>Ga0265298_10003982_pt1 | contig 19103 bp, 5 predicted proteins | sample AusTroGonzalo_MG_3_FD_193486 | JGI IMG/M metagenome (GOLD analysis project Ga0265298, IMG submission 193486) | Bovine rumen microbial communities from tropical cattle in Woodstock, Queensland, Australia - Gonzalo_01 | ecosystem: Host-associated > Mammals > Digestive system > Stomach > Rumen ... | reverse complement strand
AAACTAAGGCCACTGGGAATCCCTGCGTACGAAGACAAACTGGTGCAGGGAGTGATGGCGAAACTACTGGACGAAGTCTATGAGGTGCGGTTCCTTGACTGCTCCTACGGATTCCGGAAAGGCAGGAACTGTCACGATGTTGTGCGGAAAGACAACTTCTGCATATGCACAAAAAGGAATTCCAACGCGTTAGGCACGCCACTATTACGACCTTTATCAGATGAGCCGGAGCAACATTAAATTAAAAGCTTTTGCAAGGAAGGAACTATTAGAGCAAGATATAAGATTTAAACTCAAATTCTATTATGCGAAAAACGCATCGTATGAAACGGCTCGAATCGGAACACTAAAGCTTGTTCCAGATGAGGCAGCAATAAAAGATCTGAGTGTTGATTACGAACACATGAAAGATATGATCTATGGCATCAGGCCGTCTTTTGGTGAAATAATGGATTGCATTAAAGATCTTGAAGTAGAAATTAATCATTTGGTATAAAAACGAGATGGGTTAGCGGGCAGTCTTTTCCATAGAACCATATGGCGGCACACTGCCCGGCAGCAGTGTGCCGCCTCCATGTCCTCCCCGGGTCAAGTCAGGAAAAAGCTCTTAATTAATAAGAGGGTAAGGCTGTTCATTTCATTACTGGCGGAAATTGATCATCAGCCTCTGTACAAAATTAAACTCACTCCTGATACACTGATTGTAAAGCCCTTCCGTTTCTTCTTTATCTTCTGCGTCCGCTTCAACCATCGAATCATTTTCAATGATGCTCTTCCGGCTGTCATATCTGAGGATTACAGAATGACCTCCGTTATCCTTTTTCAGGACAAGAAAGGAACAGGGCAGTTTCCTGCCGTCACGGACTGCACTGAGGAACGGTTCAAAAAGGCTGCTCCACAACAGCCCTGCGTCTTTTTCGGCAATAAACTCCCTCGCAGCGTTGAAAAACCCCTCGATTTCCTCCTTTACAGAATAACCGGATGTAATCATGCATATATTATCAGCGGAATGCAGCCCCATATTACTGAACTGTTTGCAGAAAATGGCAAAGTATGCGAACACGAACAGATTTCCGATCAGAGCCGCAAGCCAGGGAGCATTCTCCGGATATATGCCGGAAAGCAAAAGCGTAAATGTAATCTGAACGACAGCAAGAAGAATGACAGAAAAAGAGGCCTTTTTCTCTTCACCTGTTGACTGAAGACAGCTGGTCAGAACAGAATTTGTCATAATTATATACAGGGTTATAACAGTAATTCTTACGGCGGACGGAAGTGTCTTAATCATCAGCGGGTCCTCAATGGAGAATAAAGTAATAAGGCATTCCGGTCGTAAAAAAAGAAACAAAACAAGAGGCAGCATCACGATCTGCCCCAGAACCAGGGCAGATCGTTTCACCAGCTTCAGCCCTCCATAGTTTTCTTCCCCATAATAGGAGGCAAACAGCGGAAGGACAGCTTCCCCGATTCCTGAAGTAAAGATCGTGCCGATCAGCTCAATGTTCTCTACAATTGCAGCATTTCCAAGCCCGCTCGTACCCATATGGGAACTCAGAAGCCGGTTTATGAGCAAAAACTGAACCGTAAACAAAATGTACTGAATGCCTCCCGGAGCCCCCGGAGAAATAATCTCTTTCAGCGGCACCTCTCTTTTCACATCTTTTTTCAATACGATGCGACAGATTCTGTCCTTCTTGCGAAGATGCAGGAGGAATACCAGACAGCTCACAAACATTCCGAAAACGGTTCCGAAAGCCGTAACCCAGATTCCCTGTTTTAAAACATATATGCCTGCATAATCAATGATAATGTTTACAACACCGGCCACGATTCCGCCTGCCATGGCAAGATTCGGATTGTTATCATCGGTCAGAATATATGTCAGCGAAAAATTGAGGACATAAAATACCATGCCTGCCAGAAGAACAGTCAGGTACTCTCTCGCATATCCATGGTTTTCCGGAGTTACACTCAGGAATACCAGCAGAGGTTCTATAAATATGAGGCACAAAACGCTAAGCACTAACGAAGCTGCAGTTATGGTGACTATCGTTCTGGTAAATATTCTTCCTCCCTTTTCCTTTTCGCCGGATCCTGACGCCTTGGCTATACCGACCCCTCCGCCGACTCCGCCAAGCACTGCAATAATGTTAAAAAAGTAATATACAGGATTGATTGTGCTGATTGCGGACAGCGCGCTTTCTCCAAGTGCATCTGAGATGCACAGTGAATCGACGATCGGCGCGACCTGCCCGAAGAGAAGGGCTATGATCGTAGGGATGATATATTTGGCAAAAGCCCTTCTCATCATTCTCTGTTCTTCTTTAATATTGCGTACAGTAATCATTTTTGTCCTTTCCTTTTGAGGAATGATCACGTTCACTGCAAGACATGCTCAATCTATAATAAGGCTGGCTGTCTGCCTCAACGCGTTTTCTATATAGGCCAGATCCGTCAGGGACCATCGGAAACCCAGGCGATACAGCGCCTTGGTAGTGAAATGGTTTTCAGCCTCTGTCTCTGCCGTAGTCTGGCTCTCATCCGTCTCATATACAAGCAGCGGCGCCACTAAAGCGGCAAGCTTTTCATCCGCCATAGCTTTCTTCAGGCTTTCATCAAATTCCCTGTCATTCACGATTCTGACCGGGAAGCCCGCACTGTTCATAGCCAGGATGATGTCTCCCATTTCCACAGTATGTGAATTGTAGGGATGAAATACAGTAAACTCACCGGGTGTTCCGGACAAAAGCAGAATTGCTTTCGCCGTCTCATTGATGGGCGAATATTCAACCTTTTCATCCAGAGTTGAAACCGGGACACAGCCAAGCGCAGCATAAGCCCAAAGTGTTCTGAAGAAATTATTCGTATTGAAATTCATCTGGAACTCGCCATCCGTGCTACGGCTCATCAGATTTCCAAGCCTCATAATCTTTGCGTCAAGTTTTTTCTCGCAGATCGCACGCAGCACATGCTCTTCTGCCATGTACTTGGTATGGACATATCCGTTCATCTTAGTTACCTGTCCGATATTATGCTTATCCTCCGTCAGTTTACGCCGCTCTCCTTCCTGAACAGGAATGTCGCCTCCGACTGAGATCGTGGAAGTCTGTATCAGTCTCGCTCCTTTTTCCAGACACAGGTCAATCAGTTTATCCACCACCTTAACATTGGCTTCCATCAGTAACTCAATATCCGCAAAATGCTTTACACTGGCAGCACAGTTTATCACCGTCCTGAACTCATGCTTTTTCATTTCTTCCATTCCCTGCCCGGATAGGGGATCACCTTCGATAACGATAATTCTGTCTTCCAGATAAGGCTTCAGACTTGTATCGAAATAATAGAACATTACCGAAAGAAAACGGTCTACAGCCGGAGTATCTGTATGTCTGACAAGACAGTAAATCTTTTGATCTGTCATATCCAGGAATCCCTTCACAATATGAGCACCCAGAAAGCCGGTAGCCCCAACTATAAGGACAGGCCCCAAGTCCCCGGCTGTAAGTTCATCCAGATATTCTGCCTTGTTTTTTTCAAGACAGGCAAATTCCTCCTTATTTTTTTCAGACGGAGCAACCGTTACCGGCTGCCGGTCAGAACAGGATCTGTTCTTCTCTTTATCCCGCTTTAAAAGAATCAGTTCCTCCAGTGTCATAACCGTCGGATGGTCAAAAATGTCCTGATAATTCAACGGAAGTTCAAGCAATTTGGCCTTCATCAGCATGCCGGAAGCCATAAGGGAATTGCCTCCCAGCTCAAAGAAATTCTCATTGATTCCCACTTTCTCCAGGGAAAGAGCTTCTCTGAATAATCCGCACAGCTGTTCCTGCAAAGGTGTTTCCGGAGGTACAACAGTCCTGTCTGTTTCTCCGGATTCAATGTCCGGCAGTGCTTTCCTGTCTATTTTTCCGACCGGCGTCACCGGCATCGCATCCATTGGAACATAAACAGAAGGCACCATATAATCCGTCAGGCTCTTTGCAAGATAGCTCCGAAGAGATCCGGAGTCTATGCTCTTTTCATGCGTGTAATACAGAACCAGCCGGCCCTTGCGGACCTCCGCTGCCACCTCGCGAATCCCGTCGTACCTGCTGGCGCGGCTTTCAATCTCTCCAAGCTCAATACGGAATCCTCTGAGCTTCACCTGGGTATCGATACGGCCAAGGCACTCCAGCTCTCCGTTTGCGTTATAACGCACCAGATCTCCTGTCCGGTACATCTTTCTTCCCGGAAGTAACGGGCAGGGACAAAACTTTTCAGCGGTAAGCTCGGGCCGTTTCCAATATCCCTCGGCAATCTGCGCGCCTGCCAGGCAAAGTTCCCCAACATAACCATAAGGCAGGAGATTCCCATATGAATCGCAGACAAAAGACCAGCTATTGGGCACCGGAAAACCAATTGGAATATCCTCATCCTTATCCTGGTCAACCAGATGAACATCGCTGCCCACCGTAAATTCCGTCGGTCCGTATTCGTTATACTGCAGTACATGTGTACGCGCTACCGGCAAGAGTTTTTCACCGCCCAGCACGGTAAAGGCGGGATACATATCCGGAAAACTGTTCAGCATCAACATGCCAAGCTGTGTGGGGAATTTAATCCCGTAAATCCGGTTTTCTTCCAGGTATCCGGCGAGCCGGCTTAAATCACGGCGCATTTCCGCAGAAATAATGTGCAGTTCTGCTCCGGTAATCATCGGATTAACCAGATCCGTTACTGACGCATCAAAAGAAAAGCTGACACAGTGAGCAAAATTTCTGTCCTCTCTATAGCCGTATTCCCTGGAACTCCACGCCGCATATGCCATAAGAGAGCTCTGAGGAATCACAACTCCCTTTGGCTTGCCGGTGGAGCCGGAAGTATAGATCATATAAGCCCTGTGGCCCACAGTCGTCCGGTTAACCGGACCCGTTTCTCCTGCTTCAGTAAGGATCTGCCCTATCATGTCCTCCGTAAGGAGAACAGAAGCTTCCGAATCCTCCTGCATATACGCTATACGCTCAGGCGGGTAATCCGGATCAATGGGCACATAGGCCGCCCCTGCTTTTTGAATTCCGATGATTGCCGCCATGAATTCCTTCACTCTGTCCATTTTTACAGCCACGAAGCTGTTTTCCTGTACACCGCTGCGAATCAGCCATGCCGCGACCGCGTCAGAGGCACGATTCAGCTCCTCATATGTAAAGCTGCCTTTGCTGTCCACAACAGCTGTTTTATCCGGATGCTTTTCCGCCTGCGCAAGGAACAGATCGATCCAGGTCTTCTCCGTATTGTATGCCAGCTCTCTTCCTTTTGAGACGGAAATAAGCTCCTCCTCTTCATTTCCGCCGACCAGTGAGACTTCCGAGACCTTTTCAAATCTTGTGAGGCCATCGCATACAGCACCGAACGCTTTGGCAAAGCGCTCCATCTCTTTCATGCCATACCGGTTCCCGTCATATTCCACTGACAGTACATAAGACTGTCCCTCAGGCCAGGCCATCACGGTAACAGGGAGTTTTGCCGCATCCAGTTCGAGATCAATTTCTCTTTCCGAATGTTCTTCTCCTCCATCCTCTATTCCACCCTGATAGACAAACATCAGCTCGGCCTTCAGGCGATGTCTTGCAACTACACGGGTATAAGGATAAAACTCCATGGAGAAGCTCTCCCGAAGCTGCTTATGCATGGCACGGATATATGCCTCCGCCGTCATGGATACGGTATCCATCGTCACAACCGGTATTGTCCGAACAAACATGCCTACACAGCCAAGAAGCGCCGGATCGGCAGATCTCCCGTTGCTGACGGTCGTATATACAGCTTTATTTTCCCGGCAGATCCGGCGAACCGTCTCCGCAAACGCAGCCTGCAGAAAGCTGCCCGGCGTAACTTCCAGGCGCGCGCACAAATCGTCAATTCCCGCAGCCGGAATCATGAGTGTTGTTATTCCGTACGGTATGCCGTCCGGATTTCCGTCAGAGGGGATGCTCGCACAGGCAGCTCCTGTCAGAAGCCCGTCAAATCTCTCATCTGTCCTGATTAAGAGATCTCCTGTCAGGATTTCTTTTTCATAAAGCGCATAATCATATGCAGTAAGGCTTTCCGCCTCCGGGTTCTCACCTGAAAGCGCTTTATTCAGATCTTCCATGAAAACGCCGGAAGATAATCCGTCATATACAGTGTGGTGAATGTCCGCAAAGAGCCAGCTGTCAGTACCAAAGGAATAAACCTCAAACTGATACAGCCTGTCCGCAAGCAGGTCAAAAGGCCGTACTCTGGTCTGGAAAAATGCCTGGTCCGGGACATTCTCCAGAGCCGTAATACTGACAACAACAGGTTCCCCGTCGCAGCGGCGGAGCTTTACATCTCCGCCGTCGTTTACAAAACGGGCCTTCAGATAACAGTGTGCCTCCACAGTTTTCCGTAAAGCCTCCTCCAGTTTCCTCCCGTCCGTATTTTTAAACAGATATACCTCCGGTATATTGTACTGGGATGTGTTTTCATTTCTCTGCCAGTCGACGAAGATACCGCGCTGATTCTCGGTAACAGGATACAGCTCTCTTTTTTCAAAATGAGGAACCCCCGCCTGGGACCGGCTGTCATTGTGCCCGATGAAACCGGCAATATCACGAATGGTCGGCTGTTTCATGATCTGCGCCACATTCACCTTAGCTCCCAGCGTTTTATCAATCATGGCAGCAAAGCGAATTGCCCCGAGGGAAGAAAGGCCCAGAGAAATCAGGGAGGAAGTCACGCTGAAACTGTGATTTCCAATTATCTCAGCCACTATATTCACCAGTCCGGCTTCCAGGTCATTTTCAGGCGGTACAATTTCTGCCGCCGCTATTTTGAGCACCGGCAGCGCCTTTTTATCCACCTTTCCATTTGCGGTAAGAGGCAGCTCATCAAGCTGCAGGAAAGCCTGGGGAATCATATATTCGGCAAGGCTTCTTCCAATATGTTTCTTAAGCTTCTCTATATCTGTCTTCTGTTCTGCTGAAAAATAAGCGGCAAGGTAATCCGTTTCACCATGAGCCACCACGACGATACTGGAAATCACCCCCGGGAAGGAATTGATCGCGCTCTGAATTTCTCCCAGTTCGATTCTCAGTCCGCGCAGCTTTACCTGGTCGTCCATTCTGCCATGAAATTCAATATGTCCGTCTTTCCTGATCCGTACAAGGTCTCCGGTTCGATATGCCTTTTTGTCCAACAGCGTGATAAAGTTCTTCTTTGTAAGATCATCCCGGCCGAGATAGCCGCGCCCCACTCCGTCGCCCAGTATCACCAACTCGCCCAAAGCGCCTAAGGGCTGAAGCCTCCCGCATCGGTCAACAGTCGCGGCAGATACATTAGCATTCGGCGTACCGATGGTGATATCCTCACCATCGTTTACCACCTGCATCGTACAGCTGATCGTCGTCTCCGTCGGCCCGTAACCGTTCATGATATACAGGTCCGGATTCACAGCCTTCAGTTTTCCATACAAGGCTCCCGGAAAACTCTCCGCACCGATATCAATGCTCTTCAGGGCTTTTATTGCCGGAACCATCTCATCCAGATCCAACAGGTTTGAGATATAACTCGGCGTACAGGTCATCACGTCAACCCTGTTTGTGAGCATCAGACTGCTCAGTTTACCCGGATCCAGAATCTCCTCCTGCGCAGCCAGAACCATTGTCATGCCGCTGTTCAGCGGAATAAATTCTTCCATGACCGATACGTCAAAGGTCAGTGCAGCAAGGGCAAGACTTACGGATGTATTCCTGACAAAACCCTGTATTTCCCTGTTCTTTGCATTTTGATCCACGAAATTGACCAGGTTTTTATTGGTGAGCATAACCCCTTTGGGCTTTCCTGTAGATCCGGAAGTATAGATAACATAGGCAAGCGCCTCATACGGGACTGATCTGTTGAGGTCAGAGCCCTTTTCTTCCGATACAGCTTTCTGTACGCTGATACATTCTATGCCTTCCTTAGTCAGAGAAGCAAAAAGCTCTTTCTTCCTGTCCAGGATCTTCTCTGTAGTGATCAGAAGCCCGGCGCCGGAATCCCTGAGTATAAAGCGGATCCTGTCATCCGGATACTCCGGGTCTATGGGCAGGAATGCCCCGCCGCTTTTTAATACGCCCTGGCGCATTACACCGGCATAGCTGTCCCTGTCTGCAAGGACCGCCACAATCGTGTCCGGCCCTGCTCCCTTTGAGACAAGAGCATATGCTGCCGCATTGGCTTCGGAGTTCAGTTCGCTGTACGAAAGCGATCTGTCAGACGCAACAACCGCCGTTCTGTCCGGATATTGATGTGCGCTGTCCTGCAGAATTCTGTAAGCCGGTCTTTCGGAAACTTCCGCATATGTATCGTAAAGCTCCTCTATTGCCTTAAGTCCTGCCGCATTTACCAGAGATACCTCTCCTATTCTTTCCTTCCTCAGAAATTCTCCGGCAATGGTATCCACAAGCGAAATCAAACCTTCTGCTGTGTATTCAGAAAATATGGCCGGATCGTATTCCCCCTCAAAAAGGACCCTGTCCCCATCCAGCATCACATCCAGGCCAAATGCTGCCCTTGCACGGGACAGTCCGAGCATGGTCAGCTCTGCCTCTTCACCGCCGATCTGTGCGCTGTGTTCCGCTTCCCCCTGATAGGCGAACATCAGGTCAGCCTTTATATCATAGGCATTCCTGATCTCGGCAAAGCTGTAGATGTCATTTGCCATGGCAGACAGCAGGAAGGACTGACAGTCCTCAATGACAGAAGCCGTCATCGCGTCAGCTTCACACTGAAACCGGACAGGCAGCGTCTTGACCAGCATAGAAACCGTATTTTCAAGTCTTGGATCGCTTCTTCCATTGTAAATAGTTGTAAATACCGCATGATCACCTGCTGTATAAGACTGTACTGCCATTCCGAAAGCAGCTGTGAAAAACGCATTGACAGACAGGGCATTTTCTTCGCAATAGCTTCGAACAGCATCCGCGTTTGTTAAACGGAACGTTTCAGCAATGAAATGTGGAGACTGCCGTTTCCATCCTTTACAGGAAGCGTTTCACCTCCGCAGCCGGCAAAGATACTGTCATACCAGTCCTTTGCACTCTTCAGCCTGTCCGTTTCCCTGGTTCTTTGTTCATCCAGGGCAAATTCAAAGCCGGTATATTTTTCCTTCTCAATCTCCTCACCCAGATAGATCCGGTTGATATCTCTTACCAGAATGTCGATGGAACCTCCATCCGAAACAATATGATGGGTATCAAGCAGGAAATAAGTTCCCTCGCAGGTGACATAGATTTCAGCGTGAAGCAGTACTTCCGAGGACATCAGGTCAAACGGACGAACCAGAAGCTTCTCATCCGGAAGGTGATCACATCGGACTACTGTCGGCTTAAAACACAATTTATCACGACGGTTTGCCAGCACCTTTCCGTCTTCTTCTGTCAGTTTCATCAGCAGATACGGGTGAGCCGAAACTGCCTTCCCGGCCGCTTCAGACAGCTTTTCAATATCTACCCGGTCATTCAGTCTGTACAGGGAGGGAATATTATAGCTCGTGGTATCCGGATGCAGCTGACACTCAATATAGATACCCATCTGTGTCATGGAAAGCGGATATTTTTCGCGAATCGTATAATCCGGCTCCTGTGTCTGCTGCCCAATCAGTCTCTCAAGTGCTTCAACGGTTACTCCGTCTATAAGATCCGAAGTCTTAACAGCCGCGCCGAACTCCTCCCGGATACGCATGGACAGCCGGATCGCCCCCAAAGAGGACAGCCCCGATTCAAACAGGTCTGTGGTTATTCCGATCATATCCGTCTTCAGAATATCCTTTGCGATGGAAAGGAGCTTTTCTTCAGTCTCGTTACCGGCCGGTACAATGACAGTCCCCTCAAACACAGGCTCAGGAAGAGCCGCTTTATCCACTTTGCCATTCGCAGTAAGCGGTATTGTATCGATCCGGGTAAAGGACTGCGGAACCATATAGGAAGTAAGATACTTCCGTATATGCTTTTTCAGGGCATTCACATCAATGTCCCTGTCAGCGGTATAGTACGCAGCCAGGAAAGGTGAAGGTTCGGTTTTCACAACTACGGCCGCACTATTGATTCCCTCGAAAGAACAAATCGTTTTTTCGATCTCTCCCAGCTCGATACGGAGCCCGCGAAGCTTGACCTGGTCATCCGTCCTTCCGTACAGTTCAATCCTTCCGTCCGGGCGGATTCTTGCTAAATCCCCTGTTTTATAAGCATGTCTTCCGAATATCGTGATGAAGTTTTTATTCTGCTCTATATCTCCGATATATCCCCGTCCTACACCATCGCCCAGGATCACAAGTTCGCCTTTGTTTCCCAGAGGAAGAATCTCACCGTTTTCGTCCATGACCACGACATGGACATTCGAACCGGGGATTCCGATCGTAATATCATTCCCGTCTTCAACGACCTGCATCGTACAGCTGATCGTTGCCTCTGTGGGTCCATACCCGTTCATAATATAGAGCTGCGGATTGACCTCCCGAAGCCTTTTGTAAAGAGAGGAGGGAAAAGCTTCCGCGCCGAAATCTATACTTTTTAATGCGCGGACAGCATCCGTGGCAGCATCTGTGTCAAGAAGATTGGACATATAGCTGGGCGTACAGCTCATGACATCCACACCGTTTTCAATCATCAGCCTGCCAAGCTTATAAGGATCCAGAATCTCCTCCTGAGCAGCCAGGACTACTGTCATTCCGTTTGCAAGCGGAACAAACTCCTCCATGATCGAAAAGTCAAATGTCAGTGCCGCAATGGCGAGACTTCTATGTGCATAAGCGGTGTAACCGCGGATTTCATGGTTCTTGTCATTGTCATCCGCAAAATTGACCAGATTTTTATTGGTCAGCATAACCCCTTTCGGTCTGCCTGTGGACCCGGAGGTATATATCACATAGGCGAGCGCCTCATAAGGCACCGCAAGATTCAAATCCGTTTTTTCGCCTTCGGATACAGCATCCTGCACGATGACGATCTCTTTTCCTTCATGAGCAAGTTTGTCGAAGAACTCCTTTCTTCTTTCCGCCACAGCCGTTGTTGTCAGAAGAATATTAGCTCCCGAATCTTCAAGAATAAAATGAATTCTGTCGCCAGGATAATCCGGATCTACGGGAAGAAAAGCGCCTCCGCTTTTAAGTACCCCCTGTCTCATCACATAGGCGCGGCTGTCCCTTTCCGCCAGAACCGCCACGATTGTATCCGGCCTCACCCCTTTTGAGAGAAGGACATGCCCTACAGCATTTGCTTCTTCGTTAAGTTCTTTGTAGGAAAAAGTCCGATCAGCGGCAATCAGCGCCGTCCGGTCAGGATATCTCCCCGCACTGTCTTGCAGAAGTCGATAAGCAGGCCTTTCCGGCACATTTACATCCGTATCATGAACTCTCAAAAGCTGTCTGAATTCTGATTCTGTCATTTTCATACTTTATCCTCCGGGATTTACCCCCGTGTTATCACGCCCCGAAGCAACTCCGGCAAACACAACGTCATCCTGCCCGGTGTCACAGGGAAGCTTACGATCTCTCATCCGGCTGTTTATCCGATCCTGATCGTCCTGTCGGGACCCGTTGTCCTGAAAATGCTCCGGATCTCGTGCCATAGCCACATTCCCCGGCGATCCCGATCATGGTCACGGATTCAATATTCTTCTTCGCAAACGGCTTGCAGGCTTTTGCGAGGAAATCCCTGCGTTTGACCGCCATCTGAGCTGCGTCCTTCTCCCTGTTCCGCATGAACACACTCCTGCATCTGCCGAAAACAGGCATACCAATTCCATTATAGTAATGATGGAAGTAAGACTATCCCATTGGATCCTGTTTGTCAATAGCTCCCAATAAAAAACACGAGCAGCCATTCCATGATTACGCAGAACAACCGCCCACCGTTTCAGGCCTTTATGCATTCGTCAGGGAACACCATACCTGCTTCGGAATACCTCGATCTTCTGCCAGGAATGGGTCGCATATTGATAATTTATCAATATCGCAATATAATCATAACCGAAGGTTCATCATCGTTATTGATGTAGATGCAGAGGAAAGACAGATGAGCGTGAAGCTTTTAAAGCGTGACGAGAAATATGCGAAAAGTCATGAACTAATCCTGGAGACAGCTGCGCGGGTTTTTCCGAAAAACGATCGACGCGGTGAACCTGATCTGCGATGCCGGCGTCGACCCGGAAAAGGAACTGGAACTGCTCAAGGATATGCTGATGCAGCGATTTACGGTAAAGGCAGGAGAAATACAGACAACCCCCTGAGCGGTTTGCGTCTTTTTGTTGTGAATATCAACGGGAGATGGAAAGGATGAATCAGATGGACATGAACAGGACGAAAACAGCCGTAAAAATCATCGCGGTGCTCTGCCTGATCGCCGGTCTGCTGCTGGGAGCGGCGCAGTCCGCCCTGGCGGCGCAGGCCGTCACCTACATCGATGAAAACGGCCAGACGCACACCGTCACCAGTTACAGGGAGCTCGATCCAGGCCTCACCACGTTCGGCGGCGGGGTCTGGGTGGCGCGCGATACTACAGAAGACAACCCCGCCGGGGAGCTGTCGCTGACGGCGGACACGGTGCTGGTCCTGAATGGAGCTTTTACCTGTGACCGGATCTCCCTGTGCGGCCACAGCCTGACGATTTATGGGGATGCCACAGCCGCATTAACTGTTCTGAACAAGGGCATCAGCGGCTCCGGTACGCTGACCCTCTGCAGCGGTACGGTACACGCTGATACAAAAGTCCCGGATTTTCCCGCCTTCGGGGCGACGGGCGGCACCTACATCAAAGGCGGCACGCTGGACGCCATCGCCTGCACAGAGAGCCGGAACGCCCCCGCCCTCGGCGGCGGCCCCGTGACCATCAGCGGGGGAGAGGTGAAAGCGTACCAGATGAACGCCGGCGGCGCGGCCATCGGCGGCGGCGAAAATGAGGCCGGCGACGTGACCATCACCGGCGGCACTGTGAAGGCGTATGCCGAAACCTCAGCCGGGGCGATCATCGGCGGCGGCAAGGGCAGGGCCGGAAACGTCACCATCAGCGGCGGCACCGTGGAGGCCCTTTCCTACAGCAGTCATACCACCGGCGCGGCTATCGGCGGCGGCGAAAACAGCACCGGCGGCGAGATTACCATCACCGGCGGGAAGGTGACCGCCAGGAGTCACGGTGGTGGTAATACAAGCCAGGCCCCCGCCATCGGCAGCGGCGTGAACGGAAACTGCGGGGCCATCACCATCAGCGGCGGCACCGTGTGGGCGGAGAGCGCCTCCTGCCACGCCATCGGGTCGTATATAGGGAACACAAACCAAGGCAACATCGCCATCACCGGCGGCAACGTGACGGCGTGGGTTACCGGTATGTCCTGGTCCGGCGTCAGCACCCGCTTTTCTTCGGGCTGCGGTCTGGTCCTGGGCTGGACAGATCCCGGCGACCGCTTCCACCTGAGCTTCAGGGGGGATTACCTGTCCCGCAACGTGCGCTTTGCCGACGGGAAGTACTTCTGCCTGGGCGATGATACCGCGACGGCGGCCACGCCCGATAAACTCCGGATTGCGAGTACCCTGATCCCCTCCGCCGAACAGAATTTTTACCGGGCAAGCTTTTATACCGATGCCAGCGAGGAGCCCTGGGAGGTGGTCTATCCCGCCAAAGGCAGCAGCCTGGCCAACCCCGGCGATCCCTACAAATATGACGAGCAGCGCGAATTCATCTCCTGGCGGCTGAATGATTTCTCCGGCAGCGACTATGTTTTCGGCAGCGTCCTGACGGGGGACGTAAACCTCTATGCCGCCTCGCAGTATCCTGTCACGCTGAAATACAAAAAAAAGAGCGAGCCGGACCGCGTCGTCTATGTCGAGGCGAATACGCGGATGACCAGGCCCGACGATCCCGACATGCCCGGGGCCGACTTCCTGGGCTGGCGCAAAACCGGCGACAGCGCCGATTACGATTTCAGCAGCGCCGTCACCGAGCCCATCACGCTGGAAGCTCGATGGGAATATCATGCGGCCGTTGAATACGACGGCGGCTGCACATACATTTATACGCCGATATCCGTCCTGCAGAGGAACGAAACGAACACGCTGATCACCGGCGACTATGTGGTGGACGCCAGCCGGACCTTCGGGGAACCGCTCATCGTGTCCGGCACGGTGAACCTGATCCTGGGGGAAGACAAAACCCTGATCGCGTCTGGCGGCATCATCGTCAATTCCGGAAACACCCTGAACATCTACGGCCAGCACAACAAAGGAAAGCTGGTGAGCACGGGCAAGAAAGAATCCAACAACGCGGGCATAGGCAGCGAGTCTCGCAAGGACTCCGGCGAAATCAACATTTACAGCGGCACTGTGAATGCCACCGGAGACGGCGCCGGTGCGGGGATCGGCGGCGGCGGCAGGGGCCGCGGTACAGTGGCCATCTACGGCGGAACCGTTAAGGCAGAATCAGAAGGTATCACTGGAGCGGGCATCGGAGGCGGCTCCGGCGCCGGCGCGGATATCGCCATCTATGGCGGCTACATCACGTCAGGAGGTTTATATGGAGCGGGCATCGGCGGCGGCTCCGGCGCCGGCGCGGATATCGCCATCTATGGCGGCACCATCACGGCAACCGCAGATAGAGGCGCAGCCATCGGCGGCGGCTCCGGCGCCGGCGCGGATATCGCCATCTCTGGCGGCACCATCACGGCAACCGCAGATGCAGGCGCGGGCATCGGCGGCGGCGAATTTGGAAAAGACGTCAACGTAACCATCTCCGGCGGCAACCGCATCACGGCTTCTTCGAATAGAGGCGCAGCCATCGGCGGCGGCAAATCAGGAAAAAAAGTCAACGTAACCATCTCCGGCGGCAACCGCATCACGGCTTCTTCGAATAGAGGCGCAGCCATCGGCTGCGGGATAAACGGGGAATGGTTCGCCGTCACCTTCACCCGCAGCTTCATGCTGCAGGAGACCGGCGAACTGGCCACGTTGGAAAATATCAAAGGCAAGACCATTGTGCCCTGCTACGGCGTGACCTTTGACGCGAACGGCGGCAGGGGCAGCATGGCGGGGATGGGCGTCTACGAGGGGCACAGCTTGACCCTCCCGGCCTGCGGCTTCACCGCTCCGGAGGGCGGGGAGTTTATCTGCTGGCAGGACAGCGACGGAACGGAATACCAGCCCGGACAGACCGTCACCCCCACGGGCGACCTGGCCCTGTCCGCCCTCTGGCGCCCCCCCCAGAACCTCCATTTTGAAGGCTATGCGGAGGAGACGGTGGAGGTCATCGACGACCAGGGCAATATTACCACCCAAACCATCCAAAACCACAACGCCTACCGGGTGATTTACGGGGCGGCCCCCTTCACCAATCCCCTGGCCGGCGCGCAGACTCCTGTAACCTGGCGGAGCAGCGACAGCACCGTGGCCACGGTGGACGGCAACGGCCGGGTGACCATCCTTGGCGCCGGGGAAACCGTCATCACCGCCACCGCCGCGCGCAGCGATACCTGCGCGGAGACTTCCGTCTCCTACGTCCTCACCGTGGAGCGGAGGACCGTGGAATACCCCGTCATCAGCTTCACGGGCAGCTATGTCTATTCCGGCGCGCCCATCGTCCCCTCTGTCACCGTGATGGACGGGAACGTGACGATCCCGGAGAGCGCCTACATCGTTACTGCCACCGGCAACGTGAAGGCGGGCACGGCGACCCTCACCGTCACTTCTGTGGCGGACGGGAACTATGTCCTGCAGGGCGCTGCGGAATTTACCATCGCTCCCAGGCCCATCACCGTCTCCGGCATCGCGGCGGTGAACCGGCACTACGACGGCAATGCCAGTAATACATCCGCGGAACTGGATTTCTCCCGCGTCACGCTGGACGGCCTGGTATCCGGCGACGCGGTGGGCGTCACCGCCGAAGGCGCGTTCGCGGACGGGAATGCCGGGGAAAACAAGACCGTTACTCTCTCCGGCCTGACCCTCACCGGCAGGGACAGGAACAACTATACCCTGGCGGAGGCCGGGCAGCAGACGACTGCCGCCGCCACGATCTACGCGCCCCATACCGTCCGGTTCACGGATGAGAATGGCGCAGAAATCAGCGGCGTTTCCGCCCAGACGGTGCTCAATGGCGCAAAGGCCACGGACCCCGGCTGTACGCAGACCAGGGACGGTTTCCGGCAAACGGGCTGGAATCGGGGCGACGAACCCTTTGACTTCGGCCGGCCGCTGGACTTTGCGGGCTCAGAGGTCATCACCCTCACCCCCGTCTTCAGCGAACTCTACAAGATTTACCCTGCGGCCCTGATCGGGGACGGAGACGGGGCGTTCACCTGGAGCAATTCGATCGGCGAATCCACGGGAAGCGACGTGTCCTCCATTTTCGCCGTCGCGGGCGAGCGGATTACCGTCACCGCCTGGCCGGATACGAACAACGCGCTGGCTTACTACTCGGTCTGGTATGAGGACAGCGCCGGTGCGAAACACGACGTTTCCTATACCATGACCGGTGAAAACACCGCGGTGTTCACCATGCCCGCTCCGCCGGCGGGAATCGGCAGCGAATTCATGGTTTTTGTTACCGGCTCCTTTGTGCTGGAGGAGAACCTGCTGGACGGGCTGAAAAACGAAGACACCGGATTCTATGAAATCGGCTCCCAGGCCGACCTGCTGCTGCTGAACACCTGGATGGCGGCGGGAAACGATATGGCGCGCGAAACCATTGTCCTCACCGCCGATATCGATATGACCGGCACGGACTTCCATGGCTTCCCGCGGACCCTGCCCAACGTTTCGACGGTTTATACGTTCAAAGGCACCTTCAACGGCCAGGGCCACACCCTCTCCGGCGTAACCGTCAGAAACAGCGGCTCGGCGGGCCTCTTCGGTACGATTGACGTGGGCGCCAAGGTGGAAAACCTGACCGTCTCCGGCTCGGTGTCCGGCGACGGCTACCGCAACGGCGTGGGCGGCATCACGTCCAACAACAAGGGCACGATCCAGAATTGCGTGAGCCTGATGAAGGTTACAGGCGGTTCTGACTGCTTAATCGGCGGCCTGGCGGGCACGAACTCCGGCACGGTGTCTGACTGTTGCTACCTCGGCATGGGCGGGGAGTATGGCACGGATCCCATGAATCCTGTTGGTTATGGAACCGACGCCGAGGAATGCACCGCGCTCTATGCCATCGAAGGAAGCGACGTGGAAGCGTATGGAATCGTCACCGTCACCGACGCCCAGAGCACGGGCAAGGTGGGCGGTTACTTCAAGGCGGGCAGCAACGTGACCCTGACCCTCTCCGCCGGCGGGCGGGACGGCTGGACGCTGAACAGCTATAAATACCAGGATAAATACTATAACGACGTCAACCTGACGGACAACGGCGACGGCACGTACCTCCTGGCTGATATTCAACAGAACGTGATCCTCCTGCCCAACTATGTGTACAGCGGCCTCAGCACCCTTCAGCAGGACGGGCAGAACCGCTACCTGATCCGGACCGTGGCGGACCTGCGGACCGTGGCGGACGCGGTGGCCGCGACGAACGGCTGCGAGGGCATGAGCTTCCTGCTGGTTAACGACCTGGCCGGCGTCGGCGCCTTTGACGGCATCGCCGTGGGCGTGACGGATGAAGATAATTACGAAATACCCTTTAACGGCAGGTTCGACGGCGGCGGTCATACCATCTCCGGCATGACTGTCTTAAGCGGCGCGGAGAACGTGGGCTTCATCGGCAGCCTGGCCGGCTCCCTGACCAACCTGACCCTGAAAAACTGCCGCGTGACCGCCACCGGGGAAGATAGCTTTGCCGGCATGCTGGCCGGGTATTTCTCTTACAGCGATATCAGCAACCTGTCCCATTGCCGGGTACTGGGCGGCAGCGTCACCGGTGCGTCGGCGGGTGCCGTCAGCGGAAACAGCGCTACGGAGGATAATCTGTACACTGCCGACGTGACCGTCGTTTCCGGCGGCGAAACCAAGGCGCCCGGTGAATGCGGCACCGCCTACGGGGATAACTATTCGAATAACGCTGCCTGCCTCGCCTGGACGGTGCGGTTCCTGGACGGCTTCGGCGATACCGAACTGGCCCCCGCCCAGCTGGTGGCGGACCAGGATGTCGCGGAAAAACCCACCTTCACCGAAACACCGGTTCGGGAGCATTACACCTTCCAGGACAGCTGGCAGCGCGAAGACGGCAGCAATTATACCTTCAGCTCCTTGTCGACGAACAGTATTACGGAGGATACCACCCTCTACGCCGTTTGGGAGTCCGACCCGGTTTACATTGTGACCCAGAGCGACGGACAGTCTCCGGAGCAAAGGGTGAAAATGGAAGTGTTCCAGGCTGTGGCCCAGTCCGGCTGGGCGCTGCCGGAGTGCTTCCTCAATCCGCCTGTGGGAAAGGTGTTCGACGGGTGGCTGTACAACGGAACGGCCTATAACATGGGTGAATCTATTACCTTCTCCGGAGACATCACCCTGACGGCGAAGTGGAAGGCCGCGGACTATACCATTACTGCCCGGACCGCTGATTACGGGACCGTCTCAGCGCCTGCAACGGCGAACTACGGAGACACCGTAACCGTCACCGTGACGCCGGACACCGGCTGCGAGCCGGTCAGCCTGGCCTGTGAAACGGCCTGGGGCGACCCGGTAGAGATCTCCCTGACCAATGATGCCCGGACCTTCACCATGCCCGCGCAAAACGTGATCCTGACCGCCGAATTCCGGCAGCTGGACTATGCGATCACCGCGACGCTGGACCACGGCTCCCTGTGGGTGAACAACCGGGAAGCGACCGCGCCCTTCTCCGCCCATTACGGCGATGAGGTCAGCATCCTCCCGGATGAGGGCTACGGGCTGGATTCCCTGACAGTGACCCAGGGCGAAACCGGCGTGGAAGTCACCGAAGACACCTTCACCATGCCGGCGGGCGACGTGACCGTGACCGCGGTGTTCATCCCCAGCTTCGGATATCCGGACTTCACCCTGCCCACGGCGCTGACGACGATTGAGGAATCCGCCTTTGAGGGCATGACGAACATGACGGTCGTCGACGCGGACAGCTGCACCACCATCGGCAAGTGGGCCTTCAAGGGCTGCACCGGACTCACCCAGA
>Ga0265298_10003981_pt1 | contig 19105 bp, 16 predicted proteins | sample AusTroGonzalo_MG_3_FD_193486 | JGI IMG/M metagenome (GOLD analysis project Ga0265298, IMG submission 193486) | Bovine rumen microbial communities from tropical cattle in Woodstock, Queensland, Australia - Gonzalo_01 | ecosystem: Host-associated > Mammals > Digestive system > Stomach > Rumen ... | reverse complement strand
TCAAATATGTGGGCGTGGCGAAGTTCCCGGGAGCATCCCGTGACCTTGCCCTGGTGGCAGATAAGAACGTTCTGGCAGGTGATGTGGAGAAGCTTCTGAAGAAGAACGGCGGAGATATCCTGGAATCCGTTACTCTCTTTGACGTATATGAAGGAGAGCAGCTGGGTGAGGGCAAGAAGTCCCTGGCTTACAGCCTCATGTTCCGTGCAAAGGACCGCACGCTTTCGGATGCAGAAGTAAATGAGAAGATCGACAAGATGCTTAAGGCACTGGGCGAGAAGGGTATCACGCTCCGCGCATAATTACCGCTGTCATCCTGAACGAAGTGCGTGAGCACGGAAGAGAAGGATCCCGTCACTTAATACGAAAAATAAAAGAATACAAGAGAATACAAATGAAAGTATCCGATTTTAACTATGAGCTCCCGGAGGAGCTGATCGCCCAGGATCCCCTGGAGCGTCGGTCCGACTCCCGGCTCATGGTACTGGACAGAAAAGAGAATACCATTACACACAGGCATTTCCGGGATATCGGGGAATATCTGAATCCCGGAGACTGCCTGGTGGTAAATGACACGAAGGTGATCCCTGCCCGACTTCTGGGCGTCAAAGCGGATACCGGTGCTGCAGTGGAAGTGCTGCTGCTCCGGAACCACGGGGATAATGTCTGGGAGGCATTGGTGCGTCCGGGGAAGAAAATGCGCCCGGGTGCTGTAGTTTCCTTTGGAGACGGGCTGCTTACCGGAACTGTGGAAAGTGTGGCGGAAGAAGGAAATAGGATGATCCGGTTTACCTATAAGGGAATCTGGGAAGAACTCTTGGACCGCCTCGGGGAAATGCCCCTGCCGCCTTACATTACCCATAAGCTTCAGGACCGTGACCGTTACCAGACGGTATATGCTACCCATGAAGGCTCTGCAGCTGCGCCTACGGCAGGATTACATTTCACACCCGAGCTGCTTAAAGAGCTTGAGGCAAAGGGTGTACGGATCGCACGGCTCACCCTGCATGTGGGACTCGGAACTTTCCGGCCGGTAAAGGTGGAGACCATCGAAGAACACCATATGCACAGCGAGTATTTCGAACTTTCGGAAGAAGCAGCGGAAATGATCAACCGCACGAAGGAAGAGGGCGGACGGGTGATCTCCGTGGGAACCACCAGTACGCGGACGCTGGAAACCGTGGCGTCACGGCTTGCTGAAGAGAGTGGGACGGACGGAAGCGTATATATTCCCCTCAAAGCCTGCAGCGGCTGGACCGACATTTTTATTTTCCCCGGTTACCGGTTCAAGGTGGTGGATTCCCTGATCACGAATTTCCATCTGCCGGAATCCACGCTGATCATGCTGGTTTCCGCATTTTATGACAGGGAGCATGTTCTTCACGCCTACGAAACGGCGGTCAAGGAACGGTACAGATTTTTCTCTTTCGGAGATGCAATGCTGCTTTTGTGATCTTCCGGGATTAGGAGAAGAATAATGGCATTTTGCCGTGAAATTTACATGATTTTCAAGGCCTTCGGAGCTGGAGAATGATTCATCAGCCGCCGGGGGCTTTTCTTTTTATTTTTTTCGTGTATAATAAGAAGGCGTTCTCAGGGCAGGATTACTGTTCTGAACGTATATAGTCAAGTGATCAAAATGATGTGGGAGAGGCGGAATATGCCGAAAATAAGGAAAAAATTCATAATCTTCGGCACAATGCTCGCCTTTCTACTGCTTTTCCTCACGGCCTGCGGAAAGAGCAGCACCAAGGAAGAGGGGACCACAGAGGATCCGACAATAGGATTTGTGGCGAAGAAGGATTATGTGGTCACCACGGCGAATGACACCATTGTTTATCGCACACCGGATTATGATGGGGAAAAGTATGATGTCCTGAAAACCGGTGTGAATTTAAGAAGGACAGGGGTGAAGGATAACTGGACCCGTATCCGCCTCAATGATACCGTGCTCTATGTGGAGACCTCCAAGGTGAAGGAAACACAGATCGAATGGGCTACGGAGCAGGAGGAGCAGGTGAACAGTCATGTGGTGTTCATTGATCCGGGAAAGCAGATCTACGCTATGTCCGCGACGGAACCCTTGTTCCCGAATGATACCTCTGAGGGGGCAAAGCAGAAAAAGAAGATGACCAAAGGCGCAGTTGGCGTTGCCTCAGGAATCTTTGAATATGAAGTGACTCTTGATGTGGCTGAAAAGCTGAAGCATGAGCTGGAGCTCCGGGGGTATACAGTTGTTCTTTCCCGGGCGTCCCATACCGCATCCATCAGTAACGGCGAGCGGGCCGTGGCGGGAAATCAGAGCGGCGCAGAGATTATGATCCGTCTTTCCGCCCAGGCGACAGAGAATCCGGAAACCAAGGGAATTCTGGGTTTTGTCACATCGGCAGAGAATCCGGGAACCGGAAAGAATTATGAAAACAGCTTCTATCTGGCCAATTCTCTTCTTACCGAAATATGCTCCGCAACCGAGGTGAACCGGATCGGTATCTTCCAGACCGATGAGCTGGTATTCCTCAATTATGCTGAAAAACCGGCGGTTTCCGTGCAGCTGGGCTTCCTTTCCAATGCAGAGGAGGATCAGAAGCTTTCCGATGAAGAGTACCGGAAGCTTCTTTCCAGAGGTCTGGCCAACGGTGTAGATACCTATTTTTCTTACGTGGATGGAAAGGCAAAAGGGAACCAGCCATAATATATTTTAATATATTTTTATATAGTATTTTCAGCAGATATTCCCGGTATGATCCGGACCGCCTAACCGGTGGAAACTGACGGCCTTGTAGACATAAAGTGGAGTGCCGGTGGGGGATGAAATCATTAAAAACAGCAAAAATCAGGTGAAAAAGGCGGGATTTCGTAGAAAATTATCAATTATTCTTAAATTTCCTGTCGAATTCGTAGCATTATCACGATTGACTTATATAAGATGAAGTGATAGGATTGTGACCGTAACAAAAATGTAATAAAGGAAAATATTTTTGCAACATTTACATAACATCGTTTACATAATTATTTCGGAACTTGACAGTGAAGATGTTGCAGAGTATGATGAGGGTGTCCTCATATGCAGTTTTCTCATAAGCAGTTTTGAGGTCGTTTTACAATGAGCTATCACACGAAGAAAAGCAGTCGAATCAGTCAAAGAAGTAGGATTAAACTGAATCGTATGAAGTACAATGTAAGGAAAAATGTATTCTCCGGGCGCTATATCGTTCGGAATGCACTGGTGGTTATGATCGTAGCAGCGGTTATAGCCCTTGTTGTCGTTGTTCTCAGCATTCCCGGAAGATCTAAAAAGAAAGCCCAGACAGATAATTTAACAGACCAGACTGCAGATACATCGGATGTGATCGTTGACGAAGAGGGATTTACACTGGAAACGGCAAATCTGGCCCTTACCCAGCCCAGTATGATCGGCGGGGAGGACGGACTCGGGGACAGCGAGAAGGCTGAACTGGAGAAGCTGATCTCCAAGGCTGAGCGCAACGGACAGGCAGAGGTGGCGAAGAAGGATGTACAGACGCTGTCCAATTCCCAGTATGATATGACGCATAAGTTCCTTACGGAAAATGATGCTGTAAATATCCGTGTTTCACCGGATCCGAATGCACAGGTTCTCGGTCGTCTTTATGTCGGCGGAACCGGAGATGTTCTGGAAAAGGGTGATGATTGGACGTTGATCAGTTCCGATGGTATCGAAGGATATGTGGCAACCGACCTGATCCTGATGGATGAGGCGGCTACCGAAGTGGCTCCCAAGTACTGGGCTACATTTGCAATCGTAAAAGAGAAGGTTCGTGTCCGTGCTTACGGAAACGAAGCCTCTGAGGTATATTTCCTAGCGGTTACCGGTGAGTTCTTCACGGTAGACAAGGACAGAAGCACTCCGGACTGGGTGTGTGTTCGTCTGGCTGACGGAAGCTATGGATTTGTTGCTACCAAATACATTTCCATCAGTGAAGGTTTTGCCGAGGCGGTTACCATCGATGAAATCGAGGGTATGAAGGACCGTAAGTCCGATTACAAGGCAAGAATGCTTGCACAGGAAAAAGACAGAGAACAGGCAGCTCTGGACAAAGAGCAGGCGGCTAAGGATAAGAAGGCAAAAGAAGATCAGGATCTTGAGGACGCAAAGGCCCAGGCTGAGGCTGAGAAGAACGGTGGTAATACCGTAATCAGTCTTCTGAATACCACGGATACTACGGTTACCGTAGAGACTACCGTGAGTGACCTTTATCTTCTGGCAGCTATCGTTTATGCAGAGTCCGGCGGTGAGTGCTATGATGCTCAGCTGGCTGTAGCCAATGTGGTTGTGAACAGACTTAAGTCCAGCCGTTATCCCAACACCATGGCAGAAGTCATCTACCAGCCCTATCAGTTTACGGCCTGCAAGACAAAGAACTTTGCTAATGCATTGAAGAACGGCGGTTCGGCATCGTCTCTTCGTGCAGCTCAGGAAGCTTTGGCCGGAATTAACAATGTCGGTCCCTGCATCGGATTTAAGTTCCCGAGAGCGATCGATTATTCCAAGGTGACCTACTGCGTACAGTATGGTGCGATCATGTTCTTCACCTATTACTAAAATGAATTACGTTACTATGAAGAAGGCCCCGGCAGTGTCCGGGGTCTTTTGCATAGTGATTCAAGGGGAACAACCGGGGACGGTTCTGGAACGTTCGGAACCGTCCCCGGTCGTTCCATTATTTTGTGATTTCCCCTTGATTTACAGAACTGTTTGGGGTAAACTGAATTTTGATTTTCGAAGAGAAAAGATTCCGGTGAACGGGTTCGTTCCCGGTTAAGAGAAAGGAGCCGAAGTTATGGCAGAAAATAATTCGAATAAGGAAAAAGTAGTACTGGCGTATTCCGGTGGTCTTGATACCACGGCGATCATCCCCTGGCTGAAGGAGAACTATGATTATGAAGTTATCTGCGCCTGCGTGGATGTAGGACAGGAGTCCGAGCTGGATGGCCTGGAGGAGAGAGCAAAGTACTCCGGCGCTGAGAAGCTGTACATTTTAGACGTGGTTGATGAGTTCTGCGATGAGTACATCGTACCGACCGTAAAGGCTGACGCTGTATATGAGAACAAGTATCTTCTGGGTACCTCCTTCGCACGTCCGCTGATCGCAAAGAAGCTGGTAGAGGTTGCCCGCAAGGAGGGCGCTGTTGCTATCTGCCACGGTGCTACCGGTAAGGGAAATGATCAGCTTCGTTTCGAGCTTTCCATCAAGGCACTGGCTCCTGATATCAAGATCATTGCCTGCTGGAGAGATCCCAAGTGGACCTTCGATTCCCGTGAGGCAGAGATCGCATACTGCCAGAGCAAGGGTATCGATCTTCCTTTCGACGCAAAGCACAGCTACAGCCGTGACCGCAATATCTGGCACATCAGCCATGAGGGTCTTGAGCTGGAGTCTCCGGCAAATGAGCCGAACTATAAGGACCTTTTGGTTCTGGGCGTTTCTCCCCAGGATGCTCCGGAAGAGGGCGAGTATGTAGAAATGACCTTCGAGGCCGGTGTTCCGAAGTCCGTTAACGGTAAGGAGATGAAGGTTTCCGATATCATCCGCGAGCTGAATAAGCTGGGCGGAAAGCACGGTGTGGGTATCATCGACATCGTGGAGAACCGTGTGGTTGGTATGAAGTCCCGTGGTGTTTATGAGACTCCCGGCGGTACCATCCTGATGGAGGCACATAAGCAGCTTGAGGAGCTCGTACTGGATCGTGACACTCTGGATTTCAAGCGCCATATCGGCATAAAGTTTGCAGATCTGGTTTACGAAGGAAAGTGGTTCTGCCCGCTTCGTGAGTCTCTGCAGGCATTTGTAGAGAAGACAGACGAGCGTGTAACCGGTACCGTGAAGTTCCAGCTTTACAAGGGCAACATCATCAAGGCCGGCACAACTTCTCCGTATACACTTTACTCTGAGTCCATCGCCAGCTTCACCACAGGTGACCTGTATGACCACAAGGATGCTACAGGATTCATCAACCTGTTCGGTCTGCCCATGAAGGTGCGCGCAATGCTGGATCAGGAGAGAGAGAGCAAGTAATGCCTTTTAATAAAAGGTTTGTGCAATGCTGGATCAGGAAAGAGAAAGCAAATAATACCATGATTCGACAGAATCTGAATGTAAAGGAGGTTCCCCTGTGCGGGAGCCTCTTTTTTTGTGGGTTTCACACCTTCTGAATACGAAAAACACTTGCACTTTGGGCGTGTTTTGGCTATAATTCTGTGGTATGTTTTCAAAAGACATAAACATAAGAAGAATTAAGTTCATCTTTTGCAGAAAGTTGAGGAACGAAAAGTGGCTAATAGTGCAGAGAAAAAGATCAAAGTCGGTATCATCGGCGCGACAGGATATGCAGGGCAGGAGCTTGCCCGCCTTCTCTATACCCACCCCGAGACAGAGGTGATCTGGTACGGTTCGCGCAGCTATGTGGATACGCCCTACAGCAAGGTCTATGGTAATATGACCTCCATGGCGGATGCGCCTTGCAAGGATGATGATATTCTGGCGCTTTCGAAGGAAGCGGACGTGATCTTCACGGCAACTCCCCAGGGATATCTTGCGGGTGTGCTTACGGAAGAAATCCTTTCGAACTGCAAGGTGGTGGACCTTTCCGCTGATTACCGTCTGAAGGATGTGGCCACTTATGAGAAATGGTATAAGATCGAGCATAAGAGCCCGCAGTTCCTTCCCGAGGCGGTTTACGGTCTCTGTGAAGTGAACCGTGAGAAGGTAAAGACGGCACGTCTTGTGGCTAATCCGGGTTGTTTTACCACCTGTTCGATCCTTTCCCTGCTTCCGCTGGTGAAGGAGCACGCAGTAGATGTGGATACCATCATCGTGGATGCCAAGTCCGGAACCTCCGGCGCAGGCCGCGGAGCAAAGGTAAATAACCTCTTCTGCGAAGTGAACGAGAGCATTAAGGCTTACGGCGTGGCAACCCACCGCCATACTCCGGAAATCGAGGAGCAGCTGGGTTATGCCTTCCATGCCGATGAGGCAGGTGTAAATGAAGTGCCGGGCGGTTCACCCATCACCATCAATTTCACTCCGCATCTGGTTCCCATGAACCGCGGAATCCTGGCTACCTGCTATGCAAAGCTGGTTGCCGGCGTTACGGCAGAAGAGATCACAAAGATCTATCAGTGCCACTACGGCGAGGAGCCCTTTATCCGTTTCCTGGGTGAGGGCGCAGCACCGGAAACCCGCTGGGTTGAGGGCAGCAACTTCATGGATATCGGATTTGTGGTAGACAAGAGAACCAACCGTGTCATTGTCATGGGCACCATCGACAACATGGTCAAGGGTGCAGCGGGACAGGCAGTACAGAACATGAACCTGATGTTCGGACTTCCCGAGACTGAAGGACTTCTTCTTCCTCCGGTATTCCCGTAGGCAGTTGAAAGCCATTTTGCCGGAGAAAATCGGATTCTCCGGGCTGAACATATTCGGAAAATTATGGTTTGAATTGTTGACCGGTTTACATAATGTATAAAACCGGAAGATACAGAAAAGAGGGTAAAATGAAGATTACTGTGATCGACGGAGGCGTAACATCTCCGAAGGGGTTTAAGGCCGCAGGACTCCGGGCAGGGATCAAGCCCGGTAAGACAAATAAAGATATGGCTATGATCTATTCCGAGGTACCGGCAACGCTTGCGGGTACATTTACGAAGAACCGTGTTATGGCGGCTCCCGTACAGTGGGATAAGAAGATCGTGGAGTATGGAAAGGTTGCACAGGCAGTTGTGGTAAATACCGGCGTTGCCAATGCTGCTACCGGTGAACAGGGTTACCTTAATGCAAAGGCAACCGCTGAAGAAGCAGGAAAGACTCTCGGCATTCCGACAGAGACCGTGCTTGTGGCCTCCACCGGCGTGATCGGGTTCCAGCTTCCCATGAATGTGATCCTTTCCGGAGTAAAGAGCCTGGTTCCGGTGCTGAGTGACAGTCGTGAGGCAGCGCTTCGTGCAGCGGAGGCAATTCTTACCACAGATACCCACAAGAAGGAGATCGCGGTAAGCTTCCTGATCGGCGGAACACTTTGTACGCTCGCAGGAATGAGCAAGGGCTCCGGTATGATCCATCCGAATATGGGTACCATGCTCTGCTTTATCACTACGGATGCGGATATCGACCAGAAGCTTCTGCAGGATATGCTTCGTGAAGTGGTGGATGAGACCTATAACATGGTTTCCGTGGACGGTGATACATCCACAAATGATACCGTTCTGGTTCTGGCCAACGGAAAGGCCGGCGCACCGAAGATCGAAGGCGAAGGAGAGGATTATGAGACCTTCAAGGCAGCACTGATGGAGGTCTGCACCTATCTTGCCAAGCAGACCGCGCAGGACGGCGAGGGCGCAACCCGCCTCTTTACCGCACATGTGACCGGAGCTCCGGATCGTGAGACCGCAAGAACGCTGGCAAAGTCCATCATTACCTCGAATCTTACCAAGGCGGCCATCTTCGGTCGTGATGCAAATATGGGACGACTGCTCTGCGCCATGGGCTACTCAGGCGCAAGATACGATGTGAACCTTGTGGATGTGACCATGACAAGCTCTGCCGGAAGCATTCAGCTGGTTCGCGGAGGCGCTATGCCGGAGTTTTCCGAGGAGGAAGCGCTTAAAATCCTTTCTCCGGAGGAGATCACCGCAGAGGTGGAGCTTCACCAGGGAAATGTAGAGGCAACAGCCTGGGGCTGCGACCTCACCTATGATTATGTGAAGATCAATGCGGATTACCGTTCATAAGCTCCGGTGAAAACCACGGGCTTATCTAAAATAAAGGAGAATCACTATGGTAAATAATGACCAGATCGATGCCGTGATCGCAAAGGCGCAAACCCTGATCGAGGCTCTGCCGTATATCAAGCGGTTCAACGGAACCAAGATCGTTGTAAAGTACGGCGGAAGCGCCATGCTGGATGAGAACCTGAAATTCCATGTAATTCAGGATGTGGCACTGCTGAAGCTGGTGGGTATGAAGCCCATCATTGTTCACGGCGGCGGTAAGGAGATCAATAAATATCTTTCCCGGCTGGGAATCGAATCCCGTTTTGAGAACGGCCTCCGGGTAACGGATGAGCAGACTCTGGATGTGGCTGAAATGGTTCTTTCCAAGGTGAATAAGAGCCTGGTTACCCTGATGTCCGAGGTTGGACTCCGGGCCATCGGTATCAGCGGAAAGGATGCGGATCTTCTTCAGGTTAAGAAGAAAATGGCAGGAGATAAGGATATCGGGTATGTAGGCGAGGTAGTAAAGACCGATGCCGCACTTCTGGATACCCTGATCGATAATGACTTCATTCCGGTTATCGCACCCATCGGTGTGGGAATTGAGGATCATCACGGTTATAACATCAATGCGGATGACTGTGCATGTGCAGTGGCAACCGCCATCAATGCCGAGAAGCTGGCATTCCTTACGGATATCGAGGGAGTCTTCCTGGATCCTACGGATAAGAAGACACTCATTTCCGAAATGGATATCCATGAAGCCCGCGATCTGATCAACACAGGCGTTGTGGGCGGCGGAATGCTTCCCAAGCTGCAGAACTGCATCGAAGCCATGGAAAAGGGAGTTTCCCGCGTGCATATTCTGGACGGACGTCTGGAACACTGCCTGCTTCTGGAGTTCTTCACCGAGAAGGGTATCGGAACAGCTATCCTTAAGGAAGGCCTTTTCAAGGAGAAATCCGAGCGCCCCGGCTCTGTATGGGAGAACCGGAAGAAAAAATCGGAGTAACAGGTTGCTTTGTTCGTAAGACCGGGACGGCTGAAATGTACGATAATGGTTGAATAATCTCGGGATTTTCGTTACAATGATAGATGGTCAGACGTAAGGCGGCATCAGGATATGATGACCGTATGAAAATCATAATAAGAAAAAGACATTTCCTGATTCTTTCTCTGTTTCTTGCAGTGGCTCTTTCCGGCTGCGGCGGAAACGGGCTTAAGATCGAAACGCAGCTTTCCGAAGATACTTCGAATAGTGCGGCAATTTCCGAAAAAACAGAGATTCAGGACCGTACATCGGAAATGCCGGATAGTTCCGGGAGTGAAAATGAACCGGATACGCAGTGCATTTCCAATCAGAATGCTTCTTCGCAGGTGGTTGTATATCTCTGCGGAGCAGTGATGGAGGAAGGCCTTTTCTCTCTTGAATCCGGCAGCCGCGTGGGTGATGCACTGGAGCTAGCCGGAGGATATGCAGAGGATGCTGCCCGGGGCTATGTGAATCTTGCCAGGATCCTTTCGGACGGAGAGAAGATATATTTCCCGACAGAAAAAGAACTGGAAAAAACAACGTGGCAGGAGGCAGAAACCGGCGACAAACGTGTAAACATCAACACCGCCGGAATTTCGGAACTCACCACCCTTCCGGGAATCGGTGAGAGCCGTGCGAAGGATATCCTGGACTACCGGGAGAAAAACGGCGGATTTAAGAAACCTGAGGATCTGATGAAGGTCCCGGGGATCAAAGAGGGTACATATAATAAGCTTAAAGATTTGATCAAGGTGCAGTAGGGTTTTCAGTATGGCTGGAGCGGTATTCCGTGACAGCGTAACTTTAATCATGGATCCGGCTCAGGGTCCGCGAGGGAAGAGCATATGAGAAAAGCACTTGTTGTAGATGATGAAAAACTGATCGTAAAGGGGCTGAAATTCAGTCTGGAGCAGGATGGCATGGAAGTGGATATGGCCTACGACGGAGAAGCCGCCGTGGAAATGGCCAGGGCCAAGGAGTATGACATCATTCTGCTGGACATCATGCTGCCGAAGCTTACCGGACTTGAGGTATGCCAGCTGATCCGGGAATTCTCGGATGTCCCGATCATTATGCTCACCGCAAAGGGCGAGGATATGGATAAGATCCTCGGTCTGGAGTACGGTGCGGATGATTATATCACCAAGCCCTTTAATATCCTGGAGGTTAAGGCCAGGATCAAGGCAATCCTCCGCAGAAATGCGAAGAATGACGCCGCAAAGGACGATAAGAAAAACGTCATCGAGAAGAAGAACCTGAAGATCGAGACGGACTCCCGGCGGGTATTTATCCGCGAACAGGAAGTGAACCTGACGGCAAAGGAGTTTGATCTGGTAATGCTTCTGGTGTCCAATCCCAACAAGGTTTACTCCAGAGATGAGCTCCTAAAGACCATCTGGGGCCCCGGCTATCCCGGCGATGCAAGAACCGTGGATGTGCATGTGCGAAGACTCAGGGAGAAGATCGAGAGCGACCCCGGCAATCCGGAATTCATTCATACGAAGTGGGGCGTGGGATATTACTTCCAGGAGTCGGTATAACCAGGATACCATTAAAATGGAATACGATAATGAAATGTACGGCAGCCCCTTTCTGAGGGGCTGTCCTACTATAAAGTGTCAGGGTTTCATGTAAAGGACTAATGCATGGGCTATGAGATAGAAGCTGAAAAACTGAAGGAACGGTTGCTGCAGAGCAGAACAGCGGAGGACGGCCTTCTTCCCAAAGTGATCGCCCAGGAATTTGTGATCGAAAGAGGGAAGCTGAAAGGGCGTCCTGTGTATCGTCTGCTGCCCGAGCGTCCGAAGGGGAACATTTTCTACCTTTACAGCAGCGACCTTACACTGCCCATGAAAAAGGGAGAGTGGCAGTTTATTCAGACGTTATGCCGGATGACGGAAATGGCAGTCACCGTTCCCATGTATCCCATAGCTCCGGAACAGGACTGTGATGATACCTTCGATATGATCCTTCCGGCTTACCAGCAGTTCTGCCGCAGGCGGGAAACGGGGCCGATCATCATTTTCGGTGTAGGCGCAGGTGCGGGATTGGCTCTTTCCCTGCAAATGCTGAGCTGGAAAGAGGGAATGCCCGATCCGGACAAGCTGGTGCTGCTTTCACCGCAGCTGGATACGGAGTTCTTCGATCCGGAGATCCTAAAGCCCGGAATGCTTTCGGAAACCGGAACGGATAAGATGGACAAAAAGGTGAAAAAATGGAAGAACTATCTCGGGACGAGAAGGATCTTCCTGGATAATTACTGGGTGAAGAATTACGCGGGGCGGACGGAATATACCAGTCCGATCTATGCGGAAATGACGGATATCTGCCGGGACATTTTTGTGGTCTCCGGAACGGATGATCCCTATAATCCCTACGCCAGATATTTTGTGGAGAAGATACTGGATACCGGCGTGGAGGCGAAATACTTCGAGTATCCGCATATGCCGAAGGATTTCTTCTTTAAGCCGGGCTTAAAGGAAACCATGCACATGATGATGGTAATGAGTGATGTGCTGCTGGATACGGACGAGACCATCCTGCATAAGTACATGGAGGAGGTAAGGCTTCGGGCTGACTGGTCCAAATGGTTTCCGGAGATATATAAGGATGAACAGGCCATGCGGTATGTATCCGCACATCCGAAAGCGGCGGTCAGAGCGTCAAAGGGGAAGAATATATTAAGTCTTCTCGGTGCTGCGGTACAGAAAGCCCAGGATGATGCAGTGAGGCGCTTCCTGATGGAGTATCCCAACGGCACGGTGGTTTATGTGGGCTGCGGTCTGGATACCATGCTGGACCGGGTGGATAACGGCCGGGTGCTTTGGTATGACCTGGACAGTCCCGGGCGGCTTTCCGTGCGGGGAATGTATTTCGAGAGAAAAGAAAGAGAGAAGCGGATCGACCGGTCCATCAATGACCTTTCGTGGATGTCCCTCCTCTCGGTAGATATGGACAAGGGGCTGCTCTTCGTGGTGAAGAATACCTTTGCCTATATGACCAGAACGGAAATGCGGGAGTTCCTGGACCGGCTTTACCGCGAGTTCCAGGGCTGCAATGTGATCTTCGATATGGCAACACCCCAGGCCACGCGGGCCCAGAACTTTGCCATGAAGCGTTCCGGGGCGGAATACCGAAGGAAAAAGCTGGCCATGCGGGATCCCCGGCGGGATATCGAGCTGATGAACCCGATATTTTCGGTGGTTTCCGTTCGGTCTGTCCTGGAGGGCGTGGAGATCCAGAAGGACTGGAAGCCCATGCTGAAGCTGCAGTTCATTTCAAATAAAAACCGTGAGAGCCGGAAGCTGGTACATCTTAGGCTGGGATATGAGCGGTACAAAACATATTCATAATGCGGTTTACATAATTTAGTTTACATAAACCGATATTTACCCCGTTTCATCGGGAGAATAATATAAGGGAGAACAATCGTGGAAAAGAAAATCATGCTTGGAAATGAAGCCATCGCGCGGGGCGCGTGGGAAGCGGGAGTGAAGGTGTCATCCGCCTATCCCGGAACCCCCAGCACCGAGGTGAGCGAGAATCTGGTGAAGTACGAGGGTGTTTACGCTGAGTGGGCGCCGAATGAGAAGGTGGCAGCGGAAGTGGCCATGGGAGCCTCCATCGTGGGAACCCGTGCTATGTGTGCCATGAAATGCGTGGGCCTGAATGTAGCCTCCGACCCGCTGTATACCGCGGCTTATATCGGAGCTTTAGGCGGCCTTGTCTATGTGGTTGCCGACGATCCGGGGCTTTACAGCTCACAGAATGAGCAGGATACCCGTCTCATCGGAAGATCCTCCCATGTGCCGGTGATCGAGCCTTCAGACAGTGAGGAAGCGCGTGTTTTCACCAAGAGAGCTTTCGAGATTTCCGAGAAATATGATACTCCGGTGATCCTTCGGACCACCACCCGTCTGGCACATTCCCAGGGCGTGGTAAATCTTGAGGAAAGAGTGGTTCCCGAGGATAAGGAATATGTACGCAATGCTCCGAAGAATATCATGATGCCCGGCAATGCAAAGCAGCGTCATATCTTTGTGGAGCAGCGGGAAAAGCAGATGATGGAGGACGCCTGCACCCTGGATATCAACAAGGTGACCTATGATGATACCTCCATCGGTATTATCACCAGCGGAATCCCCTATCAGTATGTGAAGGAGGTCCTGCCTCATGCCAGCGTGCTGAAGCTGGGACTGGTTTATCCGCTTCCGAAGAAGCTGATCGAAGAGTTCGCGTCCAAGGTGGACCGTCTTGTGATCGTGGAAGAGCTTGAGCCCTTTATCGAGTCAGCGGTTCGTTCCTGGGGAATCAAATGTGAGGGTAAGGAACTCTTCACCCTGCAGGGCGAATACAGTGCAAATATGCTTCGTGAGAAGCTCCTTGGTGAGACTCTTACGATCGATGAGGCAGCGACGGTGCCTAACCGTCCGCCGATCCTCTGTCCCGGATGCCCGCACCGCAGTACATTTTCCGTACTGAAGAAACTGGGAATCCATGCTTCCGGCGATATCGGATGTTATACACTGGGAGCTGTAGCTCCTCTTTCCGTAGTGGATACCACCCTCTGTATGGGCGGCAGTATTTCCATGCTGCACGGTATCGAGAAGGCTAAGGGAAAGGACTTTGTGAAGAACTGGGTTGCCGTGATCGGTGATTCCACCTTCCTTCATACCGGTGTCAACTCGCTGATGAACATGGCCTACAACAAGGCTACGGGCACCGTGATCATTCTGGATAATTCCACCACGGGTATGACCGGCCATCAGGATCATCCGGCTACCGGAAAAATGCTGAACGGTGAGACCACCAATGCGGTAGATCTGAAGGAACTCTGCCTTGCGCTCGGCGTGAAGAGAGTATTTGTGATCGATGCATTTGACATTAAGGAAATGGAGAGAGTGGTGAAGGAAGAAGTGGCGCGGGACGAGCTTTCCGTGATCATCGCCCAGTCACCCTGCGCTCTGCTGAAGGAATATATCCCGAAGGGCAAATGTGCCGTTGACCCGGAGAAATGCCGGAAGTGCGGCCTCTGCCTGAAGCCCGGCTGCCCGGCCATCAAGAAGGATCCCGAGACCGGTTGTGCCGTGATCGATGATACCATGTGCAACGGCTGCGGTCTCTGCCAGCAGCTCTGCCCCTTCGGAGCGATCAGCCTTGATCCCAATCCGAAGGCAGTAGAAGCAGGAATCATTCCGGGCGGAATCTCTTTCTAAGCATGTCAGAATTAAGGAGAATAGAACAATGTCAGTAATGAATATTATGATCGTCGGCGTGGGCGGGCAGGGAACCCTGCTCACCAGCCGGATTTTAGGAGGCCTTGCCGAGCAGGCCGGATATGATGTAAAGCTTTCCGAGGTTCACGGTATGGCACAGCGCGGCGGCTCTGTTGTCACCTATGTCCGTTATGCCACGGAAACCGGTGAAGTTGTGGCTGAACCCATCGTAGAAGAGGGAACCGCAGATGTCCTCATCGCCTTCGAGCGTCTTGAGGCACTCCGGTATGCACATTTCCTTAAGAAGGACGGTGTCCTGATCGTAAATGATCAGCGGATCGACCCCATCACGGTGGTTACCGGTGCGGCTGAGTATCCGGAAGGGATCATCGAATCTCTTTCCGCAAAGTATAAGGTATATGCTATCGATGCCATGGAAGAGGCAAAGAAGCTGGGGAACACCAGAACCTTCAATGTCATCGTTCTCGGTATGGCAGCCCGTCATATGAACTATGCGAAGGAAGACTGGGAGAATGTGATCCGGGCCAAGGTTCCGCCGAAGACTGTGGACATCAACCTTGCAGCGTTCCGTCAGGGATACGGAGAGTAGAAAACGGAATCATAATTATAAATCGTGATCTCGGAATAAAATCAAAGAAAAGGAGACGAAACTATGCCGTTCATTAATTCAAAAGTAACACTGAAAATGAGTGATGAAAAGAAGGATGCCGTTAAGGCAAAACTCGGTAAGGCTGCAGCTATCATCGGAAAGCCGGAGAGCTATCTCATGGTAGGCTTTGAAGATGAGTACTGCCTCTATTTTGCCGGTGAGAAGCTGGAAAAGGGAGCTTTTGTCTCCGTGGATGTATTCGGATCCGTCGATTCTTCCGCAGCAAACCGGATGACAGAGGAAATCTGCGGGATCTTTGCGGATGAGCTGGGCATTCCCGGCAACCACATTTATGTGGAGTACAGGGGCACCAGGGACTGGGGCTGGAACGGAAGGAATTTCTAAGGCCTCAGGATAAACCGAATAAGATAGTTAAAGAACCCGGTATGGCTCTTGCTGTGCCGGGTTCTTTTATTATTACAAGCCCCGCCCGCAAAGAGGAATGATCCGGCTGTGCCGTTTGCGCTTTACTTTATCGGAGTAGCGTGTTAAAATGATGAAGTGTGTCGCGTTGACACTGCATTTTTACGAATACTATACGGGGGATTATACAATGCCGATTACAGACTTACTGGAAAAAAATGCGAAGATCTATGCCAATGACGTGGCACTGGTGGAGGTGAATCCTTCCATTCAGGAACGCCGCAGAGTGACATGGAGAGAATATGAACTGACTGAGCCGAATCCGAAGGAGGCGTACCGGAGAGAGATCACCTGGTCTGTCTTCAATGAGAAGGCGAACCGGTTTGCCCATCTGCTTCTGTCCCGCGGGATCAAGAAGAATGATAAGGTAGGTATCCTTCTCATGAACTGCCTGGAGTGGCTCCCCATCTATTTCGGAATCCTGAAGACGGGCGCCATCGCGGTTCCTCTCAATTTCCGCTATGATTCTGCGGAGATCGAGTACTGCGTGAACCTTGCGGATGTGGATATCCTTGTTTTCGGTCCGGCATTTATCGGACGTATCGAGGAGATCGCGGAGAGGATCTCCAAGAAGCGTCTGCTGTTCTATGTGGGAGAGGGCTGTCCCTCCTTCGCTGAGGATTATAATGAACTGGTGGCTAACTGCAGCAGTGCCAATCCGGATATCCCGATCATTGATTCCGATAACGCGGCGATCTACTTCTCATCGGGAACCACAGGCTTCCCCAAGGCCATCCTGCATGAGCATAAGGCGCTTATGCATTCCGCAAGAGTAGAGCAGGCACATCACGGCCAGACAAGGGACGATGTGTTCCTCTGCATCCCGCCGCTTTATCACACAGGTGCTAAAATGCACTGGTTCGGAAGTCTTATTTCCGGAAGCAAGGCAGTGCTCCTCAAGGGTACCAAGCCGGAGGATGTGCTGGATACGGTTTCCAAGGAGAAATGTACCATCGTATGGCTTCTTGTTCCCTGGGCACAGGATATTCTGGTTGCCCTGGAGAGCGGACGTCTTTCCAAGGATGATTATGAGCTGGATCAGTGGAGACTTATGCATATCGGCGCACAGCCGGTTCCTGCATCCCTGATCGCACGCTGGAAGGCGATCTTCCCGAAGCACGATTACGATACCAACTATGGTCTGTCCGAGTCCATCGGACCCGGCTGTGTACATCTGGGCGTGGAGAATACCGATCATATCGGTGCTATCGGTGTTCCCGGTTACGGCTGGGAGGCACAGATCGTGGACGAATCCGGCGTGCCGGTTCCGAAGGGAGAAGTGGGCGAGCTGATCGTCAAGGGCCCCGGTGTCATGATCGAATATTACAAGAATCCCGAAGCTACTGCTGAGTGCCTGAAGGGCGACTGGCTCTACACCGGCGATATGGCAAAGCTGGATGAGGATGGATTTATCTGGCTGGTAGACCGCAAGAAGGATGTCATCATCAGTGGTGGTGAGAATATCTATCCCGTACAGATCGAGAGCTTCCTGATGAAGAACCGGAAGATCAACGATGTAGCCGTGATCGGACTTCCCGACGCACGTCAGGGCGAGATCGCAACGGCCATCATCGAGCTGAAGCCGGGTGAGGAGGCGACAGAGGAGGAGATTGATAACTTCTGCCTGGAGCTGCCCAGATATAAGAGGCCGAGGAAGATCATTTTCGCAGATGTGCCCAGAAATGCCACAGGAAAGATTGAAAAGCCGGTACTTCGTGAGCGCTACGGCGCAACAAATCTGGTAGATAAAGAGAACCGTTCGTAACTGGATGGGCGGTGCCGAAATCTGTTGATTTTGGATTACATACGGATCCTAGGTCATGGGATTGTGCAAAATGCCACATTTCTGCTGTAACACCTGCGGAAATGTGGCGTTTTTGTGCGATATTTCGTTAAAAATCACGAAAAATAGCGGATATGCACAAAGGAACTTTTATTTTTTAGATAATTGTGATATAATTTGCCTATCGTTTGATTGCTGTGGGGGTAGTCAACATAAATGGGGTGAAAGGCCTGTATGATTCGGAGAAGGTATCATACAGGCCTTTAAATTTTAGAAATAATAGGATATTATATATAAAAATCGTTTGAAGGGAGGATCGGGATCATGAGCGACAGAAGACTGCATGCAGGAGATGTGGTACAGCATTTCAAGAGGGAGCTGGTGACCGCAGAGGAAGCAAAGGCAAACATGTATCTCTACAAGATCGTAGGGATCGCCGAGCATTCGGAGACGAAGGAGCTGATGGTGGTATATCAGGCGCTGTACGGGGATTTCAAAATGTATGTCCGTCCGTATAACATGTTTATGAGCCCGGTGGAAAAGGATAAATATCCGAATGTTCGCCAGGAGTACCGGTTTGAAAAAGTTAAATTCGGAAACTGAGGATAATCCCCGGATTCTGCCTGATATGGCGGAAATCCGGGGTTTTTCTTGCTGCTTCGGATAGTAGTGATCCGTCCGCAAAACAGCCCGAAAATGAAAAACAGTTGGTTAATCGGCATAAAAATGGTATAATCGGACAGTCGGACCAAATCAAAAGGAATGTTTTATGGAAGAGAATAAGAAAAACAAAATCGACGAAGTATATCATTATGACGAGCCGGACGAGTATGATGATGCTGGCGATGAGACAGGTGGCTATGAGGAACCTGAGGAATTCGCAGCAGCGGATGAACCGGAAGCGTATGATGACGGATATGATAATGGGATAGAAGAAATGTCCCGGGATGACATGCCGGAAGATACGGCGGTACAGCGTACGGCAGAGAAGAAAGTAAATGCGAATAAAGCAAATCCGGATAAAGCAAATTCGGATAAAACAAATTCGGATAAAACAAATTCAGATAAGAAAAAGACGGTAAAGAAAGTTTCGGCTCCCCGCGTGGCTGCCAAAAAGAATCCGGCAGCGGAAGAGACGAATGGCAGAGTGCAGACCGAGCTTCGCCAGGCCCACCGCAGGATCCGGGAGCTGGAAGTGAAGTCCAACCGAATGAAGCTGCTTCTGGTA
>Ga0265298_10003977_pt1 | contig 19112 bp, 14 predicted proteins | sample AusTroGonzalo_MG_3_FD_193486 | JGI IMG/M metagenome (GOLD analysis project Ga0265298, IMG submission 193486) | Bovine rumen microbial communities from tropical cattle in Woodstock, Queensland, Australia - Gonzalo_01 | ecosystem: Host-associated > Mammals > Digestive system > Stomach > Rumen ... | reverse complement strand
CTCTTGCGAATGCAGGAGGGAAGAACCACCAACAGGACTGCGCATATCAACAGGAGTTTTTTCATCTTCAGTCGTTACAGTTTGCCTTAATCCTCTTTGACAATCGGATACAACTCCACAAACTCTCCTTGGTGGCTTTTGCCGTCATTCAGCAGCTCCGCAAACTTCTGCCCCACGGTGTCAATGTCGTGGAAGCCGGGGAGAGCCATTTTGCCGTTGAGGTCGGTGGTGGTGGGACCCGGGTGCACCGAGAAGATCTCCACCGGGATGTTGTTCTGTTGGAACTCCATGGCCATCACGCCCATCATGGCGTTCTGCGCGGCCTTGCTTGTGACGTAAGCCAGCGGATGCCAGTAGGGGCTAATCTCAGAAGGCACGGTGACGTTGACGATGCGGCCGCTGTTTTTCGCCATCAGCGGGATCATCAGCTTGGTCAGGGCAAAAGTGCCGACGAAGTTCACGTCGAGAGTCTCGCGGATGTCGGCCAATTCCGTATGCTGGCTGTCCACGCTCATGTCGCCCGAGATGCCGGCGTTGTTGATCAACAACGAAAGCTCGGGATATTGCTCGTTCAGCTCACGGGCGGCCTTTTCAACGCTGGTAAGGTCGGCCAACTCAATATTCACCCAGCCAGGTACTTCAATGCCAAGCGCAGTCAGTTCGCGAATTGCCTTTTTAGCGCGTTCCTGGTTGCGCGCCCCGACAATGATTCTCCAGCCGCTCATCCCGAGATGCTTGGCAATGCCAAATCCGATGCCTTTGTTGGCACCCGTGATGAATGCTGTTTTTTCTTTCATATTTCTTGTCATTAATTTCGTTTGAAAAACGGCGGCAAAAATAGCACTTTATTCTACAATTTCTTCCCCACCAGCCTTTGCATCACCACCGCACATGAGGCGTCACCAGTGATTGACATGACCGTGCGACCCATGTCAATGATGCGGTCGATGCCGGCGGCTACGGCTACACACTCGACTGGGATGCCGGCCGAAGCGAACACCATCGCCATTAATGCCAAACTGCCGCCCGGAATGCCCGGAGTACCGATGGAGGCCACCGTGGAAGCGAAAGCAATGGCCATATACTGGCTCATCGTCAAGTCGATGCCGCAGCAAGTGGCCATAAACACGGAGGCCACACCGAGGTAGATGGCGACTCCGTCCATGTTGATGGTCGCGCCTAGCGAAAGCACAAAGCGCCCGATGTCTTTACTAACACCTAGTTTCTCAGTGCATTGCATGGTGTAGGGTAGGGTGGCCACGGAAGAATCGCTGGAGAAGGCAAACAGCATGGCCGGCTGCATCTCCTTGAAGAATTTCAGCGGGTTGGTTCTGCCCAAAAGTCCCACCGCAGAGGCATAGACCACGCCTGCATGTACGACGAAGCAGAAATAGGCCAATGCCAAGAGTGCTGCGTAGGAGCCGAGCACCGCCGGACCGTTTTCCACCACCACGGGCGTAAGCATACAGAACACCCCGATGGGAGCCAAAGCCATGATGTACTCCAAAATCTTGCCTACCACATCGTTGAAACTGAGGGTCACCTTCCGCGCCATCTCGCCCTTTTCTCCTATATGCACCATGGCAATGCCAAAAAAGAGAGCCATCACAATGACTTGCATCATGGCCATGGAACTCACCGGCTCAAGAATGTTGTTCGGGAACATGTTCACAATCTGGTCCATCACCGACAGATGCGGCGCCTCAATCGTTTCTGCCACTGTATCCGTATTGATTTTGATGACAGGCAGTATTCCTTTCACTAAGCTTGGCACGACCAGTCCTAACGTCACCGCGAAGAGGGTTGTCACCATGAAGTAAATTAGGGCGCGGAGTCCTAATTTGCCCACTTTGGAGATGTCGTTCATCGACAGGATGCCTGCCATGATGGAGAAGAGCACCAGCGGCACCACGATGAATTTCAGCAAGTTAAGGAAGATGATACCAAAAGGTTTTATGTAGGTGTTGACGAAGTCGGCCTGGTTGCGAAGCAGCACACCGACGATCACTGCCAACACGAGTGCAATGCCGATTTGGGTGGTAAGTGATAGCTTTTTCATAGGGCAGAATGTGAAATTTAGATGATAACTTTTTCAAAATCAGAAGCGGGATGCTTGCAAATGGGACAGATGAAGTCCTCGGGAAGATCCTCTCCCTCATACTCATAACCGCAGATGACGCAGCGCCAGACGGTTTTGCCCTCTTGGGTCTGTCCGACCGCTTGGGGTTTCGGCTTGATATGCTCCTGATAGAAATTGTAAGTGGCCGATGGTGCGTCGGAGAGCGTTTCCATCTCGGTGACGCGACCGATGAAAAGGATATGCGTGCCCAAATCGATGGTTTGTTCTACATCGACCGAAAAGTAGGTATTTGTGCCGCGAGTGATCGCCAACGTGCCATTGCTGACGCGGCGACAGTCGGTGAAGTCGGCGAACTTATCGACCGTGCGCCCGCTTTGGAAACCAAAGTTCTTGAACAGTTCGAAATCGGCCTCCTCGCTGATGATAGAGACAGTGAAGCGTCTGGAACGTTGGATGAGCTCGGTGGTGTAGTTCTCCTTGCACAAGGACATGGACAAACGGTTGGGCTGTGACGTCACCTGCTCGACAGTGTTGCTGATGCAGCCGTTGTCGCGACCACCATCGCAGGTTGTGATGACGAACAGACCGTATTGGATATTTAACAAAGGGTTGCTCATAATGATTAATGATTTAATGATGATGTTTCATTGAATATTCGTAATATAATTCCCTGAATTAGCGGGCTAATATTCTTATTTCAACGCCTTCACGGGGCATTCTTTCTTGCATTTGTTACATAAAATACATTCGGTGGCGTTTTTTCGCTTGCGCGAGTCGTTGTTCACCTCCACATCCATCGGGCAGACTTTCAGACACTTGCCGCAGTTGATGCACTTCTCCTCGTCGCAATGGATGCGGAGCAACGAGTAATAACTCATGGGCTTGAGGAAGACCGTAATGGGACAGATATACTTGCAGAAGGCGCGATTATCCTTGAAGGCGATAGCGAGCATAATGCCCACCACGTAATAGACCAGATTCCCGATGAGGAAAATCACGAACATCGTGTGCCTGGTGGCTTTCCCGAAATGGAAGAGCAAAAGGACGAGGATGAGCGACAGTGCGAAGACGATGTAACGGAGGTAGCCGATCTTCTTTCGCGGACCTTGCGGCTGTTTGTAAGGTAGGAGGTCAAGGATCATCGCCGTCCAGCAGCAATAGCCGCACCAACCGCGACCGAACAGCAGCGGTCCGAAGATTTTGGCGATGGCATAATGCAGCACGCCCGCCCCGAAGAAGCCGGAGATCAGGTAATACCAGAACCCTTCGATCTGCATGTTTTCGTGGCAGATTAGTCCGAGAAAGACGAGCATGTAGGCACCTACGCCGAACTGCACGAACTCACGGGCGTACTTCTTTTCCGCAGCCATTAAAGCCCCACCAATCCCAATGCAGAGACCGATGTAGGTGAAATTGAGCAAGAAGAACAGGTTGCCCGTTGCTAACCATAGCGTCACAGCGATGGCCTCGAACACGGCAAACAGGACAATGGCAGTCTTGTATTTTTTCATTACATACTTTCCTTCAATATCTCCGTGATATCCTCAGGCTTCAAATCCATATAACCTGCCGGATAGCAGATGGTGCCTTGGGTGATGCCGGGAATCATCTCCTCGGTGGCGCCGAGTTCGCTGATGGTCAGCGGCAGACCGATTTCCACCATCCAGTTCTTCAAGGCTTCGAGACCGGCTTCGGCAATCTGCTCGTCAGTCTTTCCCTCAGGACAGACGTTCCACACGTTTTTGGCGAAACGCACGAACTTGGCCAGACCGGGTTTCATCGCCCGTTTGTAGTAGGCCATCGAGACGGCAGCGAGGCAGAAGCCGTGCGGGGTGTGCGTCCACGCGCCCACGCTGTGACCGATCATGTGTACCATCCAGTCTTGTGTCTTGCCGCATTTGAGCAGCGTGTTGAGTGCCCAGGTGGCGGTCCACATGATGTTGGAGCGTGCTTCGTAGTCCTGCGGATTCTTCACCGCCGCGCGCGAGGAGACGATGAGACTGCGCATCAGCCCTTCGGAGAGGTAGTCGCTGGTGTTGTCGTCGAAGTCGGAGAAATACTGTTCGAAGATATGGTTCATGATGTCGTAGATGCCCGCTTTCATCTGCTCGTCGGGCACGGTCATCGTGTATTTCGGGTTGAGAATGGAGAATTTCGGCATCAGACGGTCGTCGAACACGTGTCCCACCTTGAATTTGTGCTCCGCGTCGGTGATCACGGAACCGCCGTTCATCTCCGAGCCGGTGCCCGCCATCGTCAAAATGCAGCCGATGGGCAGGATGCGCTGACCAGCGTCAGGGTGTTTGCCCTGCAGCCAGAATCTGTCCCAGTAGTCGCCGTCGTAGAACACCGATGCGGCCACGCCCTTGGAGTAGTCGCAGACGCTGCCGCCGCCGAGGGAGAGGATCATATCGACGTTGTGCTCGCGGGCGATTTTAACACCTTCGTGCAGTTTCTCCAATGTGGGGTTGCTCATCACGCCCGGATTCTCCACGATGGTTTTGCCAGCCTCCTTCAGAATGGCCACCACCTCGTCGTAGATGCCGTATTTCTTCACGCTGCCGCTGCCGTAGTTCAGCAACACAACGGGACCGTAGTTTTTCAATTCGTCCTTGAGGTAGTTCAAAGATGCATCACCAAAATACAATTTGGTGGGATTATGGTATGAAAAATTCCCTTTCATATTCTTGTTAAGACCTGAAAAAACAAATGATTACATCTCTTATCCGAGCATCTCTTGAACGTCTTTCTCAAAATCAGCGGGTTCCGTGGTGGGCGGGAAACGCTTGATGACAGAGCCATCTTTTGAGATGAGGAATTTGGTGAAGTTCCAAAGGATGTCGCCCTCTTTTTCCACACTTTTGCTGATGCCTTTGAGCATGGCATGGGTAGCTTTGGCCTTCAAGCCTTTGTACTCTTCGGTCGGGGCTTGCGCTTTCAAGTATTCGAAGATAGGATGCGCATTCGCACCGTTGACATCGATTTTCTTCATCAGCGGGAAAGTTACACCGTGGTTGAGGCGGCAGAATTCCGCAATTTCCGAATCGGAGCCGGGCTCCTGATTGGCGAACTGGTCGCACGGGAAACCGAGGATGACTAAACCTTGGTCTTTATACTTCTGATAAAGAGCTTCCAATCCGTCGTATTGCGGAGTGAAACCGCACTTGGAGGCGGTGTTGACAATCAAGAGGACATTGCCGTTGTATTGCGACATCTCTACTTCCACACCCTTGTTGTTCAGGGCTTTAAAATCAAAAATTGTTGCCATTTTTACTAGTTTTGCGCATGATTTGCCAGGAGGACAAACAACCTGAAGGTCATGCCGGTGATACATTAATTTTTATTTCGTTAAAGAAAAGATAACATACACTATATCACCGATGTTTTGCCAAGTTCGATGATATGGAGAAGCGCTCCTATCTTCGACCGCAAAGATACACATTTTTTCTCTTTTCCATCTCTTCCAAACAATCAATATTTTTTGTTATTTTTGCCGCGAAAATAACCAATCGCTCGAATAAATAAATATATCGTTATGGTAATATTAGAGAGACCTTTCGTGTCTGATTTAATGGTTGAAACACTGGAAAACAATAGGATCCCCGTGCTGAAAAACGAAATGTCGGAGAAGCGTGTTACTAAAGGTAATGTTCTTTCAGACAAAGAGTTTTGTGAAGAATACGATAAAAAAGGAAAATTGTATACTGTGTCCGAAAACGCTCTCGGTTGGATTTATGACCATATTCAGGATAAACGTTTTCTGGAGGGTATCTCCATTGTGAAGGACAAATCCGCCTTCAGAAGCATCTGTCGTGACATTTATCCTGATTTCTTTTTCAAAGAGGTGAATATCAATGAGATGTCACAGCTTGATACTGACAGCATCGTCTTCCCGTGCGTCATCAAGCCGTCGGTCGGCTTCTTGAGCAAAGGCGTGTTTGTAGTGCATAACCCCGAAGAGTATCATAATGCGGTGGCGACTTTGTTGAAGGATTTCTCGAAGTCCGGCGAAGATTTTCCGGATTTTGTGGTCGGGAAAAGCCGTTTCCTGATTGAGGAGTACATTTGTGGCGATGAATTTGCTGTGGATGCCTACTATGACGAAAAGGAGAATCCGGTGATATTGAACATCTTCCACCACAAATTCATGGACGAGTCCGATACCTCTGACCGCCTCTACATGACGAGCAAAGGACTGTTCGATCGGTATGAGGAGCCCTTCACCCATTTCCTCACCAATCTTAACAAGACGTTGCATCTGCGGAATTTCCCCATGCACATTGAGTTCCGATTTGATGGGAAAAAAGCAGTCCCAATTGAGATCAACCCGCTGAGGTTCACGGGCTTCTGTCTGAATGAATTACAGGTCTTTATCAGCGGTCAACACCCGATGCTATCCTATTTGCAGGGCAAGCGGGTCTCGAAAGAGGAGATGTGGAGTGGAAAGGAAAACTACACCTACGCATTCACCGTATTGGATTTGCCGTCAGGTTGCGAGGACAAAACCTTCGATGCCGAAAAATTCAGTGCTGACTTTCCTGGTGTTATCGATGTGCGTCGCGTGCCTGACAAATCTTCTGGAGTGGCAGCCACTGTCTTTCTGAGGGTGGAAACGGCAAACGAGCACTTGTTTGACAGAATCATGAGTCTCGATATGAGAGAATATCTGAAGTAGAAGGTCCGCTTTTCCTTAAAAAAGCGTATCTTTGCCGATTCAAAATTGTAAGTATCACTAAAATATCATAGAGAAATGGCAAGAGTATTAATCATCGGAGCGGGCGGCGTTGGTTCCGTCGTGGCTCACAAATGCGCTTCCGTACCGGAAGTTTTCACTGAAATCATGCTGGCATCTCGCACGAAAGCGAAATGCGACGCCATAGCTGCCCATATCGGCGGCAACCGCATCCAGACCGCTCAGGTGGATGCCGACAATGTGGAGGAGACTATCCGTCTGCTCGAAAGCTACAAGCCTGATCTGTTGATCAATGTGGCCCTGCCGTATCAGGATCTGCCCCTGATGGACGCTTGTCTGGCTACGAAAACCAACTATATGGACACCGCCAACTACGAGCCTCGCGACAAAGCGAAGTTCGAGTACAGCTGGCAGTGGGCTTACCACGATCGCTTCAAAGAGGCGGGCATTATGGCCCTCCTCGGCTGCGGTTTCGACCCGGGCGTAACCAGCATCTACACCGCATACGCTGCTAAGCACTATTTCGATGAGATGCACTATCTCGACATCGTGGACTGCAACGCCGGTGACCATGGTAAGGCTTTCGCCACCAACTTCAACCCCGAAATCAATATCCGTGAGATCACCCAACGCGGTAAATACTGGGAAAACGGCCAGTGGGTGGAGATTGACCCGATGTCGATTCACCGTCCTGTAGAGTATCCTAATATCGGTGACCGTGAGTCCTATCTGCTTTATCATGAGGAACTTGAATCCCTCGTGAAGAGTTATCCGACGATCAAGCGCGCCCGTTTTTGGATGACCTTCGGACAGAAATACCTCACCGTGCTGAATGTGCTGCAGGAAATCGGCATGACCAGCATCAAACCCATCAACTACAAGGGTATGGACATCGTGCCGTTGCAGTTCCTGAAGGCTGTCCTGCCCGAACCCTCCTCACTGGGCGAAGGTTACCACGGCCAAACCTCCATCGGATGTCAAATTAAGGGTATCAAAGACGGCAAGGAACGCACCTATTACGTGTGGAACAACTGCGACCACGCTGAGTGCTTCAAGGAAGTGGGCGCGCAAGCAGTCTCTTACACGACCGGTGTTCCCGCCATGCTCTGCGCCAAGATGATCCTCACCGGAAAATGGCAAGGCAAGGGCGTCTTCAACGTCGAGCAGTTCGATCCCGATCCCTTCATGAACGAAATCGGCGGTTACGGTCTGCCGTGGAACGAGCAGATTGACCAACCGCTGCCGGTGTATAAACACGAATAAGACGTGTGACGTGTGAAAAACGATGTAGGGACGTGCCATTGGCGCGTCCCTACATTTTTATTGATGGGTTAAAGATCTATCTTATGTGGGATATTATGGTCGTCAATGTAGTACAATGTGTTTTGGAAGATATGGAATTGTTTGATTTTGGGCAGGTTAATGTCCAATGCTTCAATGGACATTGGAAAGTAGGCAGTAGGAAGAATGTATTTATATAACGTGTTGTCTTTAAGGTAGATGATACGATCTTTCATCAGTTGCATGGCTTGGATGCCGGGAATCGGAATCTCCCGCTCGAATGTGCCGAAGAAGTCGAACAGACAGATGCCGTGGAGGGTGTCGAGGAGGGCGATACGGTGTTCGGGCACCACTTGCATGTCCGTCGGGTGGAACTCTCCCGGGAAAGTGATGTGCGACTGGGAGAGGATATTCAGGCTGAGGTCGGTGATGATGAGGTCTTGGTTGGCCTCATCGTAAAGCACAATCTTGTTAGGGTTGCCCATGGCCGCCAGCGAAACGGTCGCCAGCGACTTTTCAAGTAAATTCAGCGGACTGCCGATAGGGGCCAGCTCGTTGTCAAGCAGGGTGATTGTGCCGCTTTCGCGATAGAATACCAAGATCTTCGAAGCTATCCCCGCATCCACTTTCGTGATATTGCCCCATGTGGGGTCACTGTAGTTCAGATGCCGCTTCCCGTCGGGCGTGAAGAAGTCCAAGTTCGAGCCGCTGGTGAGGTATATGTTCCCCTGAATGTCTGTTGTCAGCGACTCGTATGCCCTGTCCGCAAAAAAAAGTCGCTCTTGAGCTGTGCAGCTCAAGGCGACTATCAAAAGGATTAGGAGGATGCTATTTCTCATGAAAGTTAGAATTTCCAGCCGATGGTGGCCACGGCATAGTGGGCATTGGTGCTGACTCTGCACGGTTCTCCCACGGGGTCATAGAGCCAATAATTGTCTTTGCTCATGCGGAACATGTAGGCAAAATCACAGAAGAAATACTTGCCTCTGAAGCCTAAACCGGCGGAGATGAAGTGCGCGGTGTTGTTGTAGGGCGTCTTATCCATCTTGTACGGGGAGGTTTTCAGACGATAACCGGCGCGAAGAGCGAAGCCTTGGCTGATATTTACTTCGGCACCTATGCGAATATTGTGCGATGCACCGTATTTCTCTCGGATAACCTCATTTTCATAGGTGTAATCGTAGTTGTCTTCATAAATCGAGGCCATTCCATAGTCTTGGAATTCGTACTCGGCAGCGATGAAAGCACGTTTTTTGATCAAGAAACTGGCGCTGATGTTGAACTTCAAAGGCGTGGTCAGTGAGAAGTTGTTGCGGTTCTCATAATAATAGTTGGAATTGGGGAAATCAGGAATATCGGTGTATTCTGTGTAGAGTTCGCGGTAGAGATAGTCTTTGATGTTCCAATAGTAAGTGGGTGTATGGAAAGCAGCTCCAATTCGCACGAAATCAGCGGGTTGGTAAATGACACCCAATTTCAAATTGACACCTGTACCCGTGTTTTTCTGTGTGGTGGTGAGGGTGTAACTATGGACATTACCGATGTTGTCGCTTTCGGCAGGTTCTTCGTAGTAAGTGGTTTTCTCTCTGAAATCAAGGAACGGGAATCCGAGGGTGGCTCCAATATAAAGTTTGTCGTTGTAGTTGCCACCGAAAGTGAGGGTCATCTCGTTAATGCCGCCGTTTCTCACCACAGAAGCTCTCTGGTCAATAAGATGCCCGTCGTAAAAGCTTTGGTATAGATTATGGTGACCCGGCAGAGTGTCAATCATCCAACCCATCCAAGCCAAGTGCGCATCACCAGTAAGGTTGCTGTAGTTGGTGCCGTTGGCGTGTTGGGCAATCACATCCCCGATGGTCCCGTCCACTTGCGCGTGGGCGCGGTAGGAACTGTTGAAATCCATGATGCGGTTGTAGCCGAAGCCGAACTGCCAGGATTTCCAGCCGTTCTCGCGACGGATGGTGTTGGCCAGCACAATGCCGCATTGAGGAACAGTGTATTTGAAGTTCCGGGCGGATCCTTTCTCATTATAGTAATAACTGTCAGAGAATCCGAAAATTAGCCCCATAGGGGTGAACGACACCTCGTGACGTTTATAGAGTCCGATGGAAGCCGGATTGGTGGCAACGGCGGAGAAGTCGCCGCCCGTGGCACCGAAGGCACCGCCGGCACCCATGAAACGGGCCGTTCCCAAATAATCCGATTGGGAGAAAGTGAACGCCTCATAATCGCTCTGGGCATATCCGATACCGAATATTCCAATTAATACGATAATCAATGTTGCTATTCTTTTCATTGCTCTATTTTTTATTCTTTATTATTCATTCATCATTCATCATTCATAATTGAAAGTTACCGTCTTCCTGTAGCGTGACCGCCACCTGAATGACCTCCGCCAGAATGTCCACCGCCGGAGTGTCCACCACCTGAGTAGCTGCCACTGCTGTGTGAGGAACCAGAGCTGTATGATGAACGACTGCTACTGGGTGAGCTGTAGGAACGGCTGCTGCTGGTTGAAGATCTTTCGGAGGAACGAGTGCTGGAAGTAGTGGCAGGACGGGAAGAACGGCTTTCACTGCTCGGAGAACTATAAGCAGGACGGCTGTTGTTGGCAGGACGACTGCTGCTTGAAGAAGTCGTAGTGGTCGGACGGGTAGTGGTGGCCGGACGAGTGGTTGTAGTAGTGGGACGGTTGTTGTTAGTTGTATTGTAATTGCCTGAAGTAGAATTGGATCTGCTGCTGGGGACAGTTCTTGTGGTCGTCACTGTACGAGAAGGGGTCGTTGTGTTGGTCGGTTTGGCCGTTGAAGAAGGAGTCACTACCGTGCGCGTAACGGTATTCGTGTTCTGTCGGGCAGCAGTGGCAGTGGGTTTCTCGGGAGTGGTGGTCGGGCGTGCCGTACTTCCGCCGTTAGTGCTCGGATTCGTGGGTTGGGTCGTCGTAGTACTTGAGGTGATGTTGGTGGGCTTTTCGCTTGCTGCTGCAGCGTTAGTGTTTACGTTGGCGGGCTTCATAGAAGATATGTCGGTGGGTTTCGAGGTAGGTCTGTTGCCCGTGTTAGCGTTCGACGTGCTGCCTGTACCCGTGGTGCCGCTGGCCAAAGTTTCATAACGTTGGTTAAAGCTTGCAGGTGAGGAAGTTACTGAATAGTAGTTGTTGGTCTCACCATTGCCGTAACCACCAGCAAGAGGTCTGTTGGAGTTGTCTTGGTCAGGACGCTCGCCACGTCCGCCATTACCGTTGCCGCCGCCGTTGCCCACAGAGGGTCCGATGTTGTTGCGGTGACCGTAGTAGTAGCTGTTGTTGTGGTCGTGGTGGTTGTGATAGTAGTCAATCGGTCCGGGACCATGACCTGGGTGGTGTGGATGATACCATGGATCGTAAACGTAATAGGGTCTGTTCCAGCCCCAACCCCAACCGTAATTGAAGCCGCAACTATACCAGCAGGGACTATAATAGTAGGGACGGTAGTAGTATCCCGGCCACCACCAGTTGTAACCCAGGTAGATGCTCAAACCCCAGCTGGCAGGACAGTAGTCATACCAGTACAAATTGGTGAAATAGGGGTCGTAGTAGCCAAAGCCAAGGGAAACATTGGTGTGGAATCTGCGGAGACGAGAACTGTAGCAGTAGTCGTAGTAGTCGTCTGGATCGTAGCCGTAGTTGCTGGTGGCACCCGCGCTGGCCGCGGAAGAATCGTCCACCACCTCCATGTAGGTGGTGATCACCGGCTCGCTGCTGCCCGGATAGTAGGTCAGCGTGCGGAGCAGGTTGCCGTTTTCATCGGTTTCGTAAATGATGGAATCGGCCTCGACCGTGGCGGCTGTGGCCGGTGTTGCGGCGGGATTGGCGGATTTAATCGCCGTTTCGCCCGATGATGAGGTGTATATGTCATCGTAATAGGCGAAGTTCGCTGTGGAACAAGCTGCAAATAAGCAAGTTATTGCGCTTAGTACGATTAAAATTTGTTTCTTCATAATGTCCTCCTTATCTCTTATTTTGTTATTTTTGCACTTCAATTTTTTATTGGACGGCAAAAGTACTAAAAAGTTAATTTATATCAGATTTTATGGCAAAAAATTTTTGTTCAAGAGAAGAGAATTATTCGCAATGGTATAACGACATTGTGAAAAAAGCGGACCTGGCGGAGAATTCCTCCGTGCGCGGATGTATGGTGATAAAGCCTTATGGATATGCCATTTGGGAGAAAATGCAACGTCAACTTGACCAAATGTTCAAAGATACGGGACACTCAAATGCCTATTTCCCGATTTTTATTCCGAAATCTTTCTTCAGCCGTGAGGCCAGCCATGTGGAAGGCTTTGCGAAAGAGTGCGCAGTGGTCACCCACTACCGTCTGAAGAACGATCCCAACGGCGGTGGCGTGGTCGTCGATCCCGATGCGAAACTCGAAGAGGAACTCATCGTGCGACCCACCTCTGAAACCATCATCTGGGATACCTATAAGAACTGGATCCAGTCCTATCGCGACCTGCCCATCCTCTGTAACCAGTGGGCCAACGTGGTTCGTTGGGAAATGCGCACCCGCCTCTTCCTCCGTACCGCCGAATTCTTGTGGCAAGAAGGACATACCGCACACGCCACTCGTGAGGAAGCGCTCGAAGAAACCGACAAAATGATCCATGTATATGCTGATTTTGCGGAGAAACACATGGCTATCCCTGTCATCATGGGTGTGAAATCCCCGAATGAACGTTTCGGCGGCGCCCTCGACACCTACTGTATCGAGGCTCTCATGCAAGACGGCAAGGCACTGCAGGCCGGCACCTCCCACTTCCTCGGACAGAACTTCGCCAAGGCTTTCGACGTGAAGTTCCTCAACCAAAAGAATGAACTCGAATACGTGTGGGCTACCTCTTGGGGCGTCTCCACCCGACTGATCGGTGCGCTCATCATGACCCACTCCGACGACAACGGCCTCGTGCTGCCGCCGGTGTTGGCTCCTATCCAAGTGGTTATCGTGCCGATCTACAAGACTGACGAACAGCGCGAACAGATTGCTGCTAAGGTAGATACGCTCGTGCAACAGCTGAAAGCCCTCGGCATCTCTGTGAAATTCGACAACGACGACACCAAGCGTTCTGGATGGAAATTTAACGAGTACGAACTCAAGGGCGTGCCCGTGCGCGTGGCCATCGGACCGAAAGACATGGAGAACAACGAGGCGGAAGTGGCTCGCCGCGACACCATGGAGAAGTACAATGTCTCCTTTGACACCCTCGTGGAGCACATTCAGAAACTTTTGGAGGAAATCCAGCAGAATTTGTTCAACAAAGCATTGAAATTCAGAGAAGAACATACCTTCAAAGCCGATACTTGGGACGAATTTGTCGATCTGCTTGACAACAAGCCCGGTTTCGTCTATGCACACTGGGACGGTACGCCCGAGACCGAAGAGAAGATCAAGGATCTCTGCAAGGCGACCATCCGTTGCATCCCGTTCAATAACCCGCAAGAGGAGGGCAAGTGCATCTTGACCGGAAAACCGTCACATCAACGTGTCCTCTTTGCCCGCGCGTATTAGGATTTAGGGTTTGCGGTTTGCGGTTTACGGTTTACGGATAATCGAAAACCGAAAATCGAAAACCGCAAACCGCAAATCGAAAACAGGCAACAATATGACCCAACCCGATAAATATTCCGAGGCCCTCGCGGCGTTCCGGCATCTGCTGGAGATTATGGATGAGCTGCGTGAGAAGTGCCCGTGGGATCGCGAGCAGACCTTCGACACGCTGCGCAACCTCACCGTGGAGGAGACTTTCGAACTGGCCGATGCCATCCTTGACAAGGACTATCCCGATATGTGCAAGGAGCTCGGTGACCTGATGCTCCACATCGTCTTCTACTCCAAAATCGCCTCCGAGCAGAATCTTTTCGAAGTGAAGGATGTGATTAACCAATTGTGCGACAAGCTGATACGCCGCCACCCGCATATCTATGGAGAGATGAAAGCCGACTCTGCCAACCAGGTGCACGAGAATTGGGAGAAGATTAAGCTGCAAACCGAAGGGAACCGCTCCGTGTTGGGTGGCATCCCTTCGGGTATGCCGGCGATCACCAAGGCCTACCGTATCCAGGACAAAGTCAGCGGGGTCGGTTTCGACTGGGATAACCGCGACCAAGTGTGGGACAAGGTGCAGGAGGAACTCGGTGAACTGAAAGCCGAAGTGGATAACCCCACACCCGATCAAGACCATGTTGAAGAGGAACTTGGCGATGTTCTCTTCGCGGTCGTCAACTACTCCCGCTTCATCAACGTTCATCCCGAAGACGCCCTGGAGAAAACCAACCGCAAATTCATGCGTCGTTTCCAACTCCTCGAACAATATGTCAAAGCCGACGGACGTTCTCTTACGGATATGTCGCTGGCAGAGATGGACGAATATTGGGAAAAGGCCAAGAACGAGTTAGCAGTTAGTAGTTAGCAGTTGGGCCGCAAACAGAAATCCGTAAACCGCAAATCGTAAACCGCAAATCGCAAAATGAGACGTAATTCAAATATAGTATATATAATATTAATGTCTATCGTCATCGCGATGATGCCGATGGGGGCGTTCGCACAGAAGAACTCTAAGGCGGCACCATTGTGCGATAAAGCTAAACAGTGCTTGAAAGTCAACGATTTTGAGAAAGCGATGCGCTACCTCGACCAAGCTCAGTCGAAAGATCCCAATTATTCAGACATTTACATCATGAAGGGGGATATCTACAACTTCCAGCTTCGTTCTGATTCCGCCTACAAAAACTATCAACGCGCCATCGACATCATTGGAGATCCAGATCCGATGTTGTATTATATTGCTGGTAATGAGGGAGCTAAGTGCGGTGCTTACGAGTATGCATTGAATACCTTGCAACAGTTTTTGGAGAGGGGACTGCAGTACTCGGACGTGCACCCTGAGGCACAGCGCACCATTGCCAATTGCAGGTTTGCCCTGGAAGCCATGAAGACCCCTATGCAATATGAGCTTCTGAATCTTGGTCCGAACATCAATTCCGAATGGGATGAGATGCTGGCCGCCATAACCGCGGATGACGAACAGATCATTTTCACCGTCAAGCATCCCCGTGATGAGAATACCGTTTGTGCCTTCTGTCTCAACGAAGAGGATTTGTATTACAGCACGAAGTCTGGTTCGCAGTGGGAACCGCGGGTGGCGTTGGGCGCTCCGGTGAAAACGGGTTACAACGAGGGTGCCCAGTGTATCTCCCCTGATGGTAAGTATTTGTTATATACGATGTGTGATGCCGACTTCGGAATAGGAAGTTGTGACCTGTACTGGGCCAAGCGGATGGGTGACCGATGGTCTCGGCCCCGCAATTTCGGTGCACCGGTCAACAGCGCGGCCTGGGAAAGTCAGCCGACCATCTCTTCCGACGGGATGACCGTCTATTTCGCCTCTTCCCGGCCGGGCGGTTACGGTGGAATGGACATCTGGAAGACTACCATGACGGCGGAAGGTGAGTTTACGGTTCCCGAGAATCTCGGTCCCGCCATCAATACCCCCGGTGACGATGCCGCTCCCTTCATCCACAGTGACGGTCGTACGCTCTACTTTGCTTCCAACGGTCGTGTGGGTATGGGAGGTTACGACCTCTATTACAGTACTTTGCAGGCTGATCGTAGTTGGAGTGAACCCAAAAATCTGGGTTATCCGATCAACTCACCGGCCGATGAGATTAACATTTTCATCAACGCTGCCGGCACGATGGCTTATATCGCCTCTGACAAAGATGGCGGTTTCGGAGGATTGGATCTATACAGTTTCGAGCTGGACGACCAGTTGCGTCCCAATCCGGTCACCTATATCAAGGGGCACGTGCGAGATGCCTTTACGGGTAATCCGCTTGCCGCTCGCATTGAGATGATCGATCTGAATACCAAACAGTTGCTCTCATCTACCACCTCAGATCAGCACAATGGCAGCTACCTCGCATGTGTGCACACGGGTGGCAACATTCTGTTGAACGTATCCCATCCCGACTATCCTTTCTATTCGGAGAACTTCCAGCTGGAGCGCTCCTACACCGAACTCTCTCCTTATTTGAAGGACATTCTGTTGCAGCCTACCGATGTGGGAACAGTGGTGACTTTGAAAAATGTCTTCTTCGACTTCGACCGCTCCGTCCTCAAACCAGAGTCTTTCATCGAACTCGACAAGTTGGCCGATTACCTTAAGTCCAATAACATCCGTATCGAAATCGGCGGTCACACGGATGACCAAGGTACTGACGAGTACAATGACCGCCTCTCCGAAAACCGTGCCAAGTCCGTCTATGACTACCTGATCAACAAGGGCATCCCCGCCGACCGTCTCCAATACAAAGGTTACGGCAAACGAGTCCCCGTCGCCGACAACACCACTGATGAGGGTCGCGCCGCCAACCGTAGAACGGAGTTTAAGATTATACGGTAATGGATAATGGATAATGGATAATGGATAATTATGGGGGGGGGCGTGCATGAATAGTTTTTTCTAAATTGCTGACTATTAATAAATTGTATAATATCGCGCCGAGAATTTAAAATTCCGGCGCGATTCGCGTATTTATACGCGCCGTTCAATTCTCAGCGCGATACCAAATCCCCTAAGCTTCTAAGCTTGTAAGCTCCTAAGCTTGTAAGCTCCTAAGCCCCTAAACTTCTAAACTTCTAAGCTCCTAAGCTTGTAAGCTCCTAAGCCCCTAAGCTTCTAAGCTCCTAAGCTTGTAAGCTTCTAAGCTCCTACACCTAATTCCGCAAATTTTCCCAACTTCCTCCCAACCCCCTTCCGAACCCGAAAAAACGTCCTTTTGTAACCTTCTGAGAATCAAGTTCGTAAAAATGTTTATAGATGTTGAATCTTGTTGAAAAAAAATTTAGTCCAAAACTATACATATAAAATACTGGTAATCAGCAGAATAAGAAAAAAATCAAAAAAAATCAAAAAAAATAAGATAGAAGGAAAAACAATGAAAAAAAAATGTATTTTTGCAGGTTAAAAATTATGTATAGTGTAATGTAATGTATAGTGTTGAAATAAAGGCAAAAAACGAATCGAATAAAGAAAAATAAATAATATAAATTACAAATTAAAAAAAAACAGTATGAAAAAACTATTATCAATTTGCTTTCTAAGCATTCTGCTGGGGCTCTTGAGCTTCAGCGTGCAGGCGCAAAACTGTAGTGGTTTTTGGATTGAAAATCTTCAACCCCAAACCTTGACAGGTATTGCAAATGCGCCTAGCGGCAATGGCACATTGGTTTTGGACAATGTCCTGAATCCTGCTGTGGTTAATCATACAGATCTCTACGAGCTGCATTTCTGCCCGTGCGGTCTGGATGATAAAACCAAAGTCTCCGTTGACTGGTTGCTGTACCGCGATGGCGAGCTGGTAAATGAGAATTTGTCTGCATACGCAGATTTCAGCATTTACACGCTCTATCCGGAACTCAACGTCGAAGGTCAATGCCAACAAATCGCTTGGTTGGGTGGCAAAGTGGCGAACAATTTCGGCTTCTGCGATCAGCAAGAGGCTGAAACCAACGCCCTGCTTGCTCTGCAGAACAACATCAATGGTGTTGGTCCCTGCACCACTCCGACCAACTATCCTGGCGCCCTCCAGTCCCAGTATGGTATTCAACCCGGTTCCGTTGTCGTGAATCAAATCACCGGCGAAACCACTAACGCTATGGGTTTGGCTACGCTTTATTCCCAAGCATTCGACTTCTTCTACATGGACTTCTTCGCTCAGACCAGAACGATTGTCAAGATTACTTGGAAACAAGTTGGTAATTACTCCCTCGTAATGCGCATCCGTGAACGCGTCGGCGGTACGGATTGGAACAATGCTTATTGGAAAAAGAATGCTGATGGCACCGTCTCTCAAGTTGACTACATCGGTGGTCACCAATCTTGCTGCGGTCGCATCCTCGCTGAAGACTCTATCCACTATCTCGTCACTGGCGAATTCTACAAAGAAGTTTGTGAAAACGAACCCTATCACTTCGGCACCATCGAAGATCGTTGCAACAAGGAGAATATTGAGCAATGGTTTACTACCACCACTCCTGACACTTTCGTCATGTTCGGTAATTACGACTCTGCAAGATGCTGCCACATCGCTGTGGACAGCGTTTACAGATTCCACTTCTATCAGAGAAACACTCCTGACGTCACGGTTCAAGACTCTATCGTTTGCCAATGTACTCCGCTGACTCCTCAAGACATCGTCAACATGGTGGGTGTCGACCAAGAGGATCTCGAATATACGTTTAATCATTATTTGCAATGGTGGGGTTATGGTGAAGCTGATACGGTGGAAATAGGTACAGGTACGGGTAGCACATATTACTTGCCCGCCTACATGTATTATAATAATGCCTATACTCAACAGATTTATACCCCTGAAGAAGTTAGCACAGGCCATATCTCCAGCATCAGTTTTTATCATACATTCAATCCAAATGCTTATGCTGCTCGTCCTGTCGATGAACATTTGAAAATTTATCTTTCTACTACGGATAAGTCTTCGTTCTCTGGTTCTACCGATTGGGTTACAGGTTTGAGCGAAGCCAATTTGGTGTATGATGGAGTTGTTACCTTTGGCACCGATGATGCCTGGTACGACATCCCCTTCCAAAATGGATTCGATTATGACGGTAATGACAACCTGTTGGTGACCATAATTGGCCATAATAGTCAATATGGTGACGGTCATAATTTTGGACAGACTACAACGCCTGGTGCATATATGTCCGTTTATAAATATAGAGACGGTACTACTGAATATACTAATTCTAATATTACTACTGAAGGTGGTAGCGGATCTAGAGCTAACTATCGTAATAATGTTCGTTTTGGTGTTCGTCAGTTGGATTGGTTGGATCTGCCTGAGGTTATGCCTATGGATGTTGAAGCCGCTAACTATGAGTATATCGTGCGTCAAGTGAACGAATACGCTAACTACAAAGTCCTCGATGGTTCTGAATATGACACCATCACTTGTGTAGGCGAACCCGATACCTTCCATATCATCATTGAGCCCATGTATGT
>Ga0265298_10003976_pt1 | contig 19120 bp, 17 predicted proteins | sample AusTroGonzalo_MG_3_FD_193486 | JGI IMG/M metagenome (GOLD analysis project Ga0265298, IMG submission 193486) | Bovine rumen microbial communities from tropical cattle in Woodstock, Queensland, Australia - Gonzalo_01 | ecosystem: Host-associated > Mammals > Digestive system > Stomach > Rumen ... | reverse complement strand
AAAGCTTAGCGAGCTGATCAATAATATAAGACTTGAAAGAAACGAAATCCGCAATCATCGGTAATTTGTTCAAAATGTACAAATATTTATGGAATTGTTGTCAGATGCGGCAATTCCTTTTTTTATTAGATTTATTTATAATTATATCATCTTGGGTAAATACCCGTAATTTAGGAGGAATTCAAATGGCAAGTGTATCCCTTCAGCACATTTACAAAGTTTACACCGGAAATGTTACCGCTGTCAGTGATTTCTGCCTGGACATTGAAGACAAAGAGTTCATTGTTCTTGTCGGTCCTTCAGGATGCGGTAAATCAACTACTTTACGTATGGTTGCCGGCCTTGAGGAGATTTCCGACGGTGAACTGTATATTGGCGACAAACTTGTGAATGATGTTGCTCCTAAGGATCGTGACATCGCAATGGTGTTCCAGAATTATGCGCTGTATCCTCATATGACTGTTTTCGACAATATGGCATTTGGTCTGAAACTTCGCAAGACACCGAAGGATGAAATCAAGCGCCGCGTTGAAGAAGCTGCCAAAATTCTTGATATTGCCCATCTTCTGAATCGTAAGCCAAAGGCGCTTTCCGGCGGTCAGCGCCAGCGTGTTGCATTGGGCCGTGCGATCGTGCGTGAACCTAAAGTGTTCCTGTTCGATGAACCCCTGTCCAACCTTGACGCCAAACTGCGCGTTGCGATGCGTACTGAAATTACCAAGTTGCATCAAAGATTACAGACAACATTCATCTATGTTACACATGACCAAACCGAAGCTATGACGATGGCCAGCCGTATTGTTGTCATGAAAGACGGCGTGATCCAGCAGGTTGATACCCCTCAGAATCTTTACGATTATCCTGCAAATGAATTTGTTGCAGGCTTTATCGGAAGCCCCCAGATGAACTTCTTCAATGTTAAACTTGACCGCCAAGGTCAGGATGTGGTAGCCACCTTTGGCGACAACAAGATTATTGTTCCGGAAAAGAAAGTATCAAAGTTTATTGATGAAAGCTATATTGGAAAAGATGTCGTAATGGGCATTCGTCCTGAAAACATTCATGATGATGAACAGAAGCTTGCCGAATATGCAACAGCCACAATTGATGTTGATGTTGAAGTGACAGAACTTATGGGTTCTGAGACCTACCTGTATCTGAGTACAACCGGTAAAGAAGGCAATATTATTGCACGTGTTGATCCCCGTACTTCCAGCAAGGCAGGCCAGAAGATCAAAATAGCTATGGACACCAATCATCTTCATTTCTTTGATAAAGAAACTGAAAAGACCATTCTTAATAAATAATTCAAATCAGCAGCAAAAGAGTTCGTCCCGTTTCAGAATGCAGGGACGGACTCTTTTTTTCTGTTAAACCGGGATATTTTGATAATACCAGGTAAATTAATCAGTTCATCAATCGTTGTGAGGTTGTTATAGTTTCCGTCAGAAAATCCTTTGCCAACAGATATCATATTATAATTTCCTCCGGAAACCTGAATAAAAAGCACTTCATCACCATTGACTGCATATACTACTGCGCTGTGTTGATAATCTTTTCTGTTTTTAGTGTATTCTACTCTGATTATATCTCCAACATGCAAGCCTCCGGAATCATCCAGACTATAATAAAAATCCCAGTTTTTCTGTGGATTTTTAATGCCGGATAACAGATAACCGATAAACTGAGCGAAAGCAAAACATTCAGCTACTCCGCCCTGGTCAGGTGCAGCTTTACGAACATGATTAATTGGCCAGCGGCATCCATACCAGCCTTTTGCATAATGTTTTTTTCCGTGCTTGTCTACTGTCGATGTCCATCCCGGGCATTCGGGGTGCCCGTGAAAATTCTGTTGTATATCGGCTTGTGTTGTCCAGTACCAACCATCATACAGCTCGTACTCTTCTATTATAAGATCAATGTTTTCTGTAGTGAAATCATACTGATACCTATCATCAGAAAAAACAAATTCAGCTTTGGATGGAGTGAAAGAGGACAGCATAGATAAACAGAGAAGGAATAAAAGATAAGATTTAAATCGATTCATCCTTTCGCTCCTCCTTTATGGTTCTTACTGAATTATTATACTTTTTTTCATTGACGAATCAAGAGACGCGTAATAGCATACAGACAGGTTTTAATTGATAAATTTATATGTTATAATATAAAATATTCAAGGAGGTGGCTGTTTTGAAAGGACAAAAAGTTATGCTTGAACTTTTCCTTTTAAACGAACTTCCTGAGCAAGTAAGAAATAGTTTGACTGCTAATCCCGATCATATCTGCCATAATGATTCTGATATTTATTATTTCAATGGTCAGCATGTCATAAAGTTCAGTAATGATCAAATGGGAAATGAACTTCTGTACTCCATGATGTCCAATCCATATCTGCAATCCGGAAATGTTACAAAAGCCGCTGAGCTTTATCGGCAGATTCTGACAGATACTTTACCGGGATCGCTTCAGGAAACTCTGAACCAATATGATATCATTTCCACAAAAAGAAGATATATAATTGTTTTTCGTTCATTTTTTTCACAGAAGAATAATTTATTTTCCGCTTTTTCTGCAATGGTGCCATTGGAACCGCAGGATGTCATTATTCCAATACGCTTTGATACTGTTGTTCTTGTTAAGGACGCATCTATGCAAACGATAGAAGATATTTCTGAATATTCTTCAGCGGTAATAGATACGCTCGAAGATGAAGGATTCGGCTGCGTGAAGGCCGGCATGGGACATGAAAGTTCTGATATTTCCACAATAAGAGATGTATATCTGGAAGCCCAAAGAGCTATTGATCTTGGTATGCGGTATCATGGGAGTGAAAAAGTGTTTCTTTTATCACAAATGACACTTGAAATGATTATCGACAGTATTCCAGCAGAAAGAAGAGAGCAGATAAAGCATTCTTTTTTTCATATGTCTGCCAATGGTGAAATGTCAGATGAATTACTGGAAACTGTTAAGGTTTTTTTTCGTAATGATCTGAATATGACCGCTACATCCAAACAATTGTTTATACACCGCAATACATTAAATTACAGGCTTGACAAAATTCATAAGCTGTTTAACCTTGACGTGAGATCCTTCCAGGACGCTGTAGTGTTTAAAATAATTACAGATTTTCCTGATTATGTATAGATTTTACTTTTTTTGATCTGAAAGGGGATAACACATGAAAAACAAAATGATGATATTCGCTATAATAACTATGATGCTCTTTATTCTAGGCGCATGCACTTATATCCCTGCTAATAAGTTGGGATCATTATTTGAAGATAATCAGGATTCAGTTATTATCAGCGGCGAAAAGAATGAACATACAAACACCGGGGCAGATACCGTGACGATTAGCCGCGATGAGTATGAAAAATATATCAGATTTTCTGAAATGTATACTATTTTTGATCAAGCAAATCAATATTTTTATCAGGAAACAGATCCGGATAAAATGGTTGAATATGCAACAAGGGGTTTAATGGCTGGACTGGATGATCCTTATTCCTATTATTATAATCCCAAAGAATTCACCGAACTGTGGGAAGAAGACGAAGGGAATTATCCGGGAATCGGCGTGTTGATTTCTTCCAATCTGGAAACACAGGTTTGCACAATTTCCCGTGTATTTAAGGGCAGTCCGGCTGAAGAAGTTGGTGTTCAAAGAGGCGATATACTATATAAAGTGGGAGAAGATCTTTTTGTAAACGCTTCAAATCTTTCTGAGGCAGTTGATATCATGCGCGGTGAGCCTGGAACAGATGTAGATGTCACATTCATACGCGATGATAAGGAAATAACCTTTACTATTACCCGCAAGCTGATAAACGTCAATCAGGTTGAAAGCACAATCATCGACGGGAATATTGGATATATTGCGTTTTACCAGTTTGCAGGGAATGCGGAAAAAGAATTCGAAACAGAATTGAACAAGCTTTTATCAGAAGGAGCTGAAGGGATAATTATTGACCTGCGGGATAATCCTGGCGGATGGGTGGATCAGGCCAGATATATTGCCGATATATTTATGGATAAAGGAGTATTATGCTACATTCAATACCGTGATGGAAAAAAAGTGTCTGATGAATACCTCACAGAAGATGGAAAAATCGAAACAAAGCTTGTTATCCTGATTAATGAAAACACCGCCAGTTCTTCCGAGATTCTGACAGGTGCGCTTCGTGACTGCGCCGGTGCTGTAACTGTGGGTGTAAAATCTTTCGGTAAAGGTATTATTCAGGGAGTATACCCGGTCGGCCAGAACGGTGCGGGATATCAGATGACTATAGCCCAGTACTATACTCCAAATGGCGATGCCGTTCATAAAGCCGGAATCCAGCCGGATTACGAGGTGCCCCTGCCCGAAGGTGATTCAGGCACTTATGAATTTGCTGACCTTAATAAAGATGTTCAATTAAATAAAGCTATCGAAGTATTGAAAGAAATGCTGAAATAAACGTTTTGTTGAATGATCTGTTTGCATATTGCAATTAAGTGAGATATAATATCAAAGAATCAGATTTCAACTAATCCTTGGAGGTTTGCTGATGTATAAGCTTTTACTGGTTTCAGATCAGGAGGAAGTGCTCGATGCGTTTTCTCAGATCAAGAACTGGGAACTTATCGGTTTTAAACCTCCGCATATCAGGCATGATTACGAAGGAACAATAGACAGTCTGTCAAAGCATCATGCAGATGGTATATGTTTGGCGGTTTCCCCTGATCAGGAGGAATTGATTCTTTCATATTTACAGGAACATTACCCTAATGTATCCATATTTGCAGCAGGGCATTCTGAAGAAGAGGTCCTTCGTTATCTGAGCGAATTAAAAATTTTGCTGAACAGAATACATGCTGATTTTTATAACGACAGGATGAATACGACAGATGTTTTGCAGATCTGCAGACATGAGTTTTTCCGAAAAGTTATCAATGGAAAAGTAAACAGTAGTGAAGACTTACGCCGAAATATGCGTCTTTTGCGCAGCCGTATGGATGCGGATCGTCCCTGTCTGCTCATTGAGATTGATCAGTCTGCTCCATATGACAAACTTGAAGGCAGATGGCATTACGGAAAAGAGAGGCTTGAAATTGCCCTGCGAACTTCATTTGCCGGGGATCTTAATGGGATTCATATTCTTCCTACGATTCATTCCGATGGTCGTATTCTTATTCTTGCATGCCCGCTTCATGGGGTTGATTATGACATGTCAGTTGACAATATGACAGCCACTTTAACTTCTTATACCGCTGACAGTATTGCACATATGAAAGAATACTTTGGACTTGATCTGCACATAACCGGAATCCGCGTATTCCCGGCTCTAACGGCTTTATGCTGCGGAAATGCGAATGAGGAATAGTTACAATTGCTACTCAAATATATTTAAGGAGGCATTAAAATGGGTATTCTGAACGCAATAAAAGGACAACTGATTGATGTTATCGAATGGACTGACAGTTCGTCCAAAACCATGGTTCACAAATATGATATGAATGGCAAGGAAATTATGATGGGCGCTCAGCTAACCGTTCGAGAAAGCCAAGCGGCCATATTTGTCAACGAAGGAGAGATTGCAGACGTATTCGGTCCCGGAAGATATGAACTTCAGACCAGCAACATGCCGATCCTGACTGCGTTAAAGAGTTGGAAATATGGTTTTAACAGTCCGTTTAAAGCTGATGTTTATTTTGTTAATACCAAGCAATTTCTTGATATGAAGTGGGGAACCAGTAATCCTGTCATGATGCGCGATGCTGAATTTGGTATGATACGAATTCGCGCCTTTGGTATTTACAGTTTTAAAGTATCAGATCCTGCCAGGTTCCTGAAGGAAGTATTTGGTACCGCAGCGCTGTTTACAGTTGAAGGTGTTGAGGGGCAGATAAAACGCACTGTTGTCAGCAACCTGAGTGATGCGATCGCTGAAAGTAAGATTCCCGCTTTAGACCTTGCTGCCAATTATGAAGAACTGTCCAATTATGCAATGCAGGCGATCAACCCGAAATTAACAGAATTAGGCCTGACTTTGTGCAGTTTTATTATTGAAAACATTTCTCTTCCTGAAGAAGTTGAAAAGAGCATTGACAAACGTACTTCGATGGGAGTGCTCGGAAATCTGGACCAATATGCCAAATACCAGGCAGCTGAAGCTATTCGTGATGCGGCAAACAATCAAAACGGTATGGCCGGCGTGGGAGTCGGTATGGGAGCCGGTGCTGCAATGGGACAGATACTTTCCCAGGGTATGACTCAATCTGCTCCTGCTCAACCTGCTATCGGTACCATATGCTCAGCCTGTGGCGCTTCTATTCCTGCCGGATCAAAATTCTGTCCTGAATGCGGTGTGAAACAATCCGTAGGTGCATTCTGTACAAGTTGCGGCAAAGAGATTCCGGCAGGGACAAAATTCTGCCCGGAATGCGGAGCAAAACAGTAAAAACGGATCAGATTACACAAAACGGAGTTGCAGTTCGCAACTCCGTTTTTTCAGATACCGATACATCAATTACAATTCAGAATATAAGATACCCTGATCTTTTGCATAATTCATGGCATAAGAATCAGGATAAACAAAAAGCATAATATGCCTGCAATGATTAAACGAATCATTTTCAATCTGTGATACAGAAGCAGGAATCTGCAGCGTAAGCAGGTTTTCACAACTTTCAAAAGCTTCATTTTTAATTTCTTCAACGCCTTCAGGTATAATGACCTGATTCAGGTTCTCACAACGGGAAAAAGTTTGAGGCGCGATTATTTTCATGTTTGGACTTAATTTAATGCTGTCGAGCAATACACAAGATCCAAATGCATGAGAACCAAGCACTTCAAGAGAATCAGGAAGGACAACAGATTCCAGGGATCTGCATCCTTCAAAAGCTGAATCACCGATTTCAAATAATCCCGAAGGCAATGTAATGGAAGAAAGGGAACTGCAGCCACTGAAAGCACAAGGCGAAATTAATCGAAGATTGTCAGGAAGCTGAACGGTTTGCAGTGTATTACATGCGTAAAAGACAGAATACTCAAGACAAGTTAAGTCTGAAGGCAGAGAAATAACGATCAGATTGGAGCAACTGTGAAAAGCACTGCTGCCTATTCGCTGAATACTGTTTGGCAGAGTGATCTGTTTTAATCCCCTGCACCCATAGAAAGCTTTTGATTCAATTGCCTTGACTGATTCAGGCAGAATGATCTCTTCGATGTAATTATGATTAGCAAAAACCTCTTCACCAATAATTTCAATACCATCCGGAATTGAAACAGTATGCTCTTTTTTATCAAAAGGGAAAAAGATCAGTCTTTTCTCTTTTTTATTGATAAGAATGCCATTTTCAGAATAAAATACAGGATGATCAGAAGCAACATTGATTTCAAACAATGATATACAGCCTGAAAACACGTTATTTCCTATTTGATCGAGCGTTTCTGGTATAGATATGGACGAAAGTGATTCACATGCTGAGAAAGCGTTGTCTCCAATTTCTGTAAGATTACCGGACAGATTGATAGATTGCAGGTTTTTGCATTCGGAAAAGGCTTCAGGCCCGATCAGGCGGACAGAGGAGGGGATATCGACCGATCTGAGAGATATGCATGACTGGAATGTAGAGTAATTAATTTTCTTGATACCTTCAGGTAAAGATATACTGGTTAATGAGGAACATCCGATGAAAGCCCACTCGCCAATTGTTTTTACAGTTGACGGAATAATGATTTCTGATAAATATTCACACCACGAAAATGAAGCTTCACCGATCTGTATAACTGAATCAGGTATAATCACCTTGCGAATGTTGTATGACCACGAAAAGGCATTGTCACCAATCGCTGTGACCGGTTTGCCATCCTGTTCAGAAGGAATCATCACAACAGAAGAAGATCCTTCATAACTGTCAATCTGCAACGAGCCATCACGGCGGCGGCTGAAAACGAATTCAGACATTTATGTCTTTCCTTTCGATAAAACTATTAAAACTATGAACAATTCAATTCAACATGGCTGCACCGATGATTCCTGCTTTCGAACCAAGTACAGCAAGTTTAACAGGAGGAATCTCCTGATCACGGAAGACAACATACTGCGGATACTCTTCGAGGATAGGCTTGATGAGGAAATCACCGGCTTTACTGACACCGCCTCCGAGCACAATCACTTCGGGGTCAATTAGATTCACAACACTGGCAATTGCTTGGGAAAGATACCTGATAAAAGTGCGGAAGATTGATTTTGCCAACGGATCGCCATTTTTTGCGCAGTCAATCACGGTTTTTGCTTCAATCCTGGATAAATCATTATTAACTGACTTCATCAAACCGGAATTCGGATTAGAACTGGCAGCTTCTCTGCCCATTCTGATAAGAGCTGTAGCTGAACAATAACGTTCCAGGCAGCCATGATTGCCACATGTACAGGGTATACCGTTCAGATCAAAAATAACGTGCCCAAGTTCACCTCCAATCCCATGGGCGCCATTCCATATGCGGTTGTTAATGATAATGCCGCTGCCAATCCCTGTTCCTATGGTTATAAAAACACTGGAAGAAGTACCGGCGCTGATCCCTGCTACACTTTCAGCGAGCGCAGCAACATTGGCATCATTTTCTATATATACAGGTTTTGATATATGTCTGATAAACTCCTCACGAAAAGGGACGTGATGCCAGCCCATATTTGTACAGTTAATGATTTCACCGGTTTTCTTGGATGCCATTCCAGGAATACCGATGCCAACAGAATCAATCTGATCAAGTGAAAAGCCACTGTTCGAAACAGTTGATTTTACACAGTCAGCAATATTCACAATCTGTTCTTCAAACGGAATACTGGTATTTGTAACGATAGATTCTTCCGCAACAATATGATACTGTTGGTTTACAACACCTACCTGTATACCGGTTCCTCCGATATCTATACCGACCCTGATCATGTGCTGTATCCCCCTTATTCATTATTATCGAATTGCAGTAATGCTGTTAGTTCTCTGGCTGTATTATAACCGCTGCGTTTAAGGCTTAAATTTCTGGCGGCTACTTCCACAATGATCGCCAGGTTTCTGCCTGGCTTTATTGGCATCGTCTGATGCGGAACGGGTACTCCCATTATTTCAATCATCTGATCCTGAATACCTATTCTGTCATAAGATTTTTTTTCATCCCATGATTCCAGTTCAATGATAAGATCAATTGATTTACTGAGTGCCACAGCACCGATTCCATACATGGCTTTGAAATAAATAACACCAATTCCTCTTATTTCCATCAAATGACGTATTTTTTCCGGACACGTTCCGATTAAACGGTCGTCAGAAATACGACAGATATCAACAACATCATCGGCTACAAGCTGATGGCCGCGTTTAATCAGTTCAAGAGCAGCTTCGCTTTTGCCGACACCGCTTTTTCCGGATAAAAACACACCAACCCCGTAAACATCCAGCAGAACACCATGCTTAGTAATATGAGGCGCAAGACATTTGTTAAGATAATTAATTGCGATAGCAGTAAACTTACTGGTGACCATAGAGCTGGAATAGACAGGGATTTCATGCGCTCGGGCTGCAGAAAGGAATTCCGGAGGCGGTGCAAGACTCCTGCAGATTATCACACATGGAATCGGATAACTAAAATATTGATCAAGGATCTCTTTTCTCTGATCGGTGGTTTTACTTTCCAGAAAAGCCATTTCAACTTTGCCAATCAACTGGGGACGTTCAAAAGCAAAGAAATCGTAAAACCCACAAAACTGCATTCCCGGACGGTTCAGGTCCGGAGTTCTGATATCCCATTCGGATCTGATCGACGGAATCAGACAATCGAGATGTAAAGATGATGCAAAATCCTGAGCCGAGATCATTTTTTCACTTCCTCCGGGAAAAAATGCTGAAGCAGATAATTTGCCGGACCATCTTCATTGTTCGATTTACATACGTCGTGACAAAAGCGGCGAACATCTTTCCATCCGTTTGCTACTGTGACTGCCCGTCCGGCTTTCTGAAGCATGGAAATATCGTTCAGACTGTCACCGAATGCGATTACATTTTCACATTGAAAACCCAGTTTCGCAGAGAGAAAAAGAAGCGCATTTCCTTTGGATGCATTTACGGGATTAAATTCCAAGTAAATCGGTTTCGAACATGTAACTGATGCTTTTCCTTTGAATAGCCGTGCTGCTTGCTTATACAATGAAGAAATCTTGCTTTCCTGATCAATTAGAATAATCTTGTTTCTCGGTTCATGTATATACTCACTAAGCTTTCCGGCATACACTCCCGTTAATTTTGTCGATGCGGCATACTTAACAGAATAATCGCTGTATTTGTTGAAGAAGAATGAATCACCGTCATAGACGTGAGCATAACACCCATGATATTCAGCAAAAAGAGCTATCTCCCTCGATGTATCTGCATCAATAAATTCCTGATAAAGCAGCTTATGGGAAGCGTCCCAAATTTCGGCGCCATTGCAGGCAATATATGCAGAAACACATGAAAGTTGATCCACATAAGGTTTCATACTGAGTTGGGCTCTTCCACTAGCTGCAATAAACATAAAACCAGCCTGCTTCATTTTTTGGAATACATCAACCGTGAAGTCAGAGATAGTACGATCGTCATGCAGCAAAGTATCATCCAGATCAAAAATAACGGTATTCAATATTTCCTCCAGATATTATGTCCTGAATTGATCCACCGCGGCTTTTTGAGCAGGAATGCATTCAATAAATCGTTTCATATAAAGATCAAAACCATTTTCATCTTCAGGAGAAGGATGTATGGTTTTTTGCTCCATACCCGCAAAAACTTTATTCTGGAGATAGTCTTCCAGCTTTTCATTGTTTTCCCGGTTAATCATAAAATCAGCAAGTAATGCTATTCCCCATGCCCCACCTTCACCTGCAGTTTCCATAACAGTAACAGGTGCATGTATGGCTGCAGCAAGATATCTTTGCCCTACGCCTTCTGTTTTAAACAGTCCGCCATGCCCATAAACACAATCTATGGCAACTTTTTCGCGGTTCATGATTTCCATGCCATATTTGAGTGTTTCCATGCTTGAATAAATCTGTGCACGCATAAAATTGGACAGATTCATTACAGCATCCGGAAGGCGGATAAACATAGGTCTTCCTTCTGTTAAACCGGTAACAGGTTCACCGGCTAAATAATTGAAATTTACTAATCCACCACAGGCCGGGTCACCTTCAAGGGATTTTTTGAAAAGACGGGTGAAAGTATCGCCGGCATCAGTTTTAAAACCCATTAAATCAGCAAATTCCCTGAAAAGAGAGACCCAGGCGTTAATATCGCTTGTACAACTGTTGCAATGAACCATTCCGACCTGTTTTCCGGTAGGCGTTGTAACAATATCGATCTCAGGATATACTTTGCTCAGAGGTTTATCCAGAACAATCATACTGAAGATGGAAGTGCCTGCACTGACATTTCCTGTTCTTTCCTTAACGCTGTTGGTTGCTGTCATTCCCGTACCGGCATCGCCCTCCGGCGGGCAAAATGGACAACCCGGCTTAAGGTCTCCGGACGGATCAAGTAGGGACGCGCCTTCCGGCGTCAGTTTGCCAGCTTCTTTACCGGCACACAAAACTTCAGGAAGGATGTCAATCAGTTTCCAGGGATAGTTTTTTTCTGAAACGAGCTTGTCAAAAGAATCGACCATGGAAGCATCATAAGTCAAGGTGTTGGAATCGATCGGCATCATTCCGCTGGCATCACCTATGCCAAGGACTTTGCGTCCTGTCATAAGGTAATGGATCCATCCTGCAAGAGTTGTTAAAAATCCGATATTTTTTACATGCTCTTCATCATTCAGAATGGCTTGATATAAGTGGCTCAGGCTCCACCGTTGAGGCATATTGAAAGCAAACAGTTCTGTCAGTTTTTCAGATGCTTCCTGTGTAATAGTATTTCGCCAGGTTCGAAAAGGAGTGAGCAGTTTCATCTGGTTATCAAAAGGGAGATAGCCATGCATCATAGCGCTGATTCCTATGCTGCCAAGCTTGTTTATCGTTATCTGATAACGGTCAAAGACATCTTTTTTCAGATCGGCATAACAAGCCTGAAGACCTGAAAGAATTGATTCCTGGCTGTAAGTCCAAATGCCGTCTGAATATTCATTTTCCCATTCATGGCTGCCGCTGGCAATGACGTTGTGGTTTTTGCCGATCAGAACACTTTTGATCCTGGTAGAGCCGAATTCTATACCGAGAACAGCACTCCCGTTTGTAATCTCTTGCTTACTCATAAAAAATGTTCCTCCTGTGTAAGTATCCTTTTTTTCTTGATTTTATGGTACCACAATGGTTTTTTTATGTAAAGAAAAAGATTGTTTTGAATTCAAATCCTGCTGATTGATTTTAATCTGTTTCTCATTTACTTTTCAATATTCTTTCAGAACAACGGGAATGCTGTATGTTATGATGTCATTGCCGGTCAGGACCGGCGGGAAGGAGAACAAAAATGGATTCTTACACGATTGAGGATATTGAACTGCTTAGGGATAAAGGAGGACTCAGCTACCGGGAAGCTGTAGCCATGCTCGATTATCATAACGGCAGTCTTGCCCATGCATTGATTGATCTGGAAAAGAACGGAAGGCTGATAAATGAAAAGGATCTGCTGAGAAAGGAAGCGAATCATGTTATGAACAGCACAGAAAAGAAAAATGAAACAAAAGAAAAAGCGCTGAACTTTATTCAGAAGCTTTATCGCAGCAGACTGAAGATCCACAAGGATGAAACTCCCATTATCAATGTATCTGTCCTTTTTGCTGCAGCAAGTCTCATTTTCGCTCCACATATGACGATCCTTGGAGTTATCATTTCAATGATTCTGGGATACAAGTTCTCCTTTACAAAAATGGATGAAGCATTCTCCACTGATAATCTTGAAAAGATGGTTAAAAGTGCAGCCCAGAACGCGAAGTCATCTGTTTCCAGTGTTGTTCAATCATTTGCAGCAGAAAAAGTATCTGATAAACAGAAGCAATCTTTCACTGATCAAAAAAAGGATACATCAGAAAAAAAACAAAATAGTTCGAACAGGAATGATGGCAAATCTTTTATGGATCAGGAAAATATGAATGAAAGCCTGAAACAGCAAACAAAAGAAATAGAAGAGACAATGGATTCATTCTTTGATTCCAATCCGGCTGCAACTACCTACCGTAATGCTTATTCAGCTGCTGCATCAAGCGTTCCGACCCTTCAGGTTCCTGTACAGGCAGAAACCCGTGAAGGAGAAGTACAAATTGAAGACGATAAAGACGGATATTCTTCTGTTACAATAGGATAAAACCATATGATCTGAAAACCGGGATCATAATAAGATCGCCGTTCCGGATTTTCAGATCATTATAGAAGTTGCAGGAGATTGATAACATGGCTACGATTCTGATCATTGAAGATGAAAAAAAGATTGCGCGTTTTCTTGAACTGGAGCTCAAGCATGAAGGGTATGAGGTTCTGACTGCATTTGACGGAAGAAACGGTCTGGAAACTGCCCAGGAAAGAGATCCTGATCTGTTGATACTTGATCTTATGCTGCCGGAACTCAGCGGTATTGAAGTATGCAGGCGTCTACGCCATACAAGTGATGTCCCCATTATTATGCTTACAGCAAAGGATGATGTGTCCGACAAAGTTATGGGACTTGATATGGGCGCGGATGATTATGTTACCAAACCTTTCGCAATCGAAGAACTGCTTGCACGAATAAGAGTTGCAATGAAAAAAAGAAGGAACAGAGACGCCGCTCCCGTACAGGAAGACCATCTTCTTACGCTTGGTCCGATTTCTCTTGATCTGGCTTCCTGGCAGACAAAAGTATGCGGAGAATCGGTTGCGTTAACAAAAAAAGAATTTGATACTCTGAAATATCTGATGGAGCATCATGGAACTGCAGTAACGCGTGATCAGCTAATGAATGAAGTATGGGGATACGATTACTTTGGTGATTCAAATATTGTTGACGTTTATATCAGATATCTCAGGCATAAGATTGATGATCATTTCCAGATCAAGACTATTCATACGATACGTTCTGTAGGATATTTATTCAGTTATGAAAAAAGCAGCGAAGAAGAATAATCAGCCAAAACAGAATCAAAACGGCCAGACCAGGGAACTGGTTATTGCCAACAGGATGAGCGGAAGTATGCATGGTGGACTGAGCAGGATCAGGCTTTCGCTGACATTCAGAATAGCTTGGCATTACTGCATTCAGCTTTTCAGAAGCATTTTTCCGGTGGCTGTTGTTTTTTCGATCATTTTTTGTATTGCCGTCGCTGTACCTGTTTCTGAAAAATTAAATAAACTGACTCACTGCGAAGACAATACAATGACCCTTCCTTACAGTGATGATTATCTCGTTGTCGAGCATGCGGGTCAAATTGCTGAGACGGACTTTTTCCCCAGAATGGTACAGCAGCTAAAATTGGTTACCTATCAACTGTTCAGTCAGGAAAAAATTTCTTTTTATTATGTTTCTGCAGAACAGGAATGGCTGGTCTGTCTGAATGTTCATGATCATATCAGGACATGGATTATATTGCTAGCAGGAATCATTGTCTGTGACTTGCTTCGGATAATATATTTTTTTCGGCATAACCAGAGACTTAATAAAAGAGTACTGGCTCCTATTCGTGATATCGCTGCTATGGCTGAAGCGCTTTCAGAAAGCAATTTATCGAATCGGATCAATATTGCCGGAACCAAGAATGAACTGAAAGACCTGGCTGTCGTTATAAACCGAATGCTTGATCGGATCGAAAGAAGTTATAACAGTCAGAAACAATTTGTTTCTGACGCCAGCCATGAACTGCGAACGCCTATTGCTGTAATACGCGGATACACAGACATGTTGAAACGTTGGGGAAAAGATGATCCCGAAATCCTGGATGAAGGGATCACAGCCATATCCCAGGAAACAGAAGGTATGAAGGATCTTGTTGAAAGCCTGCTGTTTCTTGCGCGGCATGATAAAAAAACCCTTATGATGGAAATATCTTTATTCAATCCTTGCGATTTAATTCAGGAAGTTGTTAAAGAAGAAAAAATGGTACATGAAAATTATTCTTTTATTACGCAACAGATGGATGAAATGATGATTAATGCTGACAGGAATATGATTAAGCAGGTTTTGCGGATACTTTGTGATAATGCCGTTAAGTATTCAGCTGAAAAAACGACGGTAACTCTTTCATGTATCCGTCAGCAAAACGGCTTGTGCTGTCTGTCTGTACAGGATCAGGGACAAGGCATTTCACAGGAGGATCTTCCTAAGATATTTGACCGGTTCTATCGCAGCGATAAAGCACGAAAATCTGAGACCGGCGGTCATGGCCTTGGCCTGAGTATTGCCAGAATCATTGTAGTCGCACATGATGGTAAAATTAAAGTCAGATCAAAGCCTGGAGATGGAACTGTATTTTCAGTTCTGCTGCCGGTTGAAGAAAAGGAAAAAATATCGTGATCTATTTGACATAACGATTGACAGGCCTGGGGGCGCGTATTTTTCTTGCTCTCCTGCTTTTTTTTCTGATTCTGATAAGAAAGACAAGTAAACCCACCAAAACAAAAGGTGCCGCTATAATCATTGCTGTTTCAAAATTCAGGGGAGGAAAAGGATTCGGATCAGCATAGGTTTCTGCGATAATCTCTTCTATAGTCTTTGGAACATTATCTCTCTGTTCGATATTTCTTGAAGCGGTAAGCGAATAGACAGCAGGGTCTCCGCGCTCCGGGAAATAAGTCATAGTTCCTAACTGTTCACCTGCAGTAATCGGAGCCTGAAAATCTCTGGTATACTGAATTATAACAAGATCCGTCAGATTTTCTGACATTCTCTTGATTTCATTTTTTGTCGCTATAATTTCAACAGTGCCTTCCATAGGCGTGCAAATCAGTTGCAGCTTTCCGCGATTGTTGTCATTGGTGGAATAATTGCTGGTTTCAATTGTAATTGGATTCATATTGTAAAGTTCCTGAGGCGTTACTTTCATATACTGACTGAAACCGTAATTCATCAGTTTAATGGTATCAGCCCAGCGGGCTCTTTTACCTGTAAACATAACAACTGAAATCAGATCAACTCCGTTTTTGGATGCGGCACCGGCAAAACAATAACCAGAGTGAGAATGAGAGCCGGTTTTGATCCCGGATGCATATTCATAGAAATATTTATTAGGCTTTTCTTCTGTTCCTGTCAGCATATATTCAGTTTTTGTTGTAATGGTTCGAGCTCTGTGAAGGTTTGTTTTAGGAATCTTATATGAAACAGTTCCGGCAATTTCTTTAAACTGTTCATTTTTCATTGCCTCTCGAGCAATCAGCGCAATATCTCTTGCTGTGGAATAGTGATTATCATCATGATAGCCATGCGCATTGACAAAATGTGTATTAAGGCAGCCTATAGCGGAAGCTGTTTCATTCATAAGCTGAACAAAATGCGGAATATCGCCTGATACTGTCTCAGCAATTACATTGGCGCCATCATTTGCGGATAACAGCATCGTACCATAAAGAATATCTAACAGCCTGATTTCCTCACCCGCTTGAAGAGACATTGTTGAAGAATCTTCAGGAACAGCAATGGCTGTTTCCGTTACTGTCACTTTTTGATTCAAGTCATCAACAAACATCAAGGCAAGAAGAACAGTGAGTATTTTTGTCATTGAAGCAGGATATCGAATTGTATCAGCATCCTTTTCGAAAATAATTTCGCCTTTATCCTGTGTCATCAAAATAGCAGATAAAGCATACAACTGATCTGCAAACAGTTCTTCAGGATGTTCCGGATCATAGGGAACAGCATCAGGAGATAATGTCGGTTCTGGAATAGGTTCAGGGGTTGGCAAAGATTCATCATTTTTTAGCAATGCAAAAGAAGATGATATATTCAAGAAAAGGAAAGATAGGACAATCAGAAACGCTGTGGCCTTTTTCATCTTATCTTATCACCTCTGCCTGATATCAGAAAAACCAGTGCTAAATGCTTTTTTGTTATAGTCAGGACAGAGGGGCAGGCGGAATTGAGAAAGAAGGAACAAGAGAACTGCCTGTAAGCTGAAGAATAAGAAATGCAATACCTATAACAGCAAGATATAAGGCAAACCACGCCAAAGGAACTTTGGAGATCAGCTTTAGCATGAAACGAATCGATAAATAACCTACTACGGCAGAAACGATAATACCCACAATCGTTGGGAAGATAGAGATTTCATTGAGATAACCAAGTTCGATAGCTTCCTTGCCTTCCATTAGCATTGACCCCAGAATAGCAGGAACACTCATCATAAAAGAAAAACGGGCAGCTACAGTCTTGTTCAATCCGGTTGAAACTCCGCCGAGTATAGTGGAGCCACTTCTGGAAACTCCCGGAATCATTCCGATTCCCTGAAAAATGCCCATAACAGCAGCGTTAATCATTCCAATCCTGCTATTCTGTTGTTTATTGCTGTTTCGTTTTGAAAACATATCACAAATAAGCAGGAAAAAAGAAGTGATAATAAAGGCGGTCCCAAGGAACCATCCATTATCAAAAATGCCGAAGCCTCTTCCGTCCGGAGTGATTTTTTTTGCCAGTATATAGATAACAAGAGTTGGCAGGGAAGCGATTACAAGCAAAAGGAATGTTTTGTTGCGTACAGGATGAAGAATCATTTCCATCCATTCCTTACGAAAAACAATCAAAACTGGTATAAGCGTTCCTACATGCAAAAAAATATCAAGCATCTTCATTGCCGGAGATTCCGTCTGAATTCCGAAGAAAATCCGCGCAAGCAGGAGATGACCACTGGATGAAATAGGTAAGAATTCTCCAAGTCCCTGAATGAAACCCATGAAGACACTTTGAATCAAAGACATAAACAAACCTCCTGATCATGTATTTTATAATTTTATCATAATAGGAACCGTTTGCAAAGCTTGACTGGAAATAACCCCAGAGATATAATTTTCGATTGAATTGACCGCTACTGTAATCGCAAAGGAGATTTGAAATGAAACTTGGTGTAGTTGGCCTTCCGAACGTTGGTAAAAGTACTTTGTTCAATGCCATAACCAACGCGGGAGCACAGGCTGAGAACTATCCTTTCTGTACTATCGAACCAAATACGGGAATTGTCCTGGTACCAGATCATCGTCTTGATATTTTGGCTGATATGTATCACCCCAAAAAAGTGACTCCTACCACAATTGAATTTGTTGATATTGCAGGGTTGGTAAAAGGTGCAAGCCGAGGAGAAGGGCTTGGTAATAAATTTCTTTCACATATTCGGGAAGTGGATGCTGTAGTACATGTTGTCCGCTGTTTTGATGATGATAATATCATTCATGTGGACGGATCAGTCAATCCGGTCAGAGATATAGAAACAATCAACCTTGAATTGATTTTTGCTGATATGGAGTCTGTGCAGAAACGTAAGGAAAAAGCTGAAAAAAGCTTTCGTGGCGGAGATAAAAAAGCCGGTTTGGAAGTAGAACTGGCTGAAAAGCTTTATACGCATCTGGAAGATGGAAAACCCGCCAGAACGTTGGATTGTTCAGATGAAGACAAAAAAATAATATCAGGCTGGTTTCTGCTGACTACAAAACCAGTCATCTATGCTGCCAATATATCGGAAGACGACCTTGGAAAAGATGAAACCAACCTGCCATATGTGAATCAGGTTCGGGAGGCTGCCAGCGCTGAAAACGCTGAAGTAATTGTCATTTCCGCAGCAATTGAGCAGGATATTGCATCAATGGACATTGAAGAAAAAGCGGCATTTATCGAAGAACTTGGGATTGGGCAGAGTGGTCTTGACCGTCTGATAACAGCCAGTTACCGGTTGCTGGGGCTGATATCATTCCTGACAGCAGGAGAGGACGAATGCCGTGCCTGGACAATCACCAAAGGGACAAAAGCTCCCCAGGCCGCAGGAAAAATACATACGGATTTCGAAAAAGGTTTTATCAGAGCAGAAATAGTGCCTTTTGAAATACTGGCTGAATTAGGCAGTATGGCTGCATGCAAAGAAAAAGGGCTCGTCCGAAGTGAAGGAAAAGATTATATTATGAAGGACGGGGATGTAACTCTGTTCCGTTTTAATGTGTAA
>Ga0265298_10003974_pt1 | contig 19136 bp, 33 predicted proteins | sample AusTroGonzalo_MG_3_FD_193486 | JGI IMG/M metagenome (GOLD analysis project Ga0265298, IMG submission 193486) | Bovine rumen microbial communities from tropical cattle in Woodstock, Queensland, Australia - Gonzalo_01 | ecosystem: Host-associated > Mammals > Digestive system > Stomach > Rumen ... | reverse complement strand
CGCCTCAAAAAAATTACGAAAAATTAACATTGTCTTCTAACATTCTGACATATAATTTATTACCTTTGCATCACGAAATAATTGAGAAAAAAGTGAAAAAATAATTTGCAAAATAGTTTGAGATTCAAGAAAAAAATTATAATTTTGCATCTCAATTATGTTAATTAATTAAGTTAAACACAAATGCCTACAATTCAACAGTTAGTTAGAAAAGGTAGAAAGACTATTACGGTAAAGAGTAAGTCTCCGGCATTGGATTCATGTCCTCAGAAGCGCGGTGTGTGTGTACGTGTCTATACCACCACGCCTAAGAAACCTAACTCAGCCATGCGCAAAGTGGCGAGGGTAAGGCTCTCGAACTCCAAGGAAGTGAACGCCTACATCCCCGGTGAAGGCCACAATCTTCAGGAGCACTCCATCGTAATGGTTCGTGGCGGCCGTGTTAAAGACCTTCCCGGTGTGCGCTACCACATCATCCGTGGCACGCTCGATACCGCCGGCGTTGCCAACAGGGGTCAGCAGAGGTCTAAGTACGGTGCCAAGAGGCCTAAGAAAAAGTAATTTTTAAAAAAGTTCATTTAGCAAAATGAGAAAAGCAAAACCAAAGAAAAGGGTGATCCTTCCCGATCCTGTGTATGGCGACTCGCTCGTTACGAGGTTCGTTAACGACATGATGGTCGATGGCAAGAAGAGCATCGCTTTCAAGATTTTCTACAGCGCAATGGACATTGTCGGCAAGAAGACAGCAGACACCGGCAAGACTCCTACCGAGGTGTGGAAGAAGGCTATGGAAAACATTACTCCCGATGTAGAGGTTAAGTCCAAGCGCATCGGTGGTGCTACTTTCCAGGTGCCCCAGGAGATCCGCCCCTCCCGCAAGGAATCCATTGGCGTGAAAAACTTGATTAAGTACGCTCGCCTCCGCTCCGGCCACTCCATGGCTGAGAAACTCGCAGCAGAAATCGTTGCCGCTTACAACGAGGAAGGCGCGGCCTTCAAGAAGAAGGAGGACACGCACCGCATGGCAGAAGCCAACAAGGCTTACGCCAACTTCAGCAGAATGTAAGACGTTAACAAGCACTTGAAGTATTAGACGACACCTTATATAATATAGAGAACCATGGACAACCAACTCGCAAATACAAGGAACATCGGAATAGCGGCCCATATCGATGCAGGTAAGACCACTACCACCGAGCGTATTCTTTATTATACGGGCGTTACCCACAAGATGGGTGAGGTCCATGACGGTGCCGCTACTATGGACTGGATGAGCCAAGAGAAGGAGAGGGGAATTACAATCACCTCTGCCGCCATCACGGCTTATTGGCCCTACGAGGGAACCAAGCACACCATCAACATCATCGACACCCCCGGACACGTGGACTTCACCGTCGAGGTGGAGAGGTCGATGAGGGTTTTGGACGGTGCTGTCGCAGTATTCTGCGGCGTAGGTGGAGTGGAGCCGCAGTCGGAAACTGTTTGGCGTCAGGCGGAGAGGTACAACGTGCCACGCATCGCCTTCGTCAACAAGATGGACAGAATAGGCGCCGATTTTTTCAGCGTCGTTCAGGAAATCGAAGAAAAACTTGGTGCGAACCCCGTGCCGGTGCAGATTCCGATTGGCAGCGAAGACAAGTTTGTTGGCATCGTGGACCTTATCGAGATGCAAGCATACGTATGGCACGACGACGACAACGGAATGACCTTCGACAAGACATCCATCCCAGCCGACCTCCAGGAGTCCGCAGCCGAATGGCGCGACAAGTTGCTTGAAAAATGTGGCGAACTTGGCGACGACGCTTTCCTCGAGAAATACCTCGAAGACAGCACCTCAATTACGGAACAGGACATCAAGGCAGTGCTTCGCAAGGCCACGATTGCCCTCAAAGCCGTTCCGGTACTTTGTGGTTCGTCGCTCAGGAACAAGGGCGTACAGAAACTCCTGGACGCAATTGTAGCATACTTGCCGAGTCCGCTCGACATTGGCGCGGTAAAAGGACACGACCCCGAGCACAAGGAAGTAGAGATACTCCGTCAGCCGGACAAAAAAGAACCTTTTGCGGCGTTGGCATTCAAGATAGCCGTTGACCCGTTTGTAGGCCGTTTGGTCTATATCAGGGTATATTCGGGAATGTTGAAAGCCGGCGAACAAGTGTTCAATTTGAGGACGGGCAGAAAAGAGCGCATCACCAACCTCTACCGCATGTCTGCCAACAAGCAGCAGGCGTTGGATTTTGTGGAGGCGGGCGACATCTGCGGCGCGGCTGGATTCAAAGACATCCGCACCGGCGACTCGCTCACCGACCAGAAACATCCGGTGGCATTTGAGTCAATCAAATTCCCCGACCCGGTGATAGGCGTCGCAATAGAGCCTAAGACTCAGGCAGACCTCGACAAACTCGACCTCGCGCTCCAGAAACTCGCCGAAGAAGACCCCACTTTCAAGGTGGAGACAGATTCAGAGACCGGACAGACGATTATCAAAGGCATGGGAGAACTTCATCTCGACATCCTCATCGACCGTCTCAAACGCGAGTACAACATCGAAATCACCTCGGGCAAGCCGCAAGTAACCTACAAGGAATGCATCACCAAGACCGTGGAACACCACGAAATCTTCAAGAAGCAGACCGGCGGCAAAGGCAAATTCGCCGACATCACAGTCAGCGTTTCGCCGTCCGAAGAAGGTGCTACAGGCCTTACATTCATCAACAGCATCAAGGGCGGAGTGATACCCAAAGAGTTCATTCCGGCAGTCCAGAAAGGCTTTGAGGAAGCCATGAACAACGGCCCCCTCGCCAACTTCAAGATGCAAAGTCTCACCGTCGAACTCCTCGACGGCACGTACCACAGCGTTGATTCAGACGCTCTGTCGTTCGAAATCGCAGCCAAGCAGGCTTTCAAGGCCGCGACAGAACAGGCAAAAGCCAAATTACTCGAACCTGTGATGGAACTCACGGTGGACACGCCCGAAGAATACATGGGCGACGTCATAGCCGACGTGAACAAGCGCAGGGGGCAGGTAATAAGCACTGACTCAAAAGCCAAGATGAAAATTATCAAATCCTTGGTGCCGCTCGCGGAAACATTCGGATACGTAACCGTTTTGCGCACGCTTACATCCGGCAGGGCGATTTCCTCCATGCAGTTTCACTCCTATGAGGAAGTGCCGCCGCAAATCGCTCAGGGCATCATAGACCAGGTAAAAGGCAAAATAGTTTTTATTGATCAATTATAATTAACAAGGATTACCATGAGTCAAAAGATTCGCATCAAATTGAAATCTTACGATCACAACTTGGTAGATAGCTCCGCCGAAAGGATCGTCAAGACAGTAAAGTCTTCTGGTGCAGCAGTCAGCGGTCCCATTCCGTTGCCCACTCACAAGAGGATTTTCACCGTCAACAGATCGACCTTCGTCAACAAGAAGTCGAGGGAGCAGTTCCAGCTCGCGTCTTTCAAGAGATTGATTGACATCTACAGCTCGAACCCCAAGACCGTGGAGGCCCTCATGAAGCTCGAATTGCCGAGCGGCGTGCAGGTAGAAATCAAAGTCTGAGCGTAACCAGTTCAATCAGCGACAAAAAAACAAAGTAAACAAACATGTTTTCCTATACCGGCGGAGCCCGGCAAGAAAACGAAAAAAAACTATTCAAAATGTCAGGAATAATAGGTAAGAAAGTAGGTATGACATCTGTCTTCAACGAGAAGGGCGTCAACGTTCCCGTTACCGTGATTGAGGCAGGTCCCTGTGTAGTTACACAGGTGAAGACCAAGGAGACCGACGGCTACGACGCCGTGCAGCTCGCTTTCGACGACAAGAAGGCAAAGAGCACCACAAAACCGATGCTCAAGCACTTCGAGAAGGCAGGCACGACCCCCAAGGCTAAGGTTGTAGAGTTCAAGAACATCGAGCAGGAGGTAAAACTCGGCGACGTAATCACCGTGGAGTCCTTGAAGGACGTAGTGGCTGTACACGTTACCGGCGTTACCAAAGGCAAGGGCTATCAGGGCGTTGTAAAGCGTCATGGTTTTGGTGGCGTAGGCGACCAGACACACGGCCAGCACAACAGGCTCCGCGCACCCGGCGCACTCGGCGGTTCTTCGTACCCCTCCAAGGTGTTCAAGGGCATGCGCATGGCAGGTCGCACAGGCGGCGACAACGTTAAGGTGCGCAACCTCCAGATTGTCAAAATCATCGCGGAACACAACTTATTGTTAGTAAAGGGAGCGGTTCCCGGTCCCAAAGGTTCATACTTAATCATCGAAGACTAAATGGAAATATCAGTATTCAACATTGAGGGCAAGGACACCGGCAAGAAGGTCGTACTTGACGATGCTATCTTCGGCATCGACGCCAACGACCACGCAATGTACCTCGATGTAAAACGCTACCTCGCCGACCAGCGTCAAGGCACGGCGAAAGCGAAGGAAAGGAGCGAGATGAGCGGCTCCACACGCAAGCTCAAGAAACAGAAAGGTACCGGCGGCGCACGTTCGGGCGATATCAACTCGCCTGTGATGGTAGGTGGCGCAAGGTGCTTCGGTCCCCGTCCTCGCGACTACCGCTTCAAACTCAACAAGAAAGTGAAGCAACTCGCAAGGAAATCGGCACTCTCTTGCAAGGCAAAAGACGGACAAATAATTGTTGTCGAAGACTTCGACTTCAAAGAGCCCAAGACCAAGAATTTCGTATCGCTGAAAAATAATCTGAAAATCAGCGATAAAAAGTCGCTTTTGGTTTTGTCAATTGAAAATAAAAATATATATTTGTCGTCGAGAAATTTGGACAGGTCGAAAATTACAACTGCCTCAAAATTAACTACTTACGATGTGCTTGATGCTCAGTCGTTGGTGTTCACTGAAAGCGCGGTGGAGGCTTTGAACAAGATTTTCGAGAATAAGTAACGAAAAAAAACGCACAAAAGTAATGGAAATCATACAAAAACCCATTGTAACTGAGAAGTTCAATGCGCTTGCAAGCAGGACCGTGCAGACCGGCAAGAAGGGCAACGAGAAAGGTCGCCCCGACACCCGCAGCACAAGGAACATCGCGCAGTTTGCCTTTGTCGTTGACCCGAGGGCAAACAAGTACCAGATCAAGCAGGCGGTTGAAGAGATGTACAATGTTACTGTAGTGGCAGTAAACACAATGAGATACGACGGCAAGGTAAAGGCACGTATGACCAAGGCCGGCTACATCGTAGGCAAGAAAGCAAGTTTCAAGAAAGCAATCGTCACCCTCAAGGACGGCGACAAGATTGATTTTTACAGCAACATCTAATCCAAAATGGCAGTAAGATTATTCAAACCGACAACTCCGGGACAAAGAGGTAAGGTACTGAGCACATTCGGCGAAATCACTACTAACAAGCCCGAAAAATCGCTCACCTTTGGTTATGCAAAGTCCGGCGGACGCAACCACACCGGCAAGATGACCGTCCGTTACATCGGCGGCGGCCACAAGCAGAAATACCGTATCGTGGATTTCTGGCGTGCCAAAGACGGCATCCCAGCCACAGTGAAGACCATCGAGTACGACCCCAACCGCACGGCGAGGATCGCTCTCGTATTCTATGCCGACGGCGAAAAGAGGTACATCATCGCCCCCAACGGCATCCAGGTAGGCCAGAAGATTGAGTCGGGCAAGGACGCGGCTCCCGAAATCGGCAACGCGCTCTTCCTCGCCGACATTCCGCTCGGCACCATCATCCACAACATCGAGTTGCGCCCCGGCGAAGGCGGCGTGCTCGCAAGAAGTGCAGGTTCTTATGCGCAGCTTACTGCGAGGGACGGCAAATATGCAGTAGTGAAACTTCCTTCGGGAGAGACACGTCTGGTTCTCGTAACATGCAAGGCGACCATCGGCAGCGTTTCCAACGGCGACCACGAGTTGGAGAAGAGCGGCAAGGCGGGCAGGTCCCGTTGGATGGGTCGCAGGCCTCACAACCGTGGCGTTGTAATGAACCCTGTTGACCACCCGATGGGCGGCGGCGAAGGTCGTGCATCAGGCGGACATCCGAGGTCGCGCAAGGGTCTTCTCGCTAAGGGCTTCAAGACACGTAGCCCCAAGAAGATTACCAACCAGTTCATCATCGAAAGAAGAAAGAGAAAAAAATAACTAATGCATAACAGATCATGAGTCGTTCACTTAAAAAAGGCCCTTTCATCGACTACAAGCTCGAGAAGAAAATCGTTGCCATGAATGAATCTGGCAAGAAATCGGTAATCAAGTCGTGGGCAAGAGCCTCTATCATCTCTCCTGATTTCGTGGGACACACGATTGCTCTGCACAACGGAAACAAGTTCATTCCGGTTTTCGTTACAGAGAACATGGTGGGCCACAAACTCGGCGAGTTTGCTCCGACGCGCATGTTCAAGGCGCACGGCGGCAAGAAGAAGTAGTAACAAATACGAGACCATTTAAAAAAACATTATACAAAAATGGCTGAAGAAGTAAAGCATAGGACCAAGAAAAAAGAAAGGGCTGCGAGGTTGAAGGAGCAGAAGAAGGACATGGCGTTCGCCGTCCTCCGCAACAACCCCACATCCCCGAGGAAGATGCGCCTTGTAGCAGGTCTGATCAGGAATCAGAACGTCAGCAAGGCTCTCGACATCTTGCAGTATTCTCCGCAAGAGGCAGCGATCAAGTTGAGAAAACTTTTGCTGTCGGCTGTCGCCAACTGGGGCAGCAAAAACGAAGGCGCGCGTTTTGAAGACGCAGACCTCATCGTGAAGGAAGTCAAAGTAGATGGAGCGAGGATGCTCAAAAGGCTCCGTCCCGCTCCCCAGGGAAGGGCTTACAGGATTAGGAAAAGATCCAATCATGTAACAATCGTGTTAGGTAACAAAGAAAATTCAGAAAAATAATGGGACAGAAAACTAATCCGATCAGCAACCGACTTGGAATCATCAGGGGATGGGATTCTGAATGGTACGACATCAAGAACTATTCCGACAAGATAGTCGAAGACGACAAAATCCGCAAGTACCTCAATGTACGCCTCGCAAAGGCAAGCATTTCCAAGATTGTAATACAGAGGACCCTCAAGGTCATCACCGTAACCGTCAACACCGCTCGCCCGGGCATCATCATCGGCAAGGGCGGCCAGGAGGTTGACAAAATCAAGGAAGAGCTCAAGAACATCACCAAGAAGGACGTACAGATCAACATCCTTGAGGTAAAGCGTCAGGAACTCGACGCTGTAATCGTAGCCAACAACGTCGCACGACAGATTGAAGGCAAGATTGCATACAGGCGCGCAATCAAGACCGCAGTAGGCTCCACGATGAGGATGGGTGCAGAAGGCATCAAGTTTGTGATTTCGGGCCGCCTCAACGGCGCAGAAATGGCACGCACCGAGGCCTTCAAGGAAGGCAGGATTCCGTTGCACACTCTCAGGGCTGACATCGACTACGCTCTCGCCGTCGCCAACACAAAGGTAGGCTGCGTAGGTATCAAAGTATGGATCTGCAAAGGCGAAGTCTATGGCAAGAGGGATCTCTCCAACAACATCGCCGCCAAGACTCAGAAGAAAGGCAATTTCAACAAGTCGAGGAGGCAGAAGTAAGTCTAACTACAAATTTTTTAAAGTGTAATTAAAATGTTACAGCCAAAGAAGACTAAGTTCAGGAAAATGCAAAAAGGCCGCATGAGAGGTCTCGCCCAGAGGGGACACGACATCGCATTCGGTTCTTTCGCATTGAAAGCATTGGAGAATTTTTGGATCACAGGACGCCAGATAGAAGCCGCTCGTCAGGCCATTTCCCGTTACATGCAGCGTGAAGGCCAGATTTGGATTCGCATCTTCCCGGACAAGCCCGTTACCAAGAAGCCTGCCGAAGTCCGCATGGGTAAAGGCAAGGGCCAGCCGGAGTACTTCGTAGCACCCGTAACCCCGGGCAGGATCATGTTCGAGGCCGACGGCGTTCCCTACGAAATCGCCAAGGAGGCATTCCGTCTCGCAGCGCAGAAACTCCCAATCAAAACCAAGTTCGTCGTAAGACGCGATTATGTCAACCCTACAACTAACGCATAATGAAAAGTTCGGTACAAAACAAGGAAATTAAGGATTCGACCACCGCAGAATTGAAGGAGAAGCTCAAGGCGGCCACCTTGGAATACTCAAGGATGAAGATCAACCACGCCATCACCCCCCTTGAGAACCCGATGAAGATTCGCGACCAGAGGAAGTACATCGCAAGGCTTAACACCGAGCTTCGCAGCAGGGAAATCGCCGAGGTCGAAGGCAAGTAATTAATAACGCTCAATAATAATTGACAGACAATGGAAGAAGTTAAAGAAGGCCTCGTGCGCAACTTCAGGAAGGAACGTATCGGCGTCGTCGTAAGCAACAAGATGGAGAAGTCCATCGTTGTCCAGGTTGACCGCAAGATGAAGCACCCCAAGTACGGTAAGTTCATCCAGCGTTCCAAGAAGTTCATCGCGCACGACGAGAACAACGAGTGCAACATCGGCGACACCGTTCGCATCATGGAGACTCGTCCGCTCAGCAAGCGCAAGAATTGGAGGCTTGTGGAGATTGTAGAGAAAGCCAAGTAGTATTTTTAATACAGTAGAATTTAATCATGATACAGCAAGAATCAAGAATGACTGTAGCTGACAACAGCGGCGCAAAAGAAGTCCTGTGCATACGTGTCCTCGGCGGCACAGGACGCAGGTACGCCTCTGTTGGCGACAAGGTGGTCGTTACCGTCAAGAACGCATTGCCCTCTGGCGACATCAAGAAGGGCACGGTTTCGAAGGCGGTTGTCGTTCGCACCAACAAAGAAATCCGCAGGGCTGACGGCTCGTACATCCGTTTCGACGACAACGCCGTAGTTTTGCTCAACAACCAAGGGGAGCTCAGGGGCACCCGTATCTTCGGACCCGTAGCGCGCGAACTCCGCGCAGGTTACATGAAGATTGTTTCCCTCGCACCCGAAGTTTTGTAATCACTTAATTTCAAGTACAACAAACAAAATGAAACTGCACATCAAAAAAGGAGACACAGTGATTGTCAATTCCGGCGAATTCAGGGGCCAGAAGGGTACAGTGCTGCAAGTGCTCGTAAAAAAGAATCGTGCTATCGTAGAGGGTGTCAACATGGTTTCGAAGGCAGTGAAACCGTCCGCTCAGAACACTGAGGGCGGCTTTGTCAAGAAAGAGGCGCCTATCCACATCTCAAACCTCATGCTCATCTGCCCCGAGACCGGCAAGCCTACCCGCATCGGCCGCAAGGTTGTGGAGGATTCCAACGGCGTGAAGAGATTAGTACGTTATTCAAAAAAATCTAAAGATCAAAAGGAGATAAAGTAAAATGCAGTACGTACCATCTTTAAAGGAAAAGTATAAGAACGAGGTGATTCCCGCTCTTATGAAAGAGTTCGGATACAAGAGCGTAATGCAGTGTCCGAAGCTCACCAAGATCATCATCAACCAGGGCATCGGCGACGCTGTGTCCGACAAGAAGATTGTCGATAACTCCATGGCTGAAATCGCCGCCATCACCGGCCAGAAGCCCGTGCCCGCTCTCTCGCGCAAGGACATCTCCAACTTCCACCTCAGGAAGGGAAATCCCATCGGCGTCATGGTAACGCTCCGCCGCGACCGCATGTACGAGTTCCTTGAGAGGCTCATCGCCATCTCGCTCCCCCGCATCCGCGACTTCAACGGCATCAACGGCAAGCTCGACGGCAGGGGCAACTACACCCTCGGCATCAAGGAGCAGATTATCTTCCCCGAAATCGACATCGACAAGGTCAGCAAGATCATGGGCATGAACATCACGTTCGTAACCACCGCCAAGACCGACGAGGAAGGTTTCAAGTTATTGCAGAATTTTGGTCTTCCATTCAAAAAGAAATAAGAAATGGCAAAAGAATCAATGAAGGCGCGCGAGGTAAAGCGTGCAAAACTCATCGCCAAATACGCCGCTAAGAGGGCGAAGCTCAAAGAGGAAGGCGACTACGAAGGCCTCCAGAAGCTTCCGAGGAATTCCAACCCCATCAGGCTCCACAACCGCTGCCAGCTCACCGGCAGGCCGAGGGGCTACATGAGGATGTTCGGAATCAGCCGCATACAGTTCCGCGAGATGGCCTCCAACGGTCTTCTCCCGGGCGTTAAGAAAGCAAGTTGGTAAAACATTCAATCAAACAACAGAAAATGACAGATACAATTGCAGATTTCTTGACCCGCATCCGCAACGCAGTCATGGCTAAGCACAGGATTGTAGAGGTGCCCACAAGCAAAGTCAAGAAGGAAATTACCAAGATCCTCTTCAACAAGGGCTACATTCTCAGCTACAAGTTCGACGACGAGAACCGTACTATCAAAATCGCTTTGAAGTACAACCCCGCCACCAAACGCTCCGCCATCACCGGCATCAAGAGAATATCCACCCCGGGTCTCCGCAAGTACGAAGGCTGCAAGGAGCTGCCCCGCGTGCTCAACGGACTTGGCATCGCGATCCTGTCCACCTCCAAGGGCATCATGACCGACAAGGAGGCAAGGGTACAGAACGTAGGAGGCGAGGTAATGTGTTACGTTTATTAATCTAATTAGGCTATAATATTCAGTAAAATGTCAAGAATTGGTAAATTGCCCGTTCAGATTCCGGCAGGAGTCCAGGTAACCGTAGATGACAAGAACCACGAGGTAGTCGTCAAAGGCAAGCTTGGTGAACTGAGGCAGAAAGTGAATCCTGATATCAAAGTCGAAGTAGAGGACAACAACATCAAGGTATCCCGTCCCACCGACGACAAGCAGCACAGGTCGCTGCACGGCCTTTACAGGGCGTTGATCGCCAACATGGTAAAAGGCGTAAGCGAAGGATTCTCCATCAAGCAGGAAATGGTAGGCGTAGGTTACCGTGCTACATCGCAGGGCCAGCTCCTCGACATCTCCGTAGGTTACTCCCACAACATCCTCATGGAACTTCCGGAGGAAGTGAAGGTGAACGTGGTAACGGAGAAGCGCGCCAACCCGATCATCACCCTTACAAGCTGCGACAAGCAGCTCCTCGGCCAGGTAGCAGCCAAGATTCGCTCTTTCCGCGCTCCGGAGCCGTACAAGGGCAAGGGTATCAAGTTTGTGGACGAAGTGCTCCGCAGGAAGGCAGGCAAGACAGCATCTTCCAAGTAGCAATCGCCACAGGGTATTATTTAATTTCTAAAATCATTGAAAAATGGCTTTATCAAAGCAGGACAGAAGGCAGAGAATCAAGTACCGCGTTCGCAAGAAAGTGCAGGGTACTACGGAGCGTCCGAGGCTGTGCGTCTTCAGGAGCAACGAGAACATCTATGCCCAGTTAATTGACGATGTTAAACAAGTGACAGTAGTCGCAACCTCCTCGAGGGTAAAGAGCATAGCCGACCAGAAAGTTCCCAAGGTGGAGCAGGCCAAGCTTGTAGGCAAGGCCATCGCCGAGAAGGCTATCGCCGCAGGTTACTCTAATGTTGTTTTCGATAGGAATGGTTATCTCTATCATGGCAGAATCAAGTCTTTGGCGGAAGCTGCTCGTGAAGGTGGTTTAATTTTTTAGCGAATTATGTTATCACAAGGAAAGAAATTCAAGGCAAACGAGGCTGAGCTCAAGGACAAGCTTGTGGCAGTCAATCGTGTTACAAAGGTTACAAAGGGCGGTCGTACTTTCACGTTCGCCGCTATAGTGGTCATCGGCGACGGCAACGGCACCGTTGGCTACGGCCTCGGCAAGGCCAACGAAGTTTCGGTGGCGGCTACCAAAGGCATCGAGGACGCTAAGAAGAATCTGATTAAAGTTCCCGTGCTCAAAGGTACGATTCCCCACGAGCAGACGGCCAAGTTTGGCGGCGCGAGCGTATGGCTCAAGCCCGCAACGAGCGGTACCGGCGTCAAGGCGGGCGGCGCAATGCGCGCAGTGCTCGAGAGCGTTGGCATCACCGACATCCTCGCCAAGTCTAAGGGGTCTTCCAACCCGCACAACCTCGTGAAGGCCACATTCAAGGCCCTTGCACAGCTCAGGGACGCTTACACCGTCGCTCAGTACAGGGGTGTGGACGTCAACACAGTATTTAACGGTTAATACTCTTTAGCAGAAATGAAGAAGAAAGTAACTCAAATCCGTTCCAAGATTGGATGGCCCAAGACACAGAAGGCCACCCTCGCAGCGCTTGGTCTCAGGAAAATTGGTCAGAGCATTACCATTGAGGACACCCCCGCAAACATGGGTCAGGTTCTCAAGGTAAAGCATCTCGTAAAAATTGAGGATATTAACGAATAATCAAAAGAAAGAATTTCAATCATGGATTTGTCACAGTTAAAACCCGCAGAAGGTTCTACACATACCAAGAAGAGGCTCGGCAGAGGCCAAGGCTCTGGTTGGGGCGGCACCTCCACGAGGGGCCACAAGGGTGCGAAGTCGCGCTCTGGCTACTCTCGCAAGAGGGGCTTCGAAGGTGGTCAGATGCCGCTTGCAAGGCGTGTGCCCAAGTTCGGCTTCAACAACGTCAACAGGGTGGAGTACAAGGTCGTAAACATCTCCGACCTCGAAAACATCGCTGCCAAGAAGAACATCACCGACATCACCCTCGATGTAATCAGGGAGGCAGGTTTCGCCGGCAAGAAGGATCTCGTTAAGGTTCTCGGCGACGGCAAGCTCACCAAGCAGCTCAACGTTACGGCCAATGCCTTCTCCAAGTCGGCTAAGGCTGCAATCGAGGCACTCAACGGTACTGTTAATACATTGTAGAAAACTTCACTTTAATGAAAAACTTTATTCAGACACTCAGGAACATTTGGAGGATAGACGACCTGCGCAATAGGATACTTGCTACGCTCGGACTGGTCTTGGTTTACCGCGTGGGAGCGCACGTCGTGCTTCCGGGTATCGACCCCAACCAGCTCTCCGCGTTGAGCGAGCAGACTAAGGACGGCATCATGTCCATCCTCAATATGTTCTCTGGTGGTGCATTTGCCAATGCCTCCATCTTCGCGCTTGGTATCATGCCGTACATCACGGCGTCGATTATAGTGCAGTTGCTTGGCATGGCTGTGCCGTATTTCCAGAGGCTACAGAGGGACGGTGAAAGCGGTCGCCGCAAGATTAACCGCATCATCCGCATCCTCACGGTAGGTGTGATGCTGGTACAGGCTCCAAGTTACTTGATCAACCTGCATTACCAGCTCCCCGATTCAGCCTTCCTCGCCGAGGGGTTCTGGGGGTTCACGTTGCCCTCGGTAATCATCCTGACGGCGGGCACCATGTTCATTATGTGGCTGGGTGAACGTATCACTGACAAAGGCATTGGAAACGGCATCTCGTTGCTGATTATGATTGGTATCATCGCAAGGTTGCCCTTCGCATTTGGTGCCGAGTTTGTTTCCCGTGTTCAGGAAGTAGGCGGCGGCGGCCTCATAGCCCTCATCGTAGAGCTTGTGATGCTCTTCCTGGTATTTGTTGTATCCATCCTCCTCGTGCAGGGCACCCGCAAGATTCCGGTACAGTACGCCAAGAGGATTGTTGGCAACAAGCAGTATGGCGGTGTAAGGCAGTACATCCCCCTCAAGGTGAATGCTGCGGGCGTTATGCCCATCATCTTCGCCCAGGCTTTGATGTTCATTCCTTTGATGTTCACTCACTTCAACACTGAGGCTACATCGTCGATTGCAACCGCTTTTGCCGACTATACTGGATTCTGGTACAATTTTACTTTCGCTTTGCTCGTGATTGTATTCACCTACTTCTATACGGCGATTACTTTCAGCCCTCAGCAGATGGCGGACGAAATGAAGAAGCGCGGCGGCTACATCCCCGGCGTTAAGCCTGGAAAGATGACTGTGGAGTACCTCGACGACATTATGTCGCGTATTACGCTCCCTGGTTCGATTTTCTTGGCTCTTATCGCCATTCTGCCGGTGTTTGCAATACTCTGCCATGTCAACAACCAGTTTGCCCAGTTTTATGGCGGCACCTCGTTGCTGATTATGGTGGGCGTTATCCTCGACACTCTCCAGCAGATTGAAAGCCACCTCCTGATGCACCATTACGACGGCTTGATGAAGTCGGGACGCATCAAGGGACGTACTGGCTCCACGGCTGCATTGTAACTGACAACTCTCTGTACAAAAATCCCGCATTGTGCGGGATTTTTGCAAAGTTTATATTTGGAAGGTATGCACATCTTTGGTTCTCCGGTTCTTCTTGAGCAAAGCCAGGCCGGAGAATCGATTTTGTTGAAAAAGTTGAAAATTTTCAAAAAAAATTGAAATTACCTTCAAATAAGTTTTGCAGTTTACGGTTATTGTTGTATCTTTGACGGCTGAAATGAAGGGCAGTGATTGCCGTCGTTGTCAGCATTGATATTAACATTTAAATTTTGTAAAGTAATATTTGCATTTGAAAAATTTTTCAGATGCGGAACAAGGAAGGTATTTCATAAAAATTTGAAGATGGCCAAGGTAAACACAGAAAACGTTGTGGGCGATAGGAATCGGACAAACGTTGTAAGGCATACGAAGGAGGAGGCGATAGTGAAGGATGGAATCATCACGGAGGCTCTCTCCAATGCGACTTTTCGTGTCGAGCTTGAGAATGGACATGTAATCACCGCCCATATCTCCGGCAAGATGCGCCAGCACTACATCAGGATACTCCCCGGCGACAAGGTCAAGGTGGAGATGTCCGTGTATGACCTGTCTAAGGGCAGGATTTCTTTCAGGTACAAATAAAAAAAGGACTCAAATAAAATGAAAGTAAGAACATCCGTAAAGAAAAGATCGGCAGACTGCAAGGTTGTAAGGAGGAAAGGCAGGGTGTACATCATCTGCAAGTCTAATCCCAAATTCAAGCAGCGTCAGGGTTAATAGTAAAACAAGATTTTTGATGCCGTGTTCTAAGTGCAGGTGCATTTGCGGTGTCAGAAATGATCAAATACATTAAGAACAAAAGAAAATGGCAAGAATTGTTGGTGTAGATTTACCAAAAAACAAACGCGGTGAGATAGGTCTTACCTACATCTACGGCATCGGTCGTAGCAGGGCAAACAAGATTCTTTCTGAGGCCGGCATTGACAAGGACATCAAGGTCCAGGACTGGAACGACGACCAGATCGCTAAGATTCGCCAGTACATCGGCGAGAATTTCAAGGTGGAAGGCGAGCTTAGGTCTGAGGTCAGCATGAACATCAAGCGTCTGATGGACATCGGCTGCTACAGGGGCATCCGCCACCGTAACGGTCTGCCCGTGAGGGGTCAGAAGACCAAGAACAACGCCCGCACACGCAAGGGCAAGAAGAAGACAGTCGCAAATAAGAAGAAAGCTACCAAGTAATAATTAGTAGAAAATGGCACAAAAATCTAAAGTAACGAGAAAGAGAGTTGTAAAGGTGGACGCCATTGGCGAGGCTCACATCCATTCCTCCTTCAACAATATAATCATCTCTTTGACCAACGCTTCGGGGGAGGTCATTTCTTGGGCATCGGCCGGCAAGATGGGATTCAAGGGCTCCAAGAAGAACACACCCTATGCAGCGCAGCAGGCAGCTAACGAATGTTCCAAGACTGCCTTCGATTTGGGACTCCGCAAGGTAAAGGTATATGTGAAGGGTCCGGGCAACGGTCGTGAGGCCGCAATCAGGGCCATACATGGTTCAGGCGTCGAGGTTGTGGAAATCATCGACGTTACTCCTCTTCCCCACAACGGCTGTCGTCCGGCTAAGAAGAGAAGAGTGTAATCCTATTTCCCAGTTCACTTAAAAAAATCATTACAAAATGGCACGATATACAGGTCCTAAATCCAAAATCGCCAGGAAGTTTGGCGAACCTATTTACGGTACAGACAAATACCTCGACAGGCACAGCTATCCTCCGGGACAGCACGGCCTCGCCGCCAAGCGCAAGAAGGTGTCGGAGTACGGCACGCAGCTCAAGGAGAAGCAGAAGGCTAAGTACATCTACGGACTGCTCGAACGTCAGTTCTCCAACCTCTTCAAGAAGGCTTCGAGAATGTCGGGTGTAACGGGCGAAACCCTCATCCAACTCCTCGAACAGAGGCTCGACAATGTTGTGTACAGGCTTGGCATCGCCCCCACAAGGGCGGCTGCACGTCAGCTTGTTTCGCACAGGCACATCGTTGTTAACGGCTCGGTATGCGGCATTCCCTCCTACCATGTTAAGGTGGGCGACATCGTGGGTGTTCGCGAAAGGTCGAAGGCTCTCGAAGTAATTGTTAATTCGCTCCAGGGCGTCAACAGGTCGCGCTACAATTGGCTCGAGTGGGACGGCAACCAGATGGCAGGAAAGTTCATGAGCGTTCCCGCCCGCGAGGACATCCCCGAGAACATCAAGGAGCAACTCATAGTCGAACTTTATTCTAAATAATAAACAATAGAAATCAAATGGCAATATTAGCTTTTCAAAAGCCCGACAAGGTAATTATGTTGGAGGCTGACGAAACATACGGAAAATTCGAGTTTCGTCCCCTTGAGCCCGGTTTTGGCATTACTATTGGCAATGCGCTGAGAAGGATTTTGCTCTCTTCTTTGGAAGGTTTTGCCATCACCTCGATTCGCATCGAGGGCGTCGATCACGAGTTTTCGACAATTCCGGGGGTTATTGAGGATGTTACCGAAATTGTCCTCAATATTAAGAAGATACGCTTCAAGCAAGTTGTTGACGGGCAGGATTTTGAAAAGGCTGTTGTCACTATTAGCGGCCAGGAGAAGTTCACCGCCGGCGACATCGAGAAGTTCCTCACCAACTTCAAGATTCTCAACCCCGGTCAGGTAATCTGCAATCTCGAACCCTCCGTGAAGCTTTCTATTGAGATTACCATCAACAAGGGTCGCGGCTATGTGCCCGCCGACGAAAACAAGATGCCCGATACGGAGATTGGCGTGATAGCAGTAGATTCTATCTACACTCCTATCAGGAACGTCAAGTACGTTACCGAAAACTACCGTGTGGAGCAGAAGACCGACTACGAGAAACTTGTTATCGAAGTTACCACTGATGGCTCGATTCATCCCAAGGACGCGCTCAAAGAGGCCGCCAAGATACTCATCCATCACTTCATGCTCTTCTCCGACGAAAAGATTACGCTCGATTCTACCGAAGAAGCCGGCGACGAGCAGTTTGACGAGACGCTCCTCCACATGAGGCAGCTCCTCAAGACCAAGCTCGTGGACCTCGACCTTTCCGTCAGGGCTCTCAACTGCCTCAAGGCGGCTGACGTGGAGACTTTGGCCGACCTCGTGGTATTCAACAAGAACGACCTGTTGAAGTTCCGCAATTTCGGCAAGAAGTCGCTCTCCGAACTCGACGACCTGCTCGCTAACATGGAGTTGCAGTTCGGTATGGATATTTCCAAATACAAACTTGATAAAGACTAACAAGGAGCAGTGATGCTCTGCAATTTAACTAAGAAATGAGACATAGAGACAAAATAAACCACTTAGGTAGAACATACGGACACAGGAAGTCGATGTTGACCAACATGGCTATCTCCCTGATTATGTCTGTAACGAAGGAGAAGGACAAGAGGATCAACACCACTGTCGCCAAGGCCAAAGAGCTTCGCACGTTCATCGAGCCTATTCTCACGGCATCCAAGGCCGACATCACATACGCTGAGTCTAAGGCTTCGTCCGACGAGGAGAAGGAGGCTTTCAAGGTGAAGAGGATGGCAGCCCACAGATTTGTTTTCTCCAAACTCCACCACAAGGAAGCGGTCAAGGTGCTTTTCTCTGACGTTACACCGGCTATCTACGAGCGTCCGGGTGGCTACACGAGGATTCTCAAGACAGGCTTCCGTCTCGGCGACAATGCCAAGACCTGCATCATGGAACTTGTAGATTTCAACAAGGACTACAAGCAGGGCAAGGGCGCATCCGCCAAACCTGCTGGCAAGGCTACACGTCGTTCCCGCAAGAAGAAGGCCGATTCTGCTGCCGCAGAAGCCGCCGCTGCCGAGACCAAGGCTGAGTAGTAACAGGATTTTTTTTGACAGGCAACAGCCTGTTGTCATACGCTGATAAAAAAAACGCCGCGTTTCCTTTGGGAGCGTGGCGTTTTTTTTACATCTGTTTGTTGTTGGATGCCATTCTCCTTTTTGTAAAATTACCCCAAAAGTGGTATAAAAAACTTCATTTTCCCATAAAATTTACCCCTTTGGGGGTATTGTTTTGTAAAAAAATATGTTATATTTTTGTTGCGTGTTCAAGATTGAATATGACCTTATGTTGATAAGGTGAGTAATTAACCAAAAAACAAAATAAGTTATTGAATACAAAATAATTTTTTTCCTTGTTGCATTGTTTGTTGTGGCATGCGGCAAAAGCGATGATGATAACAAGGTATATGAAGCAACTGATCCTTCGACCGGCAATTATATGAACGTATTCATAACAAAGCCAGATAAGGTGGAGTTAGAGTTTGACAAATACGGTGCAAGTTCCACTACTGAGATTAAGATGTGGATTCCAAGCATAAAAGGACGCAGTGTAAGTTATGCCTTTGATGAAGATTTACCTATGTACAAGAAGTATGCGGCGTACTACGGAGACACAACATACAACAGCCTACATGTCATAGGTGAAGCAATTGGATGTGCCTCAACGTTGTCATGTATTATGGTCGTCTGCGACAAAGATTTTGATGCAGAACATCCGTCGGGAACGATACTGAACGACTTGTTCCAAGTACGCTATCCAAGGTATTACCAGTACATCAAAAGTGGATGCAAACCAAAGACTAGTCTTAGTTCATACGAATTGGATTCTATTGCGGAACTTTCCTCCTTTAAAGATGTCCCGCTTTTTGCGGATGAGACTTCGTTGATTTTCAAGCAACATCCCGCCGCTCCTGGCAAGTACACCTTCACCGTATCTTTCACTTTCGGTGAAGACCCGATTACAGGCGAGAAGGTGGAACTCGCCCCTGCAAGCATTGAGATAGAGTTCTAATGCACACAGAAACACGCTAATAAAACGACACCGAGATTCCAATTGGTGAAGTCTCAGTGTCGTTTTTTTATACAAACTCACACCACCTCTCCCAACTTCACATACAGCATCTGTGTCGGCAACCCAACCACATTGTAATACGACCCTTCCATGCGCGAAATAGCCGCCGCGCCTATCCATTCCTGCACGGC
>Ga0265298_10003972_pt1 | contig 19143 bp, 14 predicted proteins | sample AusTroGonzalo_MG_3_FD_193486 | JGI IMG/M metagenome (GOLD analysis project Ga0265298, IMG submission 193486) | Bovine rumen microbial communities from tropical cattle in Woodstock, Queensland, Australia - Gonzalo_01 | ecosystem: Host-associated > Mammals > Digestive system > Stomach > Rumen ... | reverse complement strand
TTTATGTTGCCAACGGCCCGCTTTTGCCAGTTCGGAAACAAAAAGGGCCGATTTTGTTCCCGAAAACGCAGGATTATGTGTAAGTTTGTAAAACGTCATTGTAATCATGCACAAACCACTCCTCTTATTACCTCTATTGCTCCTTACTGCCTGCACTATCAGGCCGGAGCCGTATGGCCCGCTGCCCAGTGAAAACCAGCTTGAATGGCAGGACCTGGAAATGTATGCGTTCATCCACTATTCCCTGAATACGTATACGGATCAGGAATGGGGTTTCGGCAATGAAGACCTGAGCCTGTTCAACCCGGAAGACCTGGATTGCCGGCAGTGGGTGAAGGTGTGCAAACAGGCGGGCATGAAGGGTATCATCTTCACCGCCAAACATCACAGCGGCTTCTGCATGTGGCCATCGGCCTATACGGAATACAGTGTGAAAAACACACCTTGGAAGGACGGAAAAGGCGATGTGGTGCGGGAACTGGCCGATGCCTGCCGGGAAGAGGGCCTCAAATTTGCCGTCTATCTCTCCCCCTGGGACCGGAACCATGCGGAGTATGGCCGGCCGGAATACGTGACCTATTTCCGGAATCAGTTAAAAGAACTCCTCACCAATTACGGCGACATCTTTGAGGTGTGGTTCGACGGCGCCAACGGCGGCGACGGCTGGTACGGCGGGGCCAACGAGACTCGCAGGATAGACCGGACCAGCTACTACCATTGGCCCGAAACCTACAGGATGGTCCGGGAACTCCAGCCCCACGCGGTAATCTGGAACGACGGCGGAGACCGCGGAGACCTCCGCTGGGTGGGAACCGAGGCGGGAAACGTGGGCGAAACCAATTGGAGCCTGATGCCTTCCACGGGAGACACGCCCTATCCCATGCTGCATTACGGCGTGGAGGATGGCGATGTCTGGTGCCCCGGGGAAACCAACACCAGCATCCGTCCGGGCTGGTTCTACCACGAGGCCGAAAACGAGCATGTAAAGAGCCTCTCCAAACTCATGGATACGTACTACAAATCTGTGGGACGCAACTCCACCCTGCTCTTGAACTTCCCCGTAGCCCCCAATGGCCGCATCCATCCCACCGACAGCCTCCGCGGCATTGCCTTCAAGAAGATGATCGATGAGGTGTTCAAGGAGAATCTGGCCGATAAGGCCCGCGTGAAGCAAGAAGGCGACGCCACCATACTAATCTTCCGCAAGCCCGTGAGCTTCAATCGTTTCCTGGCCGAGGAAGACATCGCCCTGGGACAGCGTGTGAAGCAATTCACCTTGGAAGCCCTGGTGAACGGGGAGTGGGTCCCGCTAAAGGACCAGTTGGCGGAAAGCGGCGACGGCCTCACCACCATCGGCCATCGGCGCATCATCTGTTTTCCCACCGTCACCGCCAGCCGGCTCCGTTTCACCGTCACGGATACCAAGGCTGAACCCGTTATCAAGGAACTGGGCATCTATCTGGCGCCGGAACTCAAAGAACCATGAGATTCAAGTGAAGAAGTGCACCAGACGTCCCTAGATATGGGACGTCTGATTCATTTTGGCCGTTTTTTGCACCAGACGTCCCATTTTTTGGACCGTCTGGAGCAGAAGCTCCGGTCAAAAAACCGGTTCAGGCTACGGACTGAAGAAGATAAAGCTTTCTTTTAGCAAAAGAATCGACATTTCCAAAACCTGGCAATTTTGCCAAAATAAGGTTTATTCCATTTCCATGGCGATATTTGAAAAATAACGCTATGGAAAAAGAAATGATTCTTGTACATAATCTCATCCATGAGATAAGAGGTAAGAAAGTGATGCTGGACTATGATCTGGCTAGGTTGTATCAGATTGAAACCAGAACTCTAAAACAGGCGGTTCGGAGAAATCTGGAAAGATTTCCGGAAGACTTTATGTTCATTTTAACTCAAGAGGAGCATAAGTTGCTGAAAATCAATTTGAGGTCACAAATTGTGATCTCAAATGAGAGACAAACAGATTATACAAGATATGCTCCTTTCGCCTTTACTGAACAAGGGGTTGCCATGTTATCCTCAGTATTGAAAAGCAACGTAGCTATTGCCGCAAGTATTGCCATCATGCAGGCTTTTGTTAAAGTACGGGAGTATCTGCTGACTACATCCTCTTTTTCGGCCGAATTGAAAGAACTAAAAGCCCGGGTAGATCTTCTGCAAGTTCGTCAGGAGGAGAATCTGTGCGCTATAAACGATTTATCTGAGGATGTTCGTCGGGACATTGACTCCTTATGCATTGCCATCACCCAACTGGCGGAGAAATTGGAAGAAAAAAAGAACGAACCTCGTCCCCGGATTGGCTTTAAACAAGCGTCCGGAGGCGAGGATGAAAAAGAGCGTTCAACGAATTAGTAGCTAAGGCCGAAGCCGAAGGGGAAGGACGGCTCCGGGGAGTCGAAGGGGACATCTTCCAGCTGGGCGCGGACGGCGTCCATGGAGGATGGAATCTCGAACGGGAGTGTGCTGTGTGGATTGTGCCGACCGAAGACCACATCCAGGACGGCGGCGTCCGTGGGGTCAAAGGACAATAGCAGGGCCTGCGGAAGCGCCTTAAGCTCAGGTGTAATCACCAGGGAGGAACCGGTAGGATTGATATCGGCCACAACCGGCTTGCCCGTGGCAATCAGTTCTTTCAGGTGTGCCAGTTTGGCGGCTGGGAAGTCGATATCCACCTCCGTGGGGGCGAATGGATCCATCCGGGGTGCCGGAGCAGGGGCAGGCCGACGGCCACGCTGCGGCTGCGGTGCAGGCGGCGGGCCGGGGAAACCACCGCGGTCCGGGCTGGAAGTGGTCCGGTACAGGATGATATCTGCATCGGCCGGATTGTCCACAACGGTGGCGTAAGTGGCGGCCAAGGCAGGGTCGATACCGTCCACAAAGAGCTTGATGCCTTCTTTGGCCGGCAGGGTGCCGTTGTTGGTCAGGAGCACGTTGGACACGCGCTGGCATTCCAGGCCAAAAGCTTCGTATTCCGGCTTTTGGAGCGTCTGCAGGGCTTTTTCCGGATCCACATAAGGGTTCTCGAACAGGCCCAGGATAAAGTGCCACTGGAGAATCCGGGAAGTCGCCTGGTTTATCCTTTCTTCGCTAACGCGGCCTTCCTTCACCAGTTCCACCACCAGTTCCGGCTCCGTCTCGGAACCCATCTGGTCCACACCGGCGTTGATAATCATTTCCATATTGTCCTTCTTGCTGGTCTTGCCCTGCAGGGACGGCTTCAGCGGGCCGTTGCCCACCACGCCCCAGTCCGTGCAGATGGCTCCTTTAAAGCCCAGTTCTCCGTAGAGAACCTCGGTGGACATGTGATAGGAATAGTTCACGTTCAGGGAATCGTAATAGGTGCCGCTATAGTAACCCATGGCTGCCAGGGCGCTCTTCTCGATACCTGCCTTCCAGGGGAGGTAGTGATACTCCTGCTGACCGCCGGGATACACCAGCCAGCGGCCGCTGCCCCCCTTGTGCGGACCGCTGCCGGGCCAGTGCTTCAGGTGCACCAGAATCTTGCCGGGACCCACGTTGGGGCCCTGGGCGCCCTCAACCAGCGCTGCGGTCATTTCCGCGGTGAGTTCGGCCGATTCCGAGAAGCAGCCCATGTTCCGGCTCCAGCGGGGCTCGGTAATCACGTCAATCTGCGGGCCCAGGAACATATGGAGGCCCACTGCTCGGTACTCATCGGCCATTATTTCGCCGAACCGGCGCATCATCTCCGGGTCTCCGCCAGCCGTGATGCCCACCTGGCCTTCACCATTGGTGATGTGGGAAAAGTACTGCCGCCCACTCACGTGTCCGCCCAGTTTGGCGCTGTGCCGGGGGTCCGACGAGAACACTATGGGAATGCCCAGACGGGAAGCTTCGGCAATCTCCTGCATGCCGTTGGACCAATTGGCGAATTTGTCCGGCGCCGCCACGCCGTTATTGAGGATGCAACGGAAATTCTTCTCTTCAATGTAGGATTTGGCCGTTGCGGTACGCCGCATCTGACCCATCGCCATGGCGCCGGCATTCTGCCCGCCCGGGCCGATGGGACCGGCATAACGCTCCTCTTCGGCCCGCCGGAGCGCCTCCTTCTCCTCCGGAGTAAGGTCGTACTTCACGATACCGGTCTCATTCACGGCGATATTGGGGTGGAACATCAGGCCCACCTTTTCTTCCAGGGTCATCTGACCCACCAGATTGGCAATGCGCTCTTCCATGGGCAGGCGCCAGTCCTCGTACGGGTCCAGCTGGCCGTTTTTGTTCAGGTCCTTGAACTGGTACTTGCCTTCCGTAAGGATTTCCACTTTGCGGGCCCCCAGTTCCGGTTGGGTGAATTTGGGCGTGCAACCCAGAGCGACCAGAATCATCGCTCCCAGAAGTATGGATTTGTTCATATTAGGTAGAGGTTAATCAGTTTTACCGTTTTCACAAAGGTAACCAATAGCGTCGGCTTTTCCAAACTTCGCTAAACCTGCACCAGACGGTTCAACAAATGGGACGTTTGGCGCAAAAAAGGCCGATTTTGAACCAGACCTGTCAAAAATAGGGACTTCTGGTGCAGAGGCTCCCGGCGCCGAAGTAATGAACATCACTATTATTGGGTATTGGCAGGACGGGCCGATTTTCGTACCTTTGCCGAGTGAGAAACTATGAAATCATCCGTCCTGCCCCCGGAAGCGCTTTTCCCGAAGCGTTGTATTCCCTTTTTGTCCGGATGGAGCGGTTTTTTACCGCTGAAGCCGAAAAGGGCCGGAAACCGGTTTTCGTCCGTTTTTTCCTTAGCGACGCGCAGAACCAGGCCGATGCCCTGCGGGCTGCCTTGGGGGAGCGCTTCGTTCCCGCCGTTTCTATCGTAGAGCAGCCACCCCTGGACGGCAGCCGCATCGTGGCGCTGGTGCAGACTTCTTCGGAAGCACCTTCGGCCCTGTTCCATAGTCTCCGGCTTACGGAAGAGGAGGCCGCCGGCAGGGATTCCTATGCACAGTCGCGTCTGCTTTTCCGTAAATACCTGGATATCATCGGCCCATTGGGCCTGGAGCTGAAAACCCATTGCGTGCGCACCTGGATTTATGTGCGGGATATCGATGCCAACTACGCCGGGCTGGTGAAGGCTCGTAATGAGGTTTTTGCCGATGAGGGGCTCACTCACCATTATATTGCGTCCACCGGCATCGGAGGGGCCACGGAAGGCCGGCATGCTGTAGTAGCCATCGATTTCCTAACCCGTCCGGATATCCAGGAATCGGACAAAATCTATCTGAAAGCGCTCTCTCACTTGAGCCCAACCCGTGATTATGGCGTGGCCTTCGAGCGGGGCGTTCGGCTGTCCGACGGACAGATTTTCATCAGCGGGACTGCCAGCATCGACCACCGTGGCCAAGTCCTGCACGAAGGAGATGTCCTTGCCCAGGCCGACCGCCTGCTGGAAAACATTTCCCAGCTGCTCCGTGAAGGAGGCGCCCGCCTGGAACAGGTGCCGTATTTTGTCATTTACCTCAGGGACATTTCGGATTATCCCGTCGTGGACGCCTATATGCAGGAACGCTTCCCAACCATCCCCCGCGTCATCCTGGAGGCCCGTGTCTGCCGTCCCGCCTGGCTGATAGAGATGGAATGCGAAATCTTCACATGATTAACCGTTAATAAGCTGATAATATGAGAATTGAATCCATCTTTTGGGCTGTAGTCACGGCCGTTGCACTGGCAGCTTGCAGTCCCGCCAATCCCGTCCTCCAGATAGAAGGCGGACAGATTCAGGGTGTGGAATCCGCCGTCAAAGGTGTGTATATTTACAAGGGAATTCCCTTTGCAGCCCCGCCTGTGGGGGATTTGCGCTGGAAAGAACCCCAGGCCGTGATTCCCTGGGAAGGCATCAGGCTGGCCGATACCTTCGGCCCGGGAGCCGTGCAGGCCAAGCACGACTCCACCAATCCCTGGACCAGTGAGTTCTACTGGGAGGATCCGGAGTTCAGCGAGGACTGCCTGTACCTGAATGTCTGGACCCCTGCCCCCGGCAAACCTGAAAAGAAACTGCCGGTAGCCATGTGGATCCACGGCGGCGCCTATACCGGCGGCTGGGGCTATGAGCCCGAATTCGACGGCAAGGTTTGGGCCGAAAAGGGTGTGGTCCTGGTGACGATCAACTATCGGCTTGGCATCTTCGGGTTCATGAACCATCCGCTCCTGGCCGATGAAAGCCCGAACCACGTTTCCGGCAATTACGGCATTCTGGACCAGATTGCTGCGCTAAAATGGATTCACGCCAATATTGCCGAATTCGGCGGAGACCCGGACAACATCACTATTCTGGGCCAGAGCGCAGGTGCCGGCAGCGTGAAGACGCTGGTTTCCTCGCCGCTCACCGGAAACCTCATCAAGAAAGCCATCATTCAGAGCGGTGGCGGTGTAAATGTCCGTCCCGCCGGCCCGCAGCCAGCCATTTCGCAGATGGAACTCTCCGGCAACGCCTTCAAGGAACTTTTCGACTGGGCCGGATACGACACCCTGGAGAAAATGCGCGCCGTTTCCACCGAGGAGGTTTTCAACTTATCGGCCCGCTATATGGCCGAAACCGGCAACCGCCTCCTGCTGGGCACCCGGCCCGTTGTGGACGGCTACGTTTCCACGGAAAGTTTTGACGAGGCAGCTCTGGAAGGTAGCATCAAGGACATCCCCTACATGATTGGCTACACGCGGGATGACATGGGCAACCCTGAAGAAGGGATTCGCCGCTTCTGTGAGCTGCGCAATGCTGCCGGCCAGCCGGTGTATGCCTATCAGTTTGCCCATGCCCTGCCGGACGACGAAGCCGGATCGCACGACATGAAGGGCGCCTTCCATTCTTCCGAACTGTGGTACATGTTCAAATCCCTGGACCGCGGTGACAGGCCTTTCACCCAAGCCGACTGGGACCTGGCCGAACATGTGGTGAGCTGCTGGACCAACTTCGCCAAAACGGGCAACCCTGGCCTGGGCTGGAAACCGTATACACCTGACGCTCCGGATTTTATGGTCTTCGACCTAAGCGAAGACGGCACCAAGGACGCCTCCGCCATGGGGGCACCGCTGAAACATCAGGAATAACCCGGTGGAAGCTATTCGGCCACAGGCCGGATGGTAAGGGTTCTTTCGTAACCGGTGGGATAGACGCGGTAGGCATCGAAGATGCCGCGGGCCGTGCAGCCTACGCCGGAGGTGGCATAGTCCAGATTGAGCGTGATGTCCCCGCCCCGCTGCAAATCAAACTGATACACGGCCTTGGTGAGGTTGTCCGTGGTGCAGTCGTAGGCATTGAAGGCGAAGGGCTGGTCCATGGAGAATTCCAAACCCTTTCCGGCAGCATCCGTCAGGCGCACCCAGCGCGTATCCATCCGCAGGCCGTAATCCTGAGGCATCAGATAGGGTTCGTGCATGGAGTTCACGTCGGTGTGCCAGATGCCCAGGCGGTAGCCGCTCCTTCGGTCCGGATAGGAAGCCTGCGGCCCGCGGCCGTGCCAGCGCACCTGGTCCAGGGACTTGTCCAGGCTCATCGTCAGGCCCAACCGGGGTAGCCATGCAGGCATGGAACCCTGAGGATTCACTTTGTGGTGCAGGGTAAGCGTCCCGTCTCCTGCAACCGTCCAGCGATAGGACTCCTCAAAGCCGGAATACGACCTGCCGGAGATGTAGGCGTCCAGCTGCTTGTCCTCACTTCCCAGCAGCGCCAGGTCCCGGACTTCCACCACAACGTCGTCACCCGCTTCCCGGACATTCACTTCAATGGGGAGTGCAGCCATCTTATCTAGCCCGGCGGCATAGTAGTGCGCTGCCAGGATTTGTGCCGTCTGGCCGATGGCGCTGAATCCGGGCGCATTCACCCGGCCGGCGCTGCTGCCGCCCCAGCCGTCCACCTCGTTGGCCAGCGGAGCGCGCCAGACATTGAGTTTCAGAGGCGTGGAGAGCATTTCTTTCCCGCCGATGACCGCCGAAACCAGCTCACCGGTAACGGAACTGAAGCGGTAAGAGAAACCAGCTCCGGAAACGACGTACGCCTTCTCCTCCCGGGTAAGGCGGGCCTTGCCGGACGTACGAACGGCCGATGCCGGTACGTTCCATCCGCTGAGTTCGAACTGGTCCCAGGAGACCTCATGGCCCTTATCGGCCCAAATTTCGTCCTTCGCCAGGACGGACGAGAGGGTCAGGCGGTATTCCCGGCCCGGAATGGCTTCCGGATGCGGAAGCGGAATCCGTACGACTTCCCGCCCGAGCGGAGCCACTTGCAGCGGCAGTTCGCCGGAGGCCACTACCTCGTCATCGGCCGTCAGCATCCAGGATGTCCGGTAATGCGACGCATTCACGTACGGACTCCGGTTCCAAACCTCCACAGTTCCTTGCTCTGCGTCCAGCAGCTGGAACGACAGGGGCTGGGCGCTCTTTTTCATCTGCCACATCTCGGGCTGCGGCGTGCGGTCCGGCCAGATGCTGCCGTAGGTCCGCGCTCCCAGACCGTAGGTCCAGAAAGTGCCTTCCTGCTTTTCCTCCTCGAAATCCAGCCAGAGGGCTGCCTTGGCGGGGTCGAAAGCGCCCGGAGCGATGGCCTCGGCAAAAACGCCCACGTTGTCAATGAGCGCATCGCAGATGAAGACGTTGGTGTCCTGCCCGCAACCATCCTCGCTGCGGCCGATGCAGACGGAAAGCGGCAGGTTGCGGATGGCGCCGGTCATGGGTTTGGAGGCCGCCAGGGCACCGTCCAGGTAAATCCGCATCTGGCTCCCGTCGTATGTGGCCGTGACGTTGTGCCACCGGCCCTCCCAATCGGCAGGGAGCGGGGCCGATAAGACCTGCTTCCTGCCATTGTCCAGATAGAAATCCAGCCGTTCGTCCCGGAATTGCTTCAGGCCGAACTGGTTATCTCCCTTGGTGATAAGATAGCCGCCGGAGACATTGTATTTCCGGGGCAGGAGGTCCAGGGTGAGGGTGAGGCCTTCATCGGCGATTTCCAGCGCATCGGCCCGGTATACGTGAACCCACTGGTCCTCCTTGTTCAGGTCTATGGCCTTTCCCGTGGGCCCTTTCACCAGTTTGGCCCGGCCCATGATATGGGTGGGAACTGCATTCGGAGATTTGTCCTTCAGCGTCCGGACCGGCTCAGTGAGCCCGGGGCTCACGAAATCCCAGACGGCGCCGCCGATGAGCTTGGGATGCCGGTAGATGACCTCCCAGAAGTCGTCGAAACCTCCGCCGCCGTTGCCGGCGACCGACACGTATTCATCCATGAAGGAGGGCCGTAAATCCTTGGTATCCAGGCCGTAGCCGATTTCAAGTTCCAGGGGGATGGGATAGCGGGGGCCTACGATGTCTTCGGCCGGGTTCTTTTCGGCATTGCCGCCGTACATCCAGAAACGCGTGGGATCCAGCGATTTACCCTCCTTCACCACCTCGGCGATGTTCATGCCTTCACCGCTCTCGTTGCCGGCGCTCCAGAACAGCACGCAGGCATGGTTGCGGTCCCGAAGGACCATCCGGCGCACCCTTTCCCGGTACATTTCCGTGAATTCCGGCATTTCGCTCACATATTCCGTGGCATGGGATTCATCGCCGGTTTCGTCGATGATGTACAGGCCGTATTCATCGGCCAGGTCCAGATACTCATTCACGGGCGGGTAGTGGGAAGTACGTACACCGTTGAAATTGAACTGCTTCAGTATTTCCATGTCGCGGCGAATCACCTCCTCGGTCATCGCGTGCCCCATCTCCGGGTGCTGCATGTGGGAGCATTCGGCACTTACCTTGACAGGTTGCCCGTTCAGATAAAATACGCCGTTCCGGATTTCGGTTTTCTTGAAGCCGATGCGCTTGCGAATCCGGTCCACGAGCTTCCCGTCAGCGTCGGAGAGCGTCATCTCCAGCTCGTACAGCACCGGTGTATCGGCCGACCATTTCTCGGGGGCCTTCACCTTTGCCGCCAGCGGGATGGTCCGGGAACTGGCCGGGCCGATGCGGAAGGGCTCTCCGGCCATCTGCGCCACCATGACGCCGTCCTTGGAGACAGTGGCTTCCACTTTGTAACCATCGGCCTGGATGTCGAAACTCCTCACCTGGACGGAAACGCTTAAATCTGAATCCTTGAAATCCGGGCCGAAGTCCGTGATCACCTGCCAGTCCCAGATACGCGCCTGCGGGGAGGCGTAGAGGGTGACATCGTCGAAAATGCCCGCCAGGCGCCAGTAGTCCTGACCTTCCAGGTAATAGCCGTCGCTGTATTTGAGCACCAGCACCGCCAGGGTATTCTTTCCAGCTTTCAGGTATTTGGTCACATTGTACTCCGCCGGTTCCTGGGCACCCTCATTGTATCCCACTTCATGGCCATTCACCCAGACGAACGAGGCCGATGCCACCTTCTCGAAGCGGAGGAAGATCTGGTCGCCTTTCCAGTCCTTAGGCAGGGTGAAAGTGGTCCTGTAGGCACCTGTGGGATTGAAATCCGGTACTTGCGGCACGCTCACGGCAAAGGGTGGCGGCGTGAGGCTCCCCCCCATTCGGGACAGGAGATAGCCCTTCATGTTTTCCGGCGTAGCCGGATCCTCATACCGTTCCCGGTAGCGTTTCATCGTTTCCGCAGGAGGCAGCACCATGAACGGAGCGGAAACGTTGCGGAAGATAGCCTGGCCGTATCCCTGCATCTCCCAGTTGGAAGGAACTTCTATGGTGCCCCACTTCCGGTCATTAAAAGAAGTTGCAAAGAAATCCCTAGGGACATCCCGCGGGGACTCGTGATACGAAAATTTCCAAGTTCCGTTCAGGGAAAGCTGCTTTTCCGGGATATGGAAAGCCCTTCCGGGTTCCTGGTTCTCCTCAAACACGGCGAGGTTTTCGATATAGTCGGACAGATGGTCCAGATAAGGTTTCTCCTGTGCCTGGAGAAGGGCCTGCCCCATTAGGAGGGCCAGTGTGGTGAGAAGGGCGGAAAAACGGTTCATACAGTGCGTTGTTGTGGTCTTAACGCAAAGATAATAAACAAAAACGATAGTCCCTGCACCAGACGTCCCCACTTTTGGACCGTCTGGTGCAAAATCGGCCTAATTTGCACCAGATGTCCCACATTCTGGACCGTTGGGATCACGTGCAGACCCGACATTATAAGCCGAACAATTCTGAGAGGCGCCTAATAAATTTGCATATTTGAGTGCGGCATATTAGCTTTGCGCAAAACAAGATGCTCTGTTGCAGCCGATAATTATGAAAGAACAGCGAATCGTTTTCATCGACTATATCCGCGTCATCGCGTGTTTTCTGGTGATGCTGGTCCATGCCAGCGAGTCTTTCTATGCCGCTGATGCATCGGGACTGGCGGGGAACGTGTCCATGCTGGCAAACGAGGCCAACCGTTTCTGGGTGGCCTTCTATGACGGATTTGTGGCACGTACCTGCGTCCCGCTCTTCATGATCGTATCGGCCTTCCTGCTGGTTCCTATGAAACCTGGTCAGACCATGACGGAGTTCTATCGTCGCCGCTTTACACGCATCCTGCCGCCGATGCTATCGTTCATGCTCATCTATACCTTCCTTCCGCTGGCGTGGGGCGGGATGAGCTGGGAGCAGTCTCTGGCCGACCTGAAGCGTCTGCCCTTCAACTTCCCGTCGATGGGCGGCCACCTGTGGTTCATGTATCCGCTCATCGGCATATACCTAATTATCCCGGTGGTTTCGCCGTGGCTGGAAAAGGCTACTGCGAAGGAGGAGCGTGTCTTCCTCGGGCTCTTCGTCCTGTCCACCTTCATACCCTGGATCCACCGTTTCATTACGGACGAACTCTGGGGAGAGTGCTTCTGGAACGGCTTCACGGCGCTTTGGTATTGCTCCGGCTATCTTGGCTATCTGGTGCTGGCCCATTATATCCATTATCACTTGGATTGGTCCCGGAAGCGCAAACTCATCGTGGGGTGGATATGCTTTTTTATCGGCGCCGTCTTTACCGGCTGGTCCTTCTGGTGGAAAGGGGTTCCGGGCCAGCTCATCGAAACGCCCGTTCTCGAATGGTCCTGGGAGTTCTGTACCCCCAACGTACTGCTGGCGACCTTCGGCCTGTTCCTCGTTTTTTCCTGCATTCGCCGCAAGACCGCGCCCCGGCTTGTCACCGCCCTGTCGAAAGGCTCTTTCGGCATGTACCTGATGCACCTGCTCTTCCTGGCGCCGATTGCCGGAGTGATTACCGGCGGCAATCCGGCCTCACCCCTTCTCCCCGTCTGGCTGGCCATTCCCGTCATCGCCATCTTGACCTTCGCTTGCTGCGCCGTCACCACCAGCCTCCTGTCCCGTGTCCCGGGAAGCAAGTGGGTGATAGGGTGTTAGCATTGTTTCACAAAAGTCAGAAGATGAAAGATTTTCTAATTGTTTTCTTCTTGGGTGTTTCGGGACTGCTTTCCTTTTCCTGCGGGAAAGTGGAACAGAAACCGGCAGACAATCCATGCGGTTTAACGGTATTTGTTACCGACGAATCCTCCGTTCCTTTGCCGGATGCCCTGGTGGAGGTGGACAGAATTGAGAAACGGACAGATGCGGAAGGGAAATGCTCCTTTTCCGATTTGAAGACAGGTACTATTGTGCTGAAGTTTTCGGCGGATGGTTATCTGCCTGCATCGCAAGCGGTCAGCCTGACCGGACAGGCCGATCAGACCATAAAGATTTCGTTGACAAAGGAACCTCCTTATCTGTCTGTGGATGTTGCGCAGATTGACACCCCGGAAATGAAATCCAAGACAAGCCTGCATATCCAGTCCAATACCGCCTGGCGCATTGAATCATCTTCCGATGTGCTGTCCTTTGAGCCCCGGGAAGGCAGTGGCAGCCAGGCAGTCACCGTTTCCTGGTCTTTCCCGGAGGAGCAGGAGGATGAAGATATCGCGCTTGCGGAGTTCACGATACGTTCCTCCCTGGATCCGGTCACCATCCCGGTCCGCTGCCATCTTCCCATCCGGATAACGAAGACGGAAGGGATCATCATGAACCAGGCCGGGACAGAAAGCAGCCCGTCCGTCGCCCGCCTGACTTTCTCCAGAAAGGTCGTTCCGCTAGAGGCCTGGGCACCCGGTTATACCGAGCTGGGGATACGGACCGTCGACGACCATACGGTCGATGTCGTGATACCCGCCAACTATGTCGACCTGGGAGAGGATTATGCCATCGACCGTCTCAAGTTGCAATCGGCCAATGGCGACGGGGTTGTCTTTGACGGGAAGGCAGTCGTCCCTTTCCATGACGGCAAGGCGGAGATCGAGGGGGTTATGAAGAGTTGGTTTTTGACGAGTGATGAATCCAGGGTCTGGGTTTCGACCGAGTTCCCGTGCAGGATCTATCAGCTGGACGCACGCTCTTTCTCCGTACTGCATTCGTTTGACTTGGACTGGGCACCGGGGAAACTCCAACTTAATCCGTACAATAACCTCCTGTATGTCGTGGACGATTCCAACGGCGTGCTGAAGGTTCTGGACCCAGCTTCCGGGAAAACCTTGAAAACCATCACGGTGGAGCGGGACGAACTCGACCACCCGGATACGCCAGTCACCGAAGCATATAATATCCTCTTTGCGGACAACGGGCTCGGCGTCCTGATAACAAGCTGCTCGGATGGAATCTTCAGATGGTTCTTCGTCGACAGCCGCCGGGACGACGTGGTGGAGCATTATACTCCGCTGGAAGAAGAATTCGGATCGAGTTTCTACGATTATTGCTTCCAAAACATGTATCTGGACCACAGCCGGATGAAGATTATCAGCATGCCCTGGGCCCACGTGGACCAGCGGGCCTTCATCATCGACTGCCGCGACAAGACCGTCACCTATTTCGACGTGGACAGAAACCTGGGATCGCCCGGCGTCCCGGATGCCGGCGGTCTCATTCTGCGGCAAAGGACGCACAAGGAGCAAGATCTGGTCATCCTATGTGCCCCCTACTCGATGACCGTCTATGACTTTGTCAATCCTTCTTATACGCCCGTGTTTACGGAAGGCCTTGACTTCCGCTTCTCGTTCGCGGATTTCTGCTACGGCGGGTCCTTTGGCGAAAACGTCTGCACCTATGTCTTCTCCGGAAAACAGTTTTCGAACGGAAGAAAGTGGACGCTGCTCATTCTTAACCACACCACCCATACGGCGCCGTTTGCTGCGCCCATGCGTTTTGAAGGCTCATACGCCGAGGATGCCATTTCTTTCCTGGAAGGAGACCGGATCGTCCTTCTCAGCACTGACGGAAACGGCAAAACCTACTTTGTGACAATCAACACATCCCGGTTCAGCCAATAGTTTTTCTTGATTATCGGGAACGATAGAACCTGCACCAGACGGTCCAAAAATGGGGACGTCTGGCGCAAAAAGCGGCCAAAATGAACCAGACGTCCCACATGCTGGACCGTTGGGTTCACCATGTGGTATTTGCTGATAGAGCGGAATGTGTCATTTTTGATATGATTCCGCTGAAAATCTCATAAAGGGACGTATTACATGAAAAAAAGCACCAATGCGACAGCAACGGTGCTTTTTTTGAGCGGAAAACGAGACTCAAACTATTTCTCGGAAACGATTAACAATCAGCACTTTACAATGCGGCGAAAAGACATTAGGTGTAAAATAGGTGAAACTTTTAAGGCTTTTCAAGGCGTTTCGGGGAACGGCCATGAAGCGCCACCGCCGTGGAGAAGACGACTTCAAATGCTATGAAAAGACATCGTCCAGGTTCGCAATAATCCGATTTAGACGTCTCTCACAAAGCGCTGTTTTGCAAAAGCCTTCATCCTACGGATAAACTCTCCTGTTGTAATGCCCAGTGCCCGGTGTTCGCACATTTCCATCAGCAGGAACGTGACAAAGAACCAAAGGAAGGCCCAGAACCATGTAATTCCAGGATACTCCACATTCCTTCCGATCAGGATTACGGCCCAGATGCTGTATGCTGCCATGATAATAGCCGTGTACCATCCGGGGCTCAACCCTTTCAAACGGAAAAGAAAGATTCCCATCGTATGGACGAATCCTTCGAAGAATGCCAGGAAGAAGCAGGCGAAAGATAGCCATAGAGCATTCGGGAAGATGAGGGCCAACGTAAATATGACGGCAATATACACATCCGGCGAGACATGCAGGATGCCTTCCGGTTTGCGGCTTGCCGGGTCGATGCCCACCGCGCTGCCCATAAGGCCGAAGAAACGCTCCTTGTACCCTTCCTCATACTCGTGTCCCACCAGCAGGGCAAACAGGCCGAGAATGAGTTTTTGGACCAGCAGGAGGTCCTGCCAATTCAAGATACCCCACACCGCCCAACACAGGAAGAATGCTGCTAGGACATGCGTACTGTTCTTGATGAGGAATTGTATGATCTTTATCATTTCGATAAAATCCGAAGTTACCAGCCTAATCCCTTCAGCCACTTCTCTACCTTGGCCTTGCCTGTACGGACCTCGTGTCCGTAGATGGAGAAGCCAGGCTTCACATTGGCTTTCGGAAAGGCCTTCTTCACATCTTGTACCGTTGATGCCAGTCCGCTGCCTTCGTGGGTGGTGAAAGGAATCACCGTCTTGCCGTCCAGGTTGATGTCTTTGAACAAGGTGAACATCACCTGCGGATAAGTGCCCCACCAGATAGGACCACCGATGAAGACGGTGTCGTATTTGGAGAGATCCGGGGCCTCTCCTTCGTAAGGAGGCAGTTCGCCTTTATTGGCCTCTTCCTTGGCCAGGTTAATCAACGGCGTATAGGCCATTCCGTCGTACTTGTGGGTGACGATCTCATACTGGTCAGCACTGGTGATTTCGGAGATGTAGTTGGCCACAATCTTGGTGTTACCCACCTCGATATTGCCTACACTGTAGTTGTCTCCCGCGTGAGAGAAGAAGATGACAATGGATTGTAAAAGCATAACAGTCAATTTCATAATGCGAAGATAATCATTTAATCCCAGATTTCGTAGCCTTCCATCCAGTCCTTGATCTGCTGGTAGTTTATAGTGAAATAGCGCTTCTCCTTGTTCAGAGCGGCAATCTGCTTCATTTCGTCTTCCGTGAGTTCGAAGGCGAAGGACTCGATGTTCTCCTGGATGTGCTTGGGATTGGAGGAGCCGGGAACCACGCAGAAGCCTTTTTGAAGATGCCAGCGGATGATGACCTGGGCGGCGGACTTGCCGTGGGCCTTGGCGATGGCGTTGATGACCGGGTCGCGGAGGATCTCGCCGTGGCTGTCACGGCCGCCGAGCGGGAACCAGCACTCGATCTGGATGTTGTACTTCCCCGCCATTTCCTGCCAATGCTCACGTTGGGCGTAAGGATGACATTCTATCTGGAACATCTGAGGCTTGATGCGGGCCGGCTCAACAATGGAGTTGAAAAGTTCATCGTCAAAGTCGAAGTCACTGATGCCGATGGCGCGGACCTTACCGGCTTCCAGCGCAGCCTCCAGGGCCTTCCAGCCACCATTGTAGTCACGGAGCGGCTGATGCAGGTATACGAGGTCCAGATATTCTAGACCAAGGCGGTCGAGCATTTTGTCAAGTTGCTTGGGAGTCACTTCCTCGCCGTACTCGTTGGGCCAGAGTTTGGAGGTGATCCAGATTTCCTCACGGGGTACGCCGCTGTCCTTGACAGCCTGGCCGACGCTGCGCTCATTGCCATAGGCGTGAGCGGTATCAATATGGCGGTAACCGGCTTTCAGGGCGGCGAGAACGCTGTTGTAGGTGGTTTCCCCGGCGGGGATAGCATACACGCCGAGGCCGAACTGAGGGATGACGACGCCGTTGTTGAGGGTGATAGTTGTCTGGTTCATGGGTAATGAGGTGTTTTGATTGATTACTTGTGCGGAGCAGCTGATCGAAATGGCGATTGCCGCAAGGGTTACTATCTTTTTCATAGTGCAAAGGTAAGGGCCTTTTCAAGGCCGATTGTTACCCCGAATGCGGAATGATTTACCCATTTTTCCGTTTCGATGAAAAATGTGTATATTTGCACTTGTATAAGCGCTTTGAGCGATGCAAGATTACCTGATTTACAATACGCTTACCGATTTTGTCCGGCCGGAAGCCTTCCACCGGGACTATCACGTCCACCTGCTCTGCAAAGGCGGTAAGATGTCATTTGTCTGTAATGGGAAGCCGTTCAATGTCCAAGCCGGGGACCTGCTTATCTGGCAGATGACGACAGACTTTTCAGCCCCTCTGTACACTGAGGACTTCGACGGAGAGATGCTGATGATCTCCAATCCCTTCCTGGGTCGTCACAACCCGGAGATGGTCTGGGCGACGAAGGGTTATATGTACATCAAGGCAAACCCGGTCTTTCATCTTGACCAGGACGAACTGGAAATAATCGAAACGGACTTCAAGCAGTTTCGCCAACGAATCCGTGCCCCAAAAACACTCTTTGGCGAGGAAATCGTAGGCGAAATGCTCAAGGTCCTTCTTTACGACATGTGGAACATCTACTCCCGGGAAATCGAGAACTCAGAGATAGAAGACATCACATCCAGGCATTTCCTGCGCTTCCTACTGATGGTCCAGGAGAACTGCCGCAAACAGCGCGAGGTGGCCTGGTATGCCCGAGAACTGGGCCTGGCGCCCAAGTATCTTTCCGAGATCAGCAAGGACATCACCGGCCATCCCGCCGGCGACTGGATCGACAGTTACGCTGCCCACGAACTCCAGAAACTCCTCTCCGACCAGCGCAACACCCTCACCGACATCGTGGACCAGATGCACTTCTCCTCCGCCCCCGCGCTCACGCGATATATGAAACGGGTGTTACACACTACGCCCAGCGAATTCCGCCGGGCGCTGTGAATTCAAAGAGACCGATAAAGTAACTATGTTTGTAATCCAAATGAAGAACGCTCTCAGGGGCTTGTCGGCCCCTGCCGCTTGGCAGACCCCCGAGAAGTTTTTCATATGATATAAAAGCTACTGATATTTTTGGCTACATTTATAAAGCCCAACATGTAACTAAAAATACAGTAGCTATGAGTACACAAAGTAAACCATTTTCCTTCAAAGGTCAAAAGATTTTTGTCGGACTGGATGTCCATTTAAGAAGTTGGTCGGTAACTATTCTATCAGAACAGGCGGTACTGAAGAAGTTTACACAGGATCCAAGTCCTGTTGCCTTGAACAAGTTCCTGACCAATACCTATCCAGACGCCGAGTATTATTCGGTCTACGAGGCCGGTTTCTGCGGGTTCTGGATACATTGGGAACTACAGAACCTGGGAATAAACAACATTGTTGTGAACCCAGCAGATGTCCCGACAATGGCTGGTGAGAGACTGCGGAAGACAGATGCCGTTGACAGCGGGAAGCTTGCGAGAAGTTTACGTGCCGGAGAGTTGAAAGGGATTTATGTCCCGGATAGCGTGGCAACAGAGATACGCTCTTTGATAAGATTGAGAGACTCGTTGACGAAAGATCAGACGCGTCACAAGAACAGGATAAAAGCCCATCTGAGATACTTGGGGATTGATATTCCTGAAGAGTTCTGCCGGCCTGGCCGCACATGGACAAACCGGTTCGTATTATGGTTGAAAGGGTTAGAGTTGGAGACCAAGTATGGGAAGAAGACATTGGACTTGCTCATCGCGCAATACGAAGACCTCCGTGACCAACAACTCAAGATGATGAAGGAACTGCGTGTTTTATCAAGGACTGAACGCTTCGATAAGCCGCTCCAGTTTCTTATGAGTATCCCTGGTATCGGCCAACTGGCTGGTTTGACCATCCTATCAGAGGTGGATGATATCTCCAGATTCAAGGACGCGGCTCACTTTGCATCCTTCATCGGAATGGTTCCCATGTGCTACTCAAGTGGAGAGCATGATGGAACCGGGAATATCACTGTTAGGCGACATGCTAAGCTCCGTTGGCTTATTGTCGAAGCCGCGTGGATAGCCTCTCGGAAAGATCCGGTTCTATCTGCTGCGTATGTGGAGTATTGTAGAACGATGAAGCCGAGCAAGGCGATCATTAAGATTGCCCGTCGTCTGGTCAATCGTATTTACTTCGTCATGAAGCATCAGCAACCCTATGTCAACTGCTATGTTTCGTAAAGAGAAAGAAATCCTGTCTGGTAAACAGACTTCCTTCGGGAGAGAGTACTTAAATCGGAATGCGGCTTTGTAGTCCGCTCAGCTAAAGTTTGTACCTCCC
>Ga0265298_10003970_pt1 | contig 19147 bp, 20 predicted proteins | sample AusTroGonzalo_MG_3_FD_193486 | JGI IMG/M metagenome (GOLD analysis project Ga0265298, IMG submission 193486) | Bovine rumen microbial communities from tropical cattle in Woodstock, Queensland, Australia - Gonzalo_01 | ecosystem: Host-associated > Mammals > Digestive system > Stomach > Rumen ... | reverse complement strand
CGAAGGGCCTGTAGTGTGTGTGGTACGGGATTTGATTCTCCCGTGGTACACAAAAAACTATTTGATATGAAGAAACTCGCCTTACTATTCGTGTGCCTGCTTTCTGCAGTCGCCGTATTCGCCCAAGAAGAAGAGACAACCCCCGCTTTTCCCGGAAACAGAAGTGAGATTTTCATTACGCCGGACTTCCAGTATTACTCGGAAGGTACCGGTTTCGTTCCCTTTGGCTGGCAGGTGGGCTACGCCATTTACGGCTCCCGTTACCGCAAGGCTTCTTCCAAGTTGAACTGGGGCAGGACGCTGTGCCTGCTGGTGGCTCCGGCTTGTGTCCTTGTAACTGCCGGCATTGCCAGTAAGGATACCGTCGGCTTGTCTGTATTAAGTGGCATCGCTGCGATCGGCTCTGTAAGCGCCGGTATTCCTTTGTGGATCAAAGGCCGCCGGGAAATGGACCTCATGCTGGACGACTACGTCAAGCGCTACGCTCCCAAACCCAACCGCGCGTCGCTCTCAGCCGGCCCCACCGCCAACGGCATCGGCCTGGCCCTGAACTTCTAGCAATCTTAGGCTATATTTATATTATTCGTGTTTAGCGAGGCGCTCCCAGGCGAGCTGCTCCCATTTGGTGCCCGGACGGCCGTAGTTGGCATAGGGGTAGATGGAGATGCCGCCGCGGGGCGTGAAGAAGCCTGTTACCTCGATGTATTTGGGATCCATCAGTTTGACGAGGTCCTTCATGATGGTGTTGACGCAGTCCTCGTGGAAGTCTCCGTGGCTGCGGAAGCTGAACAGGTACAGTTTCAGGGACTTGGATTCCACCATCTTGACGTCGGGGACGTAGCTGATGCGGATCTCGGCAAAGTCCGGCTGGCCCGTGATGGGGCACAGGGTGGTGAATTCCGGGCAGTTGAAACGGACCCAGTAGTCGTTCTCCTGATGCTGGTTCACGAAGGTCTCCAGCACCTCAGGGGCGTAGTCCTGGCTGTACTCTGTGTGACGGCCCAGGGCTTTGAGGTCTTCGGGATTGCGTGCCATATTATTCCTCTCCTGCTTCTTTGAGACGTTCTGCGTTTTCTGCGATCTGCAGCTGGTCGATGCACTCCTGAATGTCACCGTCCATGAAGACGGGCAGGTTGTACATGCTCCAGCCGATGCGGTGGTCCGTTACGCGGCCCTGCGGGTAGTTGTAGGTGCGGATCTTCGCGCTGCGGTCACCGGTGGACACCATGGTCTTACGCTTGGCGGCGATACCGTCCAGGTATTTCTGGTGCTCCATGTTGTACAGACGGGTACGGAGCTCTTCCATGGCGCGGTCCAGGTTCTTCAGCTGGGAACGCTCTTCCTGGCACTGAACCACGATACCGGAAGGGATGTGGGTCAGACGCACGGCGGAATACGTCGTGTTAACGCCCTGTCCGCCGGGGCCCGATGCGCAGAAGAGGTCCTTGCGGATATCGGCCGGATTCAGTTCGATATCGAACTCGCCGGCTTCGGGGAAGACGGCGACGGAAGCGGCCGAGGTCTGGATACGGCCCTGGGTCTCGGTCTGGGGCACGCGCTGCACGCGGTGCACGCCGGACTCGTACTTCATGACGCCGTACACGCCATCGGTGTTCGAAGAGAGCTTGAACACAATCTGCTTGTAGCCACCGGCCGTGCCGGGGGCCTGGTCGGAGATTTCCAGCTTCCAGCCGCGACGCTCTGCGAAGTGCTGGTACATGCGGAAGAGGTCTCCGGCAAAGATGGCGGCTTCGTCACCGCCGGTACCGCCACGGATTTCCACCATGGCGTTCTTGCTGTCGTCGGGATCGGCGGGAATCAGCAGGAGCTTGATCTGCTGCTCCATTTCGGGGAGCTTGGGTTCAATCTCGGCGATTTCTTCCTTGGCCATATCCTTGAGGTCCTCGTCCTTCTCATTGATGAGGATATCCTTGGCCTGCGCCAGTTCCTCCACCAGCCTCTTGTATTCCAGGCCGGCGGCGATGATGGGCTGCAGTTCCTTGTAGTCCTTATTGAGCTGGACGAACTTCTTCATGTCCCCGATTACCTCGGGGTCTGCCAACTGTTCTTCCAGTTTCTTGTATTTGTCCTGAAGGCTCAGGACCTTCTCCAGCAACGTGTTCTCTGCCATAATGCAATTGTGTTTAAGCCTGCAAAGATACGAAAAAAAACCGTATCTTTACGGAAATTATCCTTAGTATGAAAAGAATCATGACCCTTGCCGCTGTATTGCTGGCTGTTTCCTGCGGGCAGAACAAGCCCCAGAAAGCCCTTGTGCTCTATTATTCCCAGACCGGCACCACCAAGGCTGTGGCCGATGCCATCCAGACGGCCCTGGGCGCAGACGCCGAGGAAATCGTGGCCCTGACCCCTTACGACGGAGACTTCGGCGCCACCATCGCCCGCTGCCAGGAAGAAATGGCGCAGGGCATCCTCCCGGAGGTTGAACCCCTCAAGGCCGATCTTTCCCAGTACGACGTCATCTTCCTGGGCTATCCCATTTGGTTCGGCACCTATGCCCCGCCCGTGAAGGCCTTCCTGAACACCATCGACCTGAACGGCAAGAAAGTGGTTCCTTTCTGCACTTTCGGCAGCGGCGGCCTGGATTCGTCCGTGAAGCACCTGGCCGAGAAATTCCCGAAGGCCGAGATCCTGCCCGGATACGGCGTACGTACAGCCCGTGCCGATTCCATTCCCGCCGAGGTGGACCATTTCCTGAAGGAAAGCGGCTTCGTCGCCGGCGAGTACTTCAAGGCCGAGCCCTTCGGTGAGGCTCATGCCGTGAGCGAAGAGGAAGCTGCCATCTTCGACACCGCCGTGGGGGACTACCCCATGATCAGTGCCAAGGCCGTTGAGGTAGCTGTCCGCACCGTGGAAAACGGAACGGAGTACTTCTTCACTGCTGAAAATACAGGCGGCGTGCCCGGCAGCATCATCAAGGTTTACGTGCTGGCCGAGGAAGGCAAAGACCCTGTCTTTACGCAGGTGCTCAGATAGATGATTTGGGAACGGCGGCGACGGTGATGCGGCCCTGGGCGCAGCAGCGGCCGTCGACGAGGACCTTCGAATCACATACGTACAGAGAACCCTTCTGCTCTACAAGCCCGGTGACGATTTCGCAGACGTCTCCGGGCTTTACCATACTGCGGAACTTGACGTTGTCCATACCGCGGTACACCAGCAGATTGTCCTTGAATACTTCGGGGAACAGTTGGCAGGTGCTCTGGGCCATCATCTCACAGAGGATGACGCCGGGCACGACGGGGTTGCCGGGGAAGTGGCCCTGGCAATAGAAAGCATCGGACGGGATGGTAGCCCAGGCATGGGCGTTACCATCCGCGTCCAGTGAAGTTTTTTCGATCAGCAGCATGGGCTCCCGGTGGGGAAGCACTTGCTGAATCTCTTCCTTATTCATTCTCGTAAGGTCTGAAGGCGACGCAGGCGTTGTGGCCGCCGAAGCCGAAGGAGTTGGACAGACCCAGGGTGAGCTTGGTCTTGACGGCTACGTTCGGGGTGTAGTCCAGGTCGCATTCCGGATCCGGGGTATCCAGGTTGATGGTCGGGGGGATGATGCCCTCCTTCAGAGCCAGGATGGTGGCGATGGCCTCGGTAGCGCCGGCGGCGCCGAACATGTGGCCGGTCATGGACTTGGTGGAAGAGATGTGGGCCTTGTAGGCGAAGTCTCCCAGGGCGGTCTTGCAGGCCAGGGTCTCGGCCAGGTCGTTCAGGTGAGTACCCGTACCGTGTGCGTTGATATAGAGATTGTCTTTGGATGCGTCGAACTTGGCCTCGTCCAGGGCGTCCTTGATGGAACGGGCCTGGGTGCTGGCATCCGGACGGGGTGCCGTGGCGTGGTAGGCGTCGCAGGTGTTGCCGTAGCCCACGATCTCACCGTAGATGGTGGCGCCGCGCTCCAGGGCGTGGTCCAGGGATTCCAGGATGATGACGGCGGCACCGTCTCCCATCACGAAGCCCTGACGGTTCAGGTTGAACGGCAGGGAAGAGTACTTGGGATCCGTGGCGCGGGTGAGGGCCTTGGCGTTATAGAAGCCGGCTACGCCCAGGGGAATGGTGGCGTGCTCGGAGCCACCGGCGATGATGGCGTCGGCATAACCGTGGCGGATGGCGCGGAAAGCCTCGCCGATGCAGTGGCTGGACGTGGCGCAGGCGGTCACGATGTCCAGGCACGGGCCCTTGGCCTGGTGCTTGATGGCGATGTGGCCGGCGGCGATGTTGGAAATCATGGTGGCGATGAACAGCGGGGAGATCCACTTACCGGTGGGATCCTCGATCATCTTGAGGGTCTCGCGGTACTGGACGTCGAAGCCGCCGATACCGGAGCCTACATAGACGCCCAGGCGGAAGGGGTCGATGTTGCTGTTCTCTCCCTCCGTCACAAGTCCGCTCTGCTGCATGGCCTGCCAGGCGGCGGCCATGGCATACAGGGTGAAGTTGTCCTGCTTGCGGATGAAGGGTTTCTCCATGCCGAAGTTCTCGGCGTTGAAGTCTTTCACCTTGCCGGCGAAGGTGACGGGCATGTCTTTGAATTCCTCCACGTAATCGATGCCGCAGTAGCCGCTGCACAGATTCTTCCAGAAGGTATCGACATCCTGGCCTACGGACGAAATGACGCCCATGCCGGTAATTACAACTCTCTTAGGTTCCATATGTTATATGTTTTTATTCAATAGTTTCTCGGCTCCGCCGATAATGTCTTCCACAATGGCGGCGGCCGGTTCGGTCTTGCGGATCATGCCTGCCACTTCACCGGCGAGGAAGCTGCCGCCGGCGAGGTCTCCGTCAAAGACGGCCTTGCGCAGGGAACCCGTGCCGAAGGCGCGGATTTCGTCGGCCGTGACGGTGGGGTCCGCCTCCATCTTGGCGAACTGCTTGGTGAAGGGCGTCTTGAGGCTGCGGACGGCGTCCCCGAGGGTCTTGCCGGTCACCATCGTGCCGATGTCCGACGCCTTCACGAGGCGCTCCTTGTACACAGGGTGCACGCGGCACTCATCGGCCACGAGAAAACGGGTGCCGACCTGGACGCCGCATGCGCCCAGCATGAAGGCTGCCGCTGCGCCGCGTCCGTCGAAGATGCCGCCGGCTGCGAGGACGGGGATGTGCACGGCGTCCACCACCTGCGGCACCAGGGCCATGGTGTGGATGTCGCCCACGTGGCCGCCGCTTTCGGCGCCTTCGGCGATGACGGCCGTCGCGCCCAGCTCCTCCATCTTGAGGGCATAGGCTACCGAGGCGATGACGGGGATGACGCGGATGCCGGCTGCGAGCCACTTCTCCATGTAGGGGGCGGGGGAGCCTGCACCGGTGGTGACGATGCCGATGTGCTCTTCGATGACGAGGTCTGCGATCTCGGCCGCGTTGGGCGCCGCCAGCATGATGTTCACGCCGAAGGGTTTGTCGGTGAGTTCGCGGGCCTTGCGGATTTCTGCGCGCACGGCTTCCGTGCCTGCGTTGATGGATGAGATGAGGCCGAGGCCGCCGGCGTTGGACACCGCTGCGGCCAGGCGGGCATCGGCAATCCATGCCATTCCGCCTTGGAAAATAGGCTTCTCAATCCCCAATATTTCGGTAATTGCCGTTTTCATATCAAAGCGCAAAGGTAGTCATTTCCCGTCACATAAACAAAGATGCGCTTACAGGGCCGTTTTATCAATGTTTTACGGAATTTTTTGCTACCTTTGTAAGATGCATTTTTAACCTATTTATGCGAACAACAGAACAATCTTCTCATTACGACCATCTGGACGCGATGTCCACCTTGGAGATTCTGAACGGAATCAACGCCGAAGACCGCGGCGTAGCTGTGGCGGTCGCAGAGGCTATCCCTGCCATTGAAAAAATCGTTGACGGTATCGTGGAGCGTGTCCCTCGCGGGGGACGCATTTTCTATCTGGGCGCCGGTACTTCCGGCCGTCTGGGTGTGGTGGACGCTTCCGAGATTCCCCCGACCTACGGTGTGAAGGACCTGTTCATCGGCATCATGGCCGGTGGTGACGGAGCCATCCGCAACGCTGTCGAGGGCGCCGAGGACGACTGGGAGCAGGGTTGGCTGGATCTGCAGCCTTTCCATGTGACCAAGGAAGACACCGTGATCGGCATTACCGCCAGCGGCGGAGCCCCCTACGTGGTGGGCGCCATCCGCAAGGCCCGCGAGAACGGCATGCTCACCGGTGTGGTCACCAACAATTCCGAAAGTCTTTCCACGGAAGCCGCTGAGGTTCCCATGGTCGCCAACGTCGGCCCTGAATTCGTGACGGGTTCCACCCGCATGAAGTCCGGCACTTCCGCCAAACTCATCCTGAACATGATCTCCACCGCCGTCATGATCCGTCTGGGTCACGTGCAGGGCAACAAGATGGTGGACATGCAGCTCACCAACAAGAAGCTGGTGGACCGCGGCACCCGCATGATTATGGAAAAAACCGGTATCACGGATTACGAGCAGGCCAAGGCCATGCTGCTCCAGTACGGCCAGGTCCGTGCCGCCGTGGACGCTTATTTGAACAAATAAACTATGTGGCAGAGACAACAGACGCTGTACTTGCTCATCGCGGCCGCCCTGGCCGTCACGATGTGCTTCTCTACAGCCTACAACGTTTCCAACCCTGACGGTATGCTCTCCGTGAGCTACTGGCAGCTGCAGAAGCCCTATTTCGGCATCCTGCTCGGCGTCCTCACCTTCCTGGTGGCGCTGGCCCTGGTCACGTTCAAGTCCCTCATCCTCCAGATGCGCCTGTCCTCGCTGTCCGGCATCATCGCCCTGGGCATGCAGGCCTGGCTCGCATATATGTACTTCAGCTTCGAAGGCCCGGTGTTCAGCCCCACGGTCATCCTGCCGCTGGGCATCTGCGTCTTCTGCTTCCTGGCGGCCCGCGGCTGTTTCCAGGACCAGCTGATGGTGGAAAGCGCCATGCGCATCCGCGAAAGAAGAAAACATAAAAAATAATGCAAAATACTATGAAACCTACCTTACTTGTACTTGCTGCCGGTATGGGCAGCCGCTACGGCGGACTCAAACAGATGGACGGCCTCGGCCCCCACGGAGAAACCATCATCGACTACTCCATCCACGACGCTGTGGAAGCCGGTTTCGGCAAGGTCGTGTACATCGTGCGTGAATCCTTCAAGGCCGATATGGAGGCCCACGTGAAGGAGCGCTACGCCGGTGTGAAGACCGTGGACGGCGACCCCCTGCAGTTCGTCTTCGTCACCCAGGAACTGGACAAGATTCCCGCCGGTTTCACCGTGCCGGAGACCCGTGTCAAGCCCTGGGGTACTGCCCATGCCATGCTGATGGCCGCCGAAGCCATCCACGAGCCCTTCGCCGTCATCAACGGTGACGACTTCTACGGCAAGGAGTCCTTCAAGATCCTGGCCGACTGGTGCCGCGCCCACGAGAACGCCGAAGGCAAGTACTGCATCGTAGGTTTCGAGCTGGAGAACACCCTCAGCGAGAACGGTACCGTGTCCCGCGGTATCTGCTTCTACGATGACAAGAACATCCTCACCGGCATCGCCGAGCACCTGGAAATCGGCAAAGAGGCCGACGGAAAGGTCTATGGCAACAACTCCGTCACCGGCGAGAATCACGTGGAACTGGCCGCCAAGGCCCTTTGCTCCATGAACATGTGGGGCTTCACCCCGGACTACTTCGCCAAGAGCGCCGTCATCTTCGAGGACTTCCTCAAGAAGAACATCATGGAGCCCAAGAAGGAGTTCTATATCCCTTACGCCGTCGATGTCATCGTGAAGGAAGGCAAGGGTAGCTGCGAGGTCCTGTCCACCCCGTCCCACTGGTTCGGCGTCACCTTCAAGGAAGACCGTCCCGGCGTAGTGGCCAAGTTCGCAGACCTCGTTGCCAAAGGCGTTTACCCCAGCCCTCTCTATTGATATGAAACTCAGAGCCAGAAACGTCAACAACTTTGACCTGTATGCCAATCACGCCTGGTACCTTCCGGGCGTGAAGGGCATGTTCGCCCTGTTCGGGTTCTTCCTGCTCGGCAGCATCCTGGGTGCCATCGTGATCGGTATCCTGGCGCTGTTTGTGCCTCAGGCTGTCCTGGTGAAGTACGAGATGGTCGTCACCTATCCGCTGTCCTTCCTGCCGGTCATGATCTATGCCGCCAACAAGAGCCAGCGCAACAGTCTCTTCGAGACCGGCTATAAGCTGAACAGTACCCACTTCGGCCCTTTCAAATGGTGGCAGCTCGCCCTCATTACCGTGGTCCTTACCTTTAGTTACATGTTCGCCTTCGACTATGTCAACTACTTGAATTTCAAGGTCACCACGACGGCCCCCCTCATGAAGCAGTTCTACGACTTTATGATCAAGGCTTTGGAGCAGATGATGGAAGGCCCCTTCTGGAGCTCGTTCCTGGTTACGGCTATCTTCGCTCCCATCTTTGAGGAGTGGATGTGCCGTGGCATGGTGCTCCGCGGTCTCCTGACCAAGATGAAACCCGTCTGGGCCATCGTGCTGTCGGCGCTGTTCTTCGCGATCATCCACCTGAACCCCTGGCAGGCGCTCAATGCTTTCGTTATCGGCCTGTTCATGGGTTATATCTATTACAAGACCGGTTCCCTGCTGCTGACCATGCTCATCCACTTCGTGAACAACGCCTCTTCTGTGATCATGGCGCAGTTCTCTTCCGTTGAGGACACCACTTTCTTCTACGATATGGTCCCCACCGGAACCTACGTGGTGGTCAGCCTCGTCAGCCTCGTGCTCTTCGTGGCCTGTCTCTATGCCTTCAAGCGCATTCCGCTGGAGCAGGAGCGCGGTAACATCGACCCCGTAGAATTAAAAGTGGACTAAGATGGATAAATGGGCCTGGCTTAAGCGCAGCGAACACAACTACCTGCTGCCGTTCGTGATTGTTGTCACGGCGGTGGTGGCGTTGTGGCTGCTGCTGTTCGCCAACAACAGCGTGCTCAACTGGATCAAAGCCTCCGTGGAGGAACAGAGCCAGGAAGCCGAGATGGCCCGCCTCCAGGCCGAAATCGACGAGATGGACCGCGAAATCGACAATCTCCGGAACAACCGCGATTCCCTGGAAAGCTTCGCCCGGGAGACGTACCATTTCGCCGCTCCCGGTGACGATATCTATATCGTGGAAGAATAATTCATCGCACTGTAGATTGTTGCGGTATGGATGGCGGCGGTGACGTCGTGGCTGCGAAGCCAGGTGGCGCCTCTTTCCAAAGCCGCAAACTGTACGACTTGAGTAGCGGGCATTGCCTCTTCGGGGGTGATGCCCAGCTTTTTATAGATCATGCTCTTGCGGGAGACGCCCACCAGCGTTTCCACCGGGAAGGCCTTCACCACTTCGTCCAGCCGGGAGAGCAGCTCATAGTTCTGCTCCAGCGTCTTGGAGAAGCCGAAACCGGGGTCCAGGATCCACTCGCGGATGCCGTTCTCATCGGCCTTGGCGGCGAACTTCTTGAAATAGTCGATTACGGCGGCGGTGACGTCATCGTTCGGATAGTCCGTCAGCTGCTGCATGGTTCCTGGCGTGCCCCTCATGTGCATGGCGATGTACGGCAGTCCCAGCCGTCCCACCGTCTCCAGCATCTTCGGGTCCAGCTCGCCGGCGCTGATATCATTCACAATGAAAGGGCCGATGGTGTCGTACACCCGCTGCACAATCTCGGCCCGGTAGGTGTCGATGGAGATGCGGGGCATGGCTCCCATCTGCCGGAGTGTCGGCTCGAACCGGGCCCATTCCTCCTCGAGGGAAGGTTGCGCACTGCCGGGGCGGGTGCTGCAGGCGCCCAGGTCCACGACGTCGGCGCCGTCTTCGAACATTTTCTCTATGCGGGGGAGGGCGATATCGGCCTGGGGAGCACGGCTTCCGGAATAGAAGGAATCGGGCGTCAGGTTTACGATGCCCATGATGTGAATGTTATTGACCATCTGTCTATAAAAGCATTAGAATTGCCAGCATGACCACGCAAAAGCCCTGGGCGGTCACTCTTCTTCTGGTGACATGGCGCGTGGAAAGGGCGTCGGGGTCACCGTCGATGTCGGCGAGAAGGTTGTCCGGGAACTGACGGACGCCCCATTTGTGCATGAGTTCTCCGTCGTAGAAATAGGATCCGCCACCGTTGGAACGGTTCAGGGTGATGAGTGTCTTGTAATCGGCAAAGTAAGGCTGGATGTCCTGCGGGAGGCGCACCTGCTCCGGGCGGCCTGCGACGAGGATCATCGGCACGGCCTGCGTGAAGGAGGCCTCGCGGAACTGCTGCTCCAGGGTTTCCCAATCGGCCTTTTCGGGGTCATAGACGGAGAAGATGAGCACGCGGCCTTCGGTGGCCATTTCGTCGCAGTATTCGCCATCGGCATTGGAGAAGCTCAGGATGGGCGCCTTGCGGAACTCCTCCTCGGAGGCTTCGTCGTCGAGGGATGCGAAGATGCGCGCGCCCCAGTTGAAGGGCGTGAAGTCCACCACGGGGAGGTAGATATTGCTATAGATTGTCACGCCGACGACCGCCAGCATGGCGACGATGGCCGATACGGCCTTGCGCGTCCTCGCGCGTCCGAACTCTTTGAAGGGAGTGAACGCCAGCACGGCCAGCAGCAGAAGGGCGACGTTCTTCAGGAAACTCTGCGCATGCGTCAGATGCAGGGCCTCGCCGAAGCAGCCGCAGTCCATGGGCGCGTCGAAGACCCACAACAGCAGCGTAAGGACGGTAAACCCGCCCAGCATCGCATAGGCAAGGATGGCCGATGCCTTCCGCAGTACGCCGGTAATCAGGCCGATGCCCACCGCGCACTCCGTGACGGACATCGCAATGCCCAGCCACTTGGCGGCGGGAATGAGGAAGGGGATATGGAGGAACTTGAGGTACTCCGTCACGATGAGCATGTTCCCCACCGGATCCCAGACTTTCAGGATGCCCGAGATGAGGAAGACGATGCCCAGCAGGCCGGCGGCGCGCCGGCGGAGTCTCAAGTACACTCTGTTCATGACAGGAAAGGATCTACGGCAGCCTGGATTTTGGCGAAGATGTCATCCGGAGGGAGCATGTGGCCGTTGGCGTCGGAGCAGTCGATCCGGCGGAACTTGGCGTCCCTTTCCGTCTCCTTTACGTACAGGCTGCGGACGTTCTTCTGGAACTCGATGGATGCTTCGTGGATGTCCTGGGCGCCGGCCAGATAGTTGCGGTCGTCACCCTCGCGGTGCATGGTGAGGCTTTCCTGGACAAAGTCGATGGGCACGTCCAGGAACAGGTTCAGGTCCGGTTTCGGAAGCTCGAAGTTGCCGTACTCGGTGTTGAAGATCCAGTCCCGGAGGGCGTCCCGTTCGGGGCCTTCCGGCAGTTTGGAGCACTGATAGGCGATGTTGGAATACACGTAACGGTCCAGCAGTACGGTCTTGCCCTCTTCCAGGGCCTTCCTGATGTCCGGACCCGCGCCGTGGCGGTCCTCTGCGAACAGCAGCGCCACCAGCTGCGGATGCACCTGGTCATTGGCGCCGAAGTCACCCCGCAGGAAACGCGAGATGAGGTCCCCGTACACAGGAGCCTGATACCGCGGGAAATGGATATATTCCAACTCCCCGCACTGTTTCGTCAAATATTCCTTGAGCAGCTTGACCTGGGTAGATTTCCCCGCCCCGTCAAGACCTTCGAGTACAATAAGCATATTTCCGTGTTAATCCCACAAATTTACGAAAAATATCTTATTTTTGTTTGGCGCTACAGCGCGTTGATGGCGGTGTCGAGCCAGGCGAGGCGCTGGGTGTAGAAGTCCTTCATGTAGGTGACGGCTTCGGACCAGTTGCGGAAGTTGTCCGGCGGGTTGTAGTAGCTGCGGGTGGCGCGGGGGTTCTTGCCGCCGCTGACGTTGTGGTCGTAGGCCAGCTTGTTGTACTCCGTCATCTTGTCGATGAAGCCGGGGATCTTGTCCAGGCGGGGCTTGACCAGGTTCCAGCGCTCCTTGAGGGCGGCTACGAATACCGGATCTTCGAAAAGGTACTGGTAGTAGCTCTTGCGGGAACCGTCATAGTCTCCGTTTTCAAAGGAGCCGCCGCGGATCTTGATGAACCAGCCCTCGGGGCCGTCCTGACCATAGGGCAGGTTGAAATCGCTTCCGATATAGCTGCAGTTGCCCAGCGACAGGTCGAAGTCCCACACCATGGGCATGAACAGTTTCGTGTCCTTGTCCTTGGCGAAGTAAGTCGAAAGACGCATGCCGCCGTCCACGTTCATCGTGAGTTCGTGGACGATGTAGTTGCCGATGAAAGTGTACAGGTCCAGCATGGACTGGTAACCCGTCTCGGGATCGAAAGAGCGGTTCTTGAGCAGCCGCTCCACCTCGTTCACATAGCCCTTGATGTATTCCATCTGGGCCTGGGCGTCGGCCGAATTGTCCGGGCTGTTGACATCTCCGAAATCCGGATCCTTGAACTTGATCTTCTTCTGGAAGGTCGTCGTACGGAAGTAGCGGTCGTAGTCTCCCTTGTTGTCAATCTCCAGCAGGTAGCCGCCGTCGGTCTCGCCGGGGCCGACCACCGTGATGGGAATCTTGTTCTCGCGGTCCACCTCCTTGCTTTCTACCAGGAGGTAGCAGCCGCCGTACTGGCCGTTGAAATAGACCTCGGCCGCGCGGTACTTGGGGGACCAGGGCATGGAGACCATGCGGGAGATACGGAGGGCGACGGCATTGCGCAGGAGGGTCGGGTCCTGGACATCGGCCAGGAGGATCCAGTCCTTGTCTCCCTTCATGCCGAAGACCTTGCGGTGCTCTTCCAACTTGATCTTGTAGGGACGCTTGATACCGCCCTCGGCATTCCAGGTGGTGTTGCCGCGGCCGCGGATCTTCATCTTGAGCACCTTCGAGTCGTACTCATAGTCGGTGGTGTTGGTGCCTTTATACATGCCCTTGGGGTCGCGGAAACGCACCGTGCCTTCCACCCAGGTGTATTCTCCTTCGGCAATGCGCTGAGAGGGAGAGCTCCAGGTGATGTCGATGCGCGGGAAATCGGACAGGGCCGATACTTTATTGTACGAAGGGTAGTCCGGCAGGTCCACGCCCGTGTCCTCCCAGGTGCGGTAAACCGTGGGCGTGACGGGATCCGGATCGGGGTTGGGATTCGGGTCCGGGTCCGGATTGGGGTTCGGATCAGGATCCGGGTTGGGATCGTCGGCCTTCTCAATAGTGACGGTACAGTGCGCGTAGAGCTTCATGTCCTTCGTAGCCACGCGGATCTGGGCCGTACCCTCCTGGAGGGCGGTGACCAGGCCGTTCTCGTCCACTTTGGCGTTGGCGGTACGCAGGGAAGTCCATTGCAGGGCCGGAGCCACAGCCCCTTTGGGGGTGATGACGGCGGTCAGCTGTACGGTCTCACCCACCTTGAGGGTGCACTTGTCAGGGGATACGGATACCCCGGTCGCTTCGATATCCTTCTGAGGTTCAGGCTCTTCGGGGATGATAGTCTTTTGACTACATGAAAACAGGACTGTCATGGCAGACAGCCCTGTTAAAATCGTTCTAAGGAAGTTGGTCATTTCAAAAAGTTAGAGACTGCGTTTGATTTCTACAATCTGGAACGCTTCGATGATGTCTCCGGGGTGAATGTCGTTGTAACGTTCGAGGCCGCAACCGCACTCCATGCCGGACGGGACTTCCTTGGCGTTGTCCTTGCCACGCTGCAGGGAGGCCAGTTCGCCGGTGTACACCACGATGCCGTCGCGGATGAGGCGGACCTGAGCCTTCTGGGTCAGTTTGCCTTCCTTCACCAGACAGCCGGCGATGGTGCCCACCTTGGAGATCTTGAAGGTCTGCTTGACCTCGGCGGTAGCAGTAACCTCCTCCTTCTTCTCCGGCTCCAGCATACCCTCGATACCTTCCTTCACTTCGTTGATACAGTCGTAGATCACGGAGTAGAGGCGGATTTCGATGCCTTCCTTCTCGGCGGCGCGACGGGCCTCGGCGCTAGGACGCACCTGGAAGCCGATGATCACGGCGTCGGAAGCCTCGGCCAGCAGGACATCGGATTCGCTGATGGCACCCACGGCCTTGTGGATCACGTTCACGCGCACCTCTTCGGTGGACAGCTTGATGAGGGAGTCGGACAGAGCCTCCACGGAACCGTCCACGTCACCCTTGACGATGACATTGAGCTCCTTGAAGTTGCCGATGGCGATACGGCGGCCGATCTCTTCCAGGGTAAGGTGCTTCTGCGTCTTGATGCCCTGGATGCGGATGAGCTGCTCGCGGCGCTGGGCGATGCTCTTGGCCTCTTTTTCATCGGCCATGATGTTGAACTTCTCACCGGCGGCGGGGGCGCCGTTCAGACCCAGCAGGGATACCGGCGTGGAAGGACCTGCGCTCTCCACCTTCTGGCCACGTTCGTTGTACATAGCCTTCACGCGGCCGTAGTAGCTGCCGGAGATGATCACGTCACCCACGTTCACGGTACCGTCCTGAACCAGCACGGTAGCGAGGTAACCGCGGCCCTTGTCCAGGGAACTCTCGATCACGGCGCCGCTACCCAGCTTGTTGGGGTTGGCCTTCAGTTCCAGAAGGTCGGTCTCGAAGAGCACCTTCTCGAGGAGCTTGTCCACGTTCAGGCCCTTCTTGGCGGAGATTTCCTGGCACTGGTATTTGCCGCCCCAGTCTTCCACGAGGATGTTCATCTCGGAGAGCTGACGGCGGATGGTGTCCGGGTTGGCACCGGGCTTATCGATCTTGTTGATGGCGAAGACCATGGGAACGCCGGCGGCCTGGGCGTGGGCGATAGCTTCCTTGGTCTGCGGCATGACGGCGTCGTCGGCCGCCACGATGATGATGGCCAGGTCCGTCATCTGGGCACCACGGGCACGCATGGCCGTGAAGGCCTCGTGACCAGGGGTATCCAGGAAGGTGATGTGGCGTCCGGAAGGCAGGGTGACATTGTAAGCACCGATGTGCTGGGTAATACCACCGGCCTCACCGGCAATCACGTTGGACTTGCGGATGTTATCCAGGAGGGAGGTCTTACCGTGGTCAACGTGACCCATCACGGTGATCACAGGGGGACGCTCCACCAGATCCTCTTCCTTGTCGGGCTCCTGCTGCTGGATTTCTTCGGACAGCTCGGCCGTCACGAATTCCACCTTGTAACCGAATTCCTCGGCCACCAGGACCAGGGTTTCGGCATCCAGACGCTGGTTGATGGACACCATCATACCCAGGGACATGCAGGCGCCGATGACCTTCACCACAGGGGTGTTGTTCATGAGGGTGGCGAGGTCGTTAACGGTAACGAACTCGGTCACTTTCAGCACCTTGTTCTCGGCTGCTGCGGCTTCCATCTCCTCCTGGGAGCGGATGGCGGCAATCTCACGCTTCTCCTTACGGTGCTTGGCGCCGAAGTTGTTGCGGGTGCTCTCATTCCTCTTGGCGTAGGTCTCCTTGACCTGCTTCTGGATCTCCTTCTGCAGTTCTTCCTGCTCGGCCTCGGTCATGGCAGGCTTGAAGCGGTCTCCCTTCTTGTTGCGGCCCTTGCCACCACCCTGAGGAGCGTTGTTGTCGTTCTTCTTCTTGGGGGCTTTCTCGGCCTGGACCTTGGTGACGTCCACCTTTTGGGTGCCGCCGCTCTTGATGCGCTCGCGCTTCTTGGCCTTCTTGGGATCGAACTGGGTAAGGTCAATCTTGCCGACCACCTTGAAAGGAGCCTTGGACTGCTCTGCTGCAGGGGCCTCCACTGGGGTCGGGGCGGGGGTTTCCTCTACGGCAGGAGCTTCGGGTTCCTCTTCAACTACCGGTTCCGGTTCCACAACGGGCTCCGGTTCCACAACGGGCTCCGGTTCCACGACGGGCTCGGGTTCTACGACCGGCTCCGGTTCCGGTTCGGGCTCGGCTACGGGAGCGGGCTCCTCTACCGGGGCTTCTTCGGCCACGGCTTCGGGCTCCGGTTCCACGACGGGATCGGGCTCTGCGACCGGTTCGGGATCGCGGGACAGATTGTTGCTCTTGATCACGGTAACGCGCTCAGGCTCGAACTCGTCCTCTTCCTCCTCCGGTTTCTTGCCGGCCTTGTCCAGGATCTCGGTCAGTTTGACGTCCACTTTCTCGGCCGCCTCTTTCAGTTCCAGGTCTTTGCCGAACTTCTTGTGAAGCTCGGGGAGGAACTCGTCCGAAATCTTCAGGTTCGGATTGGCGTCCTCGATGCCGGCACCCTTGGAATTCAGGAACTCCACGAGGGTATCCAGCCCGATATTGAATTGTTTAATAAGTTTCGATAGTCTGATTTCTGCCATATATAACCCCTTTATTCTTTATTATTCTTCAAACTCGGCGTGCAGGATCTTCAGCACGTCTTCCACGGTCTCGTCCTCCAGGTCTGCACGGGTGGCGATCTCTGCCGGATCCAGTGCCATGACGCTGCGGGCGGTGTCGCAGCCGATGGACTGCAGACGCTCGATCACCCAAGGATCGATGACATCGGAGAACTCGCTCAGCAGCACATCGTCCTCCTCGTCCTCGTTCTGCTGGATCTCACGCCATACTTCGATTTCACGGTCCACCAGCATGCCGGCGAGCTTGATGTTCACGCCGCCCTTGCCGATACCCTTCTTGACTTCGTCGGCCTGCATATAGACCTTGATCTTCTCGTCGGGGGCGGTGCCCAGGTCGATGCGGGAGATGCGGGCCGGGTTGAGGGCGCGCTGGATCATCAGGGACGGGTTGGAGCTCCACTGGATGACGTCGATGTTCTCGTTGCGCAGCTCGCGGACGATACCCATGATGCGGGAACCCTTCACGCCGATACAGGCGCCGATCGGGTCGATGCGGTCATCGTAGGATTCCACAGCCACCTTGGCGCGCTCGCCGGGGATGCGGACCACCTTCTTCACGGTGATGAGACCGTCGTAGATTTCCGGAACTTCCATTTCGAAGAGTTTCTCCAGGAAGCTGTCGGTGGTGCGGGAGAGAACGATGTAAGGCGTGGTGTTGTTCTTCATCTCCACGCTCTTGATGATGGCGCGGACAGAGTCGCTCTTCTTGAAGTGCTCGCCGGGGATCTGCTCGCTCTTGGGCATGCGCAGCTCGTTGCCGTCCTCGTCCAGGATGAGCACCTCGTTCTTCCAGGTCTGATACACCTCGCCGGTGAAGATCTCACCGACGCGCTCGGAGTATTTCTTGAAGACGTTGGCCTTCTCGATGTCCATGATACGGCCCTGCAGGTTCTGACGGATGTTCAGGATACCGCGGCGGCCGAAGGAAGCCAGGGAGAGCTTGCGGGCGAAGGTGTCGCCGATCTCGTAGTCGTCGTCACCGGTCTCGGCCTTGATCTCCTCGAGGGTGATCTGGGTCACAGGGTCTTCCACTTCTTCCACCACTTCGAAGTTCTGGTAGATTTCGCAGTCTCCCTTGTCCACGTTGATGATCACGTCGAAGTTATCGGCGCTGCCGTAGGTCTTGGCGAGCTGGGTGAGGAACACGTCCTTCAGTACGCCGAGCATCACCGGACGGTCGATGCTCTTCTCTTCCTTGAAATCCTTGAATGCATCAATCAAGGTGATTTCTTTCTCTTTTTCTTTTGCCATTTTATGTGTTATTACTATTTAAAATCGATGTAGGGGGTGACGCTGTTGATCTCCGTGAGGGGATAGGTCTCGTTGTGCTCCACTTTCTCCTTCTTCTTCTTGCCTTCCACGGCCTCCAGCGCCGTATATTTGAGGCCGATGCTTTCCTCCGTAGCCTCGGTGAGCGTGGCCAGGAGCTTGCGGCCTCCCTTGAACTTCACTTCCACCAGCGTGCCCAGGGCCTTGAGGTACTGCTTGAGCACCTTGAAGGGGCGGTCCAGGCCGGCCGATGAAACCGTGAGGGCGTAGTCTTCCACGTCCTGGTCGAAGGCTTCGTGCACGACCTTGTCGATGGCGGCGCAGTCTTCCCAGTCCACGATCCCTTCTTCGCGCTCGATCACCACCTCGATGTCATTGTCCTTGGAAACCGTCACTTCCACCAGGAAGCAACCTCTTTCCGTGATGGCCTGCTGTGTGGCCTCGATGATCTGTTCTTTCGTCATAGTCTTAAAAAAAGAGATAGGGGACCGTCGTCCTCTATCTCGTTCACAGTGCAAATATACGCACTTTTTCCGGAATAAGCAAATATTCCCTTTATTTCCACGCCGGAATGTCGTTCTCCTGCATGAAGGCGAGAACGGTGTCCAGGCTCTCGAAGCGGGCGGTTCCGTCCAGGTACACGTTTACCTGGAAGCCGCGGCGCCGGCTGATCTTGTACAGGTTCTTGAGCGTTTCCAGCACGCAGTACTCCGCGGCGATACCGCAGACGGTCACGACGTCGCCGGGAGCGAAGAGCTCGTCTTCCTCGGCCTCGGTCAGGCCGACGAAGGCGCCGTACTCCTCACGCTCGGGGAGGCGCCCCTTCAGGATGAAGCGCATGCGCTCCTCGGCCAGGCCTTCCAGCATCTGGTCGGGGATGGAGGCGCCGGCGGTGTGATGCACGCAGTGAACCGGCCAGGGACCGCCCTGGGCCTTGAAAGAGCAGTGGTTCACGGGATGCCAGTCCAGCGTGAAGTACACGCGGTCGAACTGGTTTTTGACGGCGTTGATGGCGGGGAGAACGCCGGCGGCTCCGGGAACGGTAAGCGTTCCGTCAATGAAATCTTTCTGAAGATCTACAGCAAGAAGAATGTTCATAATATATATTAATGTTTAAAGTCTTTTGATCCAGCCGATGCTGTCCGGTCCTTCGTTGAACAGAAGGTCCAGGGCGCTGAGCCGGGGGGTGAATCCGCCCATGCGGTCGCGGAAGACCTGGAAATAGGGCCTGTCCAGGCCGAGGTCCCCAAGGACGCTGTCCTCCCGCTTGGGATGGATGGCGTAGCGGTAGTCGTCGGCCTCGGTGTCCGGCAGGACGAACCCCTTCGTGGGCTCCAGCTCGCACGCGATGCCGATCTTGTCCAGCAGGAAGCGGATGGTGCTCAGGTTGAGATCCCACAGCGTCCTCGGCCGTGCATCCAGCAGCGCGAACAGCTCGTCCCGGTAATACTCGTAGTAGGCCGATGTCTCGTAGGCCGTGTCCAACGCCCGCTGAGTACGGACGATCCAGGGGGTAGAGTAATCCACCAGGACGGAGAAAATGCCCCTTTCCTCCGCGTCGCTTCGCGACCCTGTC
>Ga0265298_10003969_pt1 | contig 19156 bp, 18 predicted proteins | sample AusTroGonzalo_MG_3_FD_193486 | JGI IMG/M metagenome (GOLD analysis project Ga0265298, IMG submission 193486) | Bovine rumen microbial communities from tropical cattle in Woodstock, Queensland, Australia - Gonzalo_01 | ecosystem: Host-associated > Mammals > Digestive system > Stomach > Rumen ... | reverse complement strand
CGCCCCGGGTTAAAAGAAATCACATTTTCAAGATGGAAGAATCCATCGATCCGGATGGAAGAAAGGTAATAACTGTTATCATGGATTAATCCGTACAGCACCTAACAGCCAAAAGAGATAATCCCTTGATTTTTCTTCGGGAAATTGATTATTTTGTATAAAGACACCACAGTTGCGTCCCATCGCTGGCGGAGTTCTTTTTAAAAAAGCGACCAAAAAGCGACCAAAAATTGGGGGATAAAAAAGAAAGACTTTGTATGGTGCTTGAAAATCAGCAACTTACAAAGTCTTCTTGTACCCGGATCTGGCATGAACGAGGGCGACATCCTGGTGGTCGACAAGGCCGTTGAGCCCTACAACGACTGTAAAGCGGTGTGTTTCCTTGATGGAGAATTCTGCGTCAAGCGGGTTGACACCACCTCCGGCGGCATCGTGCTGCGCCCCAGCAGCGAGGACGACAACCGCTTCCGGCCCGTCCCAGTGGCACCGGACGACGAGACCACCATCTTTGGCGTCGTCACCTGGGTGATCCAGAAGGCATGAGCTGGCGACAAGCCCCGGTATTCCAAAACTCGCATGTATGAACCCCCGTCAGAGAGGCCTCTGGCGGGGGTTGTCGTTTTGGCTATGTTTAGATATCGTTGACAGTCAACGGCTTGCTGAAAGCGCGAGAAAAATAATACTAAATGGCCACGCCTTTCCTCTGGGCGAGCGCGGATATCTCAGCTATCATGCCCTTGCCCCAGCCGCGTGTCATGCGGAGGGTTTTCATCCCGACGCCTTCCAGCTCCCGGAGGTCGTCGATCCCGAAGTTTTTGAGGCCATAATACAGGCGGATGGAAATCTGCCCGGAGGCACGAAGCGCTTCAATGGAAGTATCAGTACTACACATTATTTGATTATTTAAAATCCACGCTGCCGTCTTTGCCGCGAGGTACGGCGAAGGGCGTATGAGAACCCATGGCCCGCAGGAGTAACAAAAAAATACTGTTTCCTTTACTCAAATTGCATTATTAGTCGTTACTCTCCAACATGGGCTTTATCTTCTCGGCAATCTTATTAGCATCTTTTATACCGTATTCCTTGGCAAAAGCACAAAGGTTATCGTATAGCGTTTGAAGTTGTTCCTTTGTCACTTCTATTCCAAACTCCACAGCCAGAACCACTTCTTCTGCGATATTGCTAAACTCTTCAGAAAGATCGGGTTTCATAGCGCAGAGAAGATTGTCATAATTAACCTTGACTGTTCCCATCCTTAATCCACGGAATAATGTCATTATTTCTTCCGTTAAGTCAAATAATGCTTTCTTCTCCATCAGCTTATCTTATCAAAAATATCATCCATGTCTTCAACTCGACCGAGGTTACTAGGTTGTAGCTTGTCAAACAAGAAAGCCAACAGGCCCTTTACCTACATTTACTCGAAAGCATGCCGCCAATCTCCTTCATGCATTTCGCGGCGGCAGTAGCTTCATCCGTGCCATCTCCTCCCTTAACATTCTTGAATTCTAACGTACAAACAGTTTCCCCTGTGGTATTGTCGATGACGTCGGCGCGGCCGAATCCAATAGCTTTGCGTCTCCACATATCACGGGAATCATGGAAGTTGGTAATAGTAATAGCCAAAGTATACTCCGGATTATCATTGGAAACCGTCAACGAAGAATGTCCGCGACGAAAGGCGGCGACGGCTTCGTCGTGCAGTGTAGTCAGGAATTCGTTGTAAGCCGTATCCAGCTCGCCATCTTCGTAACAGTCCTCATATTCCTCCGCCCAAAACTTCTTCATAAGTTTCTTTTCATCCCAGGTGGTGCGGCTGAAATTTGTCGTAATCATGACCGTTTGGCCATCTTTGAACTTTGGCATGGAGCCGTCTGTAACCTTAATATTCCAGAACTGGGCGTGGCACAAGGCAGAACTTCCAACGAAGAAACTGACTGCCAAAAACACAAAGAATAGTACTTTTCTCATATAAAAAACTGGTGTTAAATTATTTACTTCTTATAAGGAGGCTTCCAAGTATATTACCTTCTTTCCATGTCGCTGTGCATATTCTATCTCCGACCGCGTGCTCTCACCGATGTAACCGTCCACGTTGATGACGTAGATGGCATCTGCCATGTCAATCTTCCGCTTATGCATGTCGTCCAGCATCTCCTTCGTCCCCTCTGTCCAGACCTCCTCGTCGCCGCTATGACCGAACAACCCCACGCTGATGACAATGTTACCGGCAAGCGTCAGCCGCTTCTGCGCCTCCAGGAACTCGTCTTTGAAGCGCGTGCTGCCGCAGAGGGTGATGACGGGGTATTTGCCGACCATATTATGTTTGCCGAGCGTGTAGTTTCTTACATTCAATTGCTAAAGTTACGCTTTTTTAACTAAAACACAATCAAGGATTAAAAGTATGATTTACGGTTACATCAGAGTCAGCAGCGACAAACAGACTGTCGAGAACCAAAGGTTCGAAATCAACAACTTCTGCAGCAGAGAATCCATGACCATAGACGGCTGGATTGAGGAAACCATCAGCGGTACCAAGAATTATAACAAGCGACAATTGGGAAAACTCCTCAAGCGTGTTCAGAAGGATGATCTTATTATCTGCGCAGAGCTCTCCCGTCTGGGCAGAAGCCTTTTCATGATTATGGAGATCCTGAACATTTGCATGACTAAGGAATGCAGAGTCTGGACAATCAAGGATAACTACCGACTTGGTGAAGACATCCAAAGCAAAGTGCTTGCTTTTGCATTCGGGTTATCGGCCGAGATCGAGCGTAATCTTATCAGTCAACGGACCAAGGAGGCGCTTGCCAGGAGAAAAGCAGAAGGCGTGGTTTTAGGGCGCCCTAAAGGGCGTAAGAGTGCACCGGATCGTTATAAGCTAACAGGAAAAGAGTGTCTGATCATTGAGCTGATGAAGCAAGGTATTTCTCAAAGAAAGATTGCTATGATTTGTAAGGTTAATCGGAATACACTTGCCAGGTATCTTAAAACAAACATGGCTGAAACGAAATGACCGATTCTTCGTGGCCGCGATATCAAAAGATATGGCTATGTCGATAATGGTCTTTATCTTATTAATACTCATAATGGCGTGCGTGGACGCTTCCCTCGTATTAATATTGATGACTATCCAACTGTAAAAGCCCATTTAGACCAATATTGGGATTGCATTGCTACCAGGGCCGATAAAGGAGACACTCCATATAATCTCCGTAATTGCGCTTATTTGGAGGATTTTTTGAAGCCAAAAATCATTTGGAAAAGAATCGGATCAATTTTGCGTTTCTCTTATGACAATAAAGGATGTCTTGGCCTCGATAGCACATGCTTTGCAACAGGAGAGCATATAGAGTATTTGTGTTGTGTGCTAAATTCTTTAATGGGTCATTATTTATTGAAAGATTCACCTAAAACTGGTACGGGAGATTTGTTGGTAAGTGTTCAAGCAATAGAGCCAGCAAAAATACCATACAATCCACATTTCGATGAACAGTTGTCGTTGCTTCTTAAAGATCAAATTAAGAACGCATCCAATATTACCGAAAATGAAATAAACGATATTGTTTTCAAATTGTATGGTTTATCCTTAAATGAACGGGAATACGTTACTCAATATGTCATACAATCTCAACAAAGCCAATAGCCTCTCTCTCTTCAGGAGTAAGATCATATAAATCAAAGAGCATTGAGTCGATTCTCAGTGCTTTTTGTTTTGTATATTCTTTTTGAATATCTTCAACTATATTTTGAAACAACAAGCTTTGGGAATCAGATATCTCACAAACCGGTATTTTGTCAAAGAATATTTTGCTCAATTCTCGTGTCCCTCCTTGTAATTCAGGAAATGAATCACGGAAGCAGTATTTAAATAAGGAGGAATTGAAAAAAGCTGTAAGATAGGCTACATTTTTTCCTGTGATAATAAAGCATTTCTGATTTGTAGCATATTTCTTATTATCATACACAAACGGCAAATACTTGGTCATATTTGGATATATGATTTTTGGCTTCAAAAAATCCTCCCAATAACTAATGCTATCTTGTGTCTCATACCATTTATTGCTAGTTTGTTTTCTGGCTTTTACCTTTTCTCCATTAATGAAATATGTTTTACCTGTTTGTTCAAGCCTTTCTATGCCAAATGAAAGGAGGTACTGCTTGACTGCCTGATAGTTATTAATGTCATAGTGCTTAGATGGAAATGTTGCTATCAAATACAAATTTGCCCAGTCGTACTCATACCTCTTAATATCGCGGCCACGAAGAATCGGTCGAATAAGTTCCTCCGTTCTTTTGCGTTCATCAGCATCCTTACAATTTTGAAGAATTTCATTGCGCTTCTCTGTTGAGATAATAAACGCATCATTAAAACCGGTTTTTATGCCATAGTTAATCTGAATATCCCAATCTTTCAATGGCGTTCCTACGGCTTCTATCTTACGCTTAATACTTTGTTCAATTGGTGATAAAACCACCCAGCTTTCTGAAGTTCCGAAGTCGCAAATACTATTCTGTTGCTGTACAAAAACACTCAAATTCTTAATACTTTCCTTATCTTGTTTGTTGGTAACAGCACAGACGGTTTCATGTTGATTATCAGACTTTGAGAAAAGAAGAATGTTCGTATCAACGGTTGCGTTTTCAAAGATTTTTACACCAGCAAAATCAATCAGAAGCATAGGATTTGTCTTATTGGCAAAGAACTCCCGTGTCTTTTCTCCATAGCCAGCGCGCATCCATTTGTTAGATGTGATGAAGCACAAATGACCATCCTTCTTCAACAGCTGCCATCCCCGTTCATAGAACAGACAATAGATATCTCCAGTCCGGGCAAATGTTGAATAACTACAGCCATCATACAGCCCTGCTAGCTCCCCCCCGTTAATTTGAAGCTGAATATACGGAGGGTTCCCGATTACGATATCAAAACCACCTGTACCGAAGACGTCACCAAACCACGTATGGCACAGGAAAAACTTATCGTTCTCTGACATGTCCATGTCCGGCATATCCAAACCAGGGAAACGCTGCTTGATCTGTTTTTTGATCGTATCAGAGATTTCTGCTTTAAGGCGCTTCTTTTCCTGATGTGAATTGCAGTCGAAATATCTCTTCATCAGGGATTTCAACTTATCACGCAGTGCTGCTTCATCCGAAAAAACGAGCGTTCCTTGTTCGGGCTGCATAAGCTCAACCAGGTTGAAATTATGATACTTCTCCAGTAGCGAGTTGCCCTGCATGATCTTGAAATCCAAGTTCGGAAGCGGCTCGGGCTGCTCCTCATCCACGACCAATGACAGCCAGAACCGGAGCCGTGCGATTTCCACGGCACCCTTTTCAATATCAATTCCGTAAATATTGTCACGGATAATCTCCCGCTTAATCTCGGCACGACCCTTCTTGTCGCCGTAGATGGCCTCTTTGCACCACACCAGTTCGTTCAGCAGGCCGATGGGGAACGCTCCGGAACCGATGGCCGGGTCGCAGATCTTGACGTTCAGGATGGCGTCCAGAATGGCATACTGCTGGTCTTCGCTGAACGCCGCCTTGCCTTCCTCCGGCGAATGGACGAAGTCGCGCAGCATTTTTTCTTCGAAGCCCGTCTTTGTCTTCAGGTACGCAATTAGCGACTCCTGGCACATGTACTTGACAATCTCCTTGGGAGTGTAGAACGCACCCTTGTCCTTGTTGTCCTCCAGCAGGTTCTCGAAGATCTTGCCCAGCATCTCCGGATCCACGCCCACCTGTGCCTCGTTCGGGTCGTTCTCGTCGATGGTAAAGTTGTATTCGGAGAAGAACCGGAAAAGCTTGCCGAAATACTCCGCCGGCCACTTGACAGCGACGGCATCCTTGTCGGCCTTCTCGAACATACCGCCGTTCAGGTACGGCACGCGGATGCGGCCGAACACCTTGGAGTCGAACACGTCCTTCTTGCCGGTGCGGTCGCAGTCCAGGGCGTCAAAGAACAGCGGGTTCAGCACAGAGACCACGAAGTCATCCTTCAGTTCCGGGCTCGCCGTCTCGAACTGGTTCAGCATGAACTGTTCGTCGCCGGAGCCCCACTCGCCGTTCTCGGGCACGCCCAGCCATCCCTTTTTCTGAAGGAAGTGGAGGAACGTGATGCGGCCCAGCAGCAGCTTCACGTAGTCACGCACGGCCTTGTCGTCGCCGCCAAACAGTGAGGTGAAGAACGGATGCGGGTCATGGATGACCTTCTCATCCTTGCCCTCGTACCGCTTGCCGGTGATGTACTCTACAAACGCTTCGTAGTGCGCCTTGTACTTGCCAAAGAACTCGTCGGAAAGGGCCTCGACGTCGAACGCCTTGACGATATCCCCGATCTCGATGTCGCCGCCCTTGGCCGCCAGTTTGATGAAGTTCTGCGCTGCCGTGGTGCAAGCCTGGTTGGGACCCAGGAGGAACGTGTACCGCTTGGAATCCGTGTATTCCCCCTTGTCCTTCAACTGACAGAACGTGAAGCGCCAGTCCCACTTGTCGGACTGTTCGTAGTGGATTAGCATAAACGCACCGGAGTACGTATCCATTACGCGCTTGACAAGCGTCTGAACCGCCACGCGGTTACGTTCCATCATCACCTTATCCTTCACGGTGATGTCGAACAGATAGACAGGGTTATCCTCCAACTCGATGATGCCGCAGTAGATGACGCTGCTGATGCCCGTGCGTTCGGCCAAGCCGACGAGCTCCGGGTTCTGCTCCAGCATTTCTATGTTGTACGCGGTCTCATAGCGATCCTCACCGAAAATCGGATAGATGATATTCTCGATGAAGGAGTCGTAGCCCTGATACTTCTGGTTAAGGTATGCCTTGAATTCCATAGCGGTGTTATTTTGCAAGTCCAATCAATACGTACGGCGTGCCGTCAATCCGCTTCTGCGCCTCGACGATGCGTTCGAGGGCGTCGCTGATGACGGCATCTATCTCTTCCTGGGACATCGTGAACAGGGTGTCACCCTCGTTCAAGATATCGTTGATACGGTTTATCTTACGGATCAGGTCCGTGTTGCCCTTGCGGATGATGCGGTCCGCATCACGGAGCAGGTTCTTCGATTTTGTGGAGATATTGTCCTTCTCCCTGAGGGCAGCGATAATGCCCTTGGCGCGCGTCGCCGGCTCGTTCCTCGACGCCTGGATGTTCAGGCGGGAAATGTACTGGCCGAACGCCTGCACGGCTGCTTTCTTCTTCTCCTCCCAGTCATCCGGCAGGGTCACGGCCTTCGCATCAACCGCCGGCTCGAACTCCCGGAACATGTCGCTGCCGAAGAGCACGTCCGTGCGGCCCTCCGGCCACACCTTGACGTACAGGCCAGACATCTTCTCAGTGCGAACCAGGAAATAGGCGCATCCTTCCGTGGCCACGGCCTGCTCGAGGTCCTTGTCGGCGTTCTTGATGAACTCATACCTCTCGGGGCTGTCCTCACGGAACTTGCGGAGCAGGTACACATACTTTTCGTATGGCGACTCCGGGCCGTTGACCTCGGTGTCGAGGTCGTAGTGCTCCACCTCCTCCGCCTCGGAGAACACCTTGCTGTCCTCGCCGAAGAGGATGTGGAACGACTGCAGCTTAATATACGCCTTCTGCACGAGCTGGATCATCTCGTTGCCCTGGGCGCTGGGGAAGAAATTATAGACATATACGGTGTCCGCCGTCGTGCCGATGCGGTTCACGCGGCCGATGCGCTGCATCAGGCGAGTGGAGTTCCACGGCGTGTCGTAGTTCAGGATAACGTTGGCGCGGTGCAGGTTGATACCCTCCGCCAGGACCTCCGTCGTGACGATGATGTCATAGTCGTTCCGCTTCTCACCCTTGTAGTTCGCGTCGAAGTTCTCCTTGATGGCTTGCTCCATACGGTCGCGGTTATCAGCGGAGATAATCAGCACACGCCCGCCATAGCCCTTGGCCTCGATGGTGCGACGCAGAGCCTCGACGGTATCCTTCGCCTCGGAGAAGATGACCAGCTTGCCGGACGGGTTCGTATCGGAGTTCATCAAAATGGGCTTCAGGGAATCCCTAAATACGTCGAGCTTCGGGTCCTCGGTATACTCACCCCAGCGGTCGCAGAGATCGCTGATAAGAGCGAGGTCGCGACGGACAAGTTCTATGTACTCAGGCCTGAAATCTTTAATGTGGTATTCTGCGTTGCGGCCACGGTCGTTGCGGCCGTCCTCGGTGAGGCGAGCAATCTTCCGTCGGATGCCGTCGGCGCACTGCTCGAACGTCAGCAGCGGCGCCTTCGGGTCTTTCTTGCGGTTCTTACGCACGTCGAGTTCGGCGTTCACATCAATGTCCGGGCAGATGAAGATGGCATCGTGTTCCCACATATCGACCATGTTCCTGGTGTACTGGCGGAGGTTCCGCAACGACGACTTGAAAGCGGCGAAGCTGCTCTCCAGGCGCTTGACGAGGTTGATCTGCATGATCTTCGCCAGCTGCCTCGAATACCGCTCCACGTTGATGTTACCGCCCTGATACCGGCGTACGAGGTCCGGATCCACAAAGAACTGTATGGGACGGTAGCGGAAGTAGCAGATGTAGTCCGGGTCGTCGAAGCCGAAGTCCGGCGACGGGGCGATGACCTGCATCGTATCCACGAACAGGCGCGCCAGCTCGTCGTCCATCTTATACTCCAGGCCGTGCGGTCCGCTGATCTTCGGGAAGCGGATGTGCTGCTTGGCCATGTCCTGCTGGTAGTATTTCTTGATATCCGTACGCGTGCGGCGCACGAGGAGGTCGCTCAGGACGCACTCTCGCACACGCGTCGAGATTTCCCGGATGCGCTTATTCACATTGTTCATCGCATACTTCGGGTCCGGGTACTTCTCAGGATGGGCGACGATATCATCTGCATCGCGACGGGCATCCCAGTAGTTGTGGCTTATCGTAGAAAAGAATGCCTCCAGGTTGCGGCCCGGAACCTTCTCCAGGGTGCAGCTCTCGCGGTTGCGCTCAAAGAGGTATATTTGGTTACGCAGGTCATCCGGGGCGTTGTTCTGCGGCGTAGCCGACAACAGGCCGACGTACGGATAATCGCCGACGCTGGAACCGATCTGGGCGATGAGGTTGTTCAACGCCTGGTACATCTGCGTCTGGGAACTGCGGAACTTGTGGCTCTCGTCGATGAGGATGAGACCGTAGTTCACGGTGTTCAGCTCGCCCTCAAAATCATCGTCGTCCAACTCATCTTCGTCGTCGTAGCTCTGAAGGATATTGTCGATGCTACCGGTCGTAATGAAGTCCACATAGTCGCCGATGCGATCGCTACGACCGGCGTCGAACTCCTTGATGGTATCCATCCATGCGGACTTGATGGCCGGAGGCGTGACAATAAGCACCTTCTTTTCGTGGCGGTCATCAGGAAAGTCCAGGAAATAACGGATGAGCATCGTGCCTACCACCGTCTTGCCGAGGCCCACGACGTCGCCCAGCAGAAACCCTCCGTGCTGCTGCATGATGGAGTAGCACTGCTTGACGGCGGATATCTGGTAGTCAAGGCTGGCGTAGCCCTCCGGGAGATATTCTTCTATGGAGACACGGCCCCGCTCCGCGATGGGGCCGAAGCGCGTCTGCAGCAGACGAATATACAGTTCGTACGGTGTGAGAGGCTTGGTGACCGCCTCCTCGATCTTCTTCTTCGCAGCCACGCCGACCTTCGCCTTGGAGAGGATCTCACGGATAAACTTGCCAGTCCAGGGTACCGACTGCTGCCACTTCTCATCGAACCACGCGACATGAGATTTCGTGGGATTGTACTCACTGGGCGCCGCCGTGACGACCGGGGTGTTGGTCTCCAGGTAGTTCAACTCTACGTTATCCTGCAATCCTTTCTCTGTAAAGTTCGAGCTACCGACGATACCGTAGGCCATGCCCTGGCCATCAGCGTCGCGGCCCAGGAAGATGTAGCACTTGGCATGAAGGAACTGTTCCTTCTCACCGTCCTCACCATACACCCGGATCTGGATGGGGGAATCCTGCTCGTGCTCGATATCACAATACTTCAACAGGAACTCGGCCACGGGGATGTAGTCGTCCGTGAGACGGTTGATATCCCGCTGGATATAGAAATCCGGGAACCGATGCCGTTCCTCGTCATCCATGGGACGCTCCTGGTAGGCACGAAGCTCGGGCTCACGGCCGATGAGAAGCTCCAGGCGACCTCCGCCCTGAAGGAAAGCAGTAAGTTCGTCCTGAAGAAGCCGTGTACCGGGAAGGTCCCAAAAGCCGGTAGCGATTTTGATACAGTCATACTGACCGGATGCCAGAATCTTTCTGATATGGTCCAGCATCCTGAAAGAATCGCTGTTATCGAGAAGGGTGTTGTTCAACGCCATAGATAATTACACTTGAATAGGATAATTGATAAATACAAGCTACTTATTCTCATCTTCACTTTCAATACCCCTGTACTTTCCAATTTTCTCGGCCAGTTCAGGGTGCTCCTTGATCAAGAAATCCATATAATGAAGGATATCAGGCTCAGCACCATCAAGATTATCTATCATGATACGAATCATCTCTGAAAGGGAAACGGTACGGCCATAGGCCAGCATAAACGCCTGTTTCCAGATCTTCAACTCCTCGACGAGATCGGTTTCGAGATTTACTGACTTGAACTTTGACATAACTCAAATATGATATTTGAGACAAATATAAATAAATATCACAAATATCACAAATTAAAAATCGATTCTCATAGAAACCGGGCAGTGATCAGAGCCAAGGATTTCCTTCATGATACGTACCGATGCGTTACAAGCCGTACTATCTCCCTTAATCAAAGACTCTTGAACAAGAATGTAGTCCAATCGCCACCCCCTGTTCAACTTACGACAGTTACCGGCGTTGGACCACCAGGTATACTGTTTTTCATATGGGTTCTGAGCACGCCAGAGATCGACAAGGCCAAGATCCGTCAACTTTTTGAATTCCTGCTTTTCTTTAAACGAAAAGCCCGGAAGGTTCTGAAACATGATGGGAGAGAACACGTCGTATTCCGTCGCTGCCACATTCAAATCGCCACAAACGATAACCGGTTTGATTACCATCAGGTTGGCTATATATTCCCGGACGCATTCTTCCCAAGCAAGGCGATAGTCCAGACGGGCGAAACCGGCCTGGCACACCGGAGCGTAGAGGTTGACGATATACGCCTCCGGGACTTCAATCGTGATACTGCGCCCTTCGGCGTCGAAACGTTCATCATCCAAACCTTCATGTACAGACAGGGGGTTCGACTTACACAGGATAGCCGTACCGGCATATCCGTTCTTGTTAGCAAACGACCAGGCGGCGCCATATCCTCCGGGGATGGCGGGAATAGCCTTCTGAGATGTCCGTGTTTCTTGCAAGCACACGACATCCCATACGCCAGAATCAAGTATCTGGCTCAATCCTTTCGGCATGGCCGAGCGGATACCATTAATGTTCCAAGTTAAGATGTTCATATCTAATAATTTAATAATCACTAATTTGGCATATGGGAACCGGAACCGCCTCCGAGTATCTTGCTTACTGCAGACTGTTCCGTGGCTGCGGACTCAAAGTGAGCATTGATCTCCTTGGCTTTGAATTCCCTGATCTCCAACAGAAGAGTATCGATCTGCTCTTGCTTGTTTCTACATTCCGTCTCTTTCTCAGCAAGCTTTGTTTTCATGTGATCCAAGTCGATGGCCATGTTGCCGAGACGGATGTCGGTTTCTTGCTGCTCACGAACCTGCGAGCAAACGTCATCATACTCTTTCTTGAGACGTTCGTATTTCTCGGCCGACACATCCTGTTTGGGTTTGTTGCTGGAGAAATCGTCGATCAACTCGCTGACAATCTTATTGTTATAGGACACAGTCTTTCTGGTAACACCCAGGTCATTAGATATAGTTGTGTGGTTGATAGCGTTGCTGACAATGGCGGCCTCTGCATCCTTGATATTATCAAGTCGCTTTTCAATGGCGTCCCAAACGCGGGGAAGCAGCTTTCGGGCCGATGTAGGAACATCAACCCATTTAAGGCCCTTATCTTTCAGGTACTCCAGGAGCGGGAGCTGTGGTGCGACCGACTTCGCCTCCATTGAATTATTACATTTTACTTCTTTTGCTTCCATAACTTCATGTCTTTTTTAATGTTATCGATATTGTTGATGATGGCCACAAGATTCGGATACTTGGTCATGATGGTATCCTGACCATGTTTGGCGATCTCTTTCTCAAGCTGTTCAATCTGCGGAGACAGTTCCCGGTTTATGATGATCTTCACTGCAGCAAGCTCTTTCTGAGTAGCGTTCAATAACCCACGTTTAAGGTTGGCCGCATAAGCTGCCTTGGCGTCGTCATATTTCTGCTTCGAAATGTCGGCCATATAGTAGAACGTATAGATGTTTGGACAAACCCCGTACGCGCAACGCAGGGAATTCGTGGCCGGATCGTCTTTGCAGTCCATACGGGACTCTCTGTAACAGAAGCCGCCAATCCGGGGCTGGATACGCACCTCTTCGTCCAAAGCCTTCAAGATGGAATCCATATCCGTTTCAACCTTGAAATTGTTTTTGGCAATAAACCGCTTGATGCCGGCAATGATCTTATCGGACAAGGCCCCAATCGGGACAAGGTTCTCGGAAGCGATATTCCGGATAAATTCCTCCGCCTTCTTCGCCGATTCCAGGCGGGTGTCATTACGCCGAATATAGTATCCATACATGTCGTAGGAAAGGTGTCCCATATGCTGTTCAATGTACGACAGCTTAACGCCATGTTGATACAACCAAGTACAAAGATGCACACGGAACTGTGAAGGAACAGGAAGACTAACAAGCTCCACACGAACATGCCCTTCGGCATCATAAAATTTCCTTTCTTTCAATTCTGTGCTATCCCATTGCGTCGTAAATTCCCTCCAAAAATACTTCAGCAAATAATCATTAAATACATTTCTGAAACTTGTTTTTCCACAAGGATACTTAGTCTTTTTCGCGCCTTTACCATGGGTTCGTTTCTGCGGAAGAATAAGAAGTAAATCTTGTTTTCCGGTGACCCTATAACTGTCTGTTATTTCGCGAATTATCTGAAATGCCTCCGTCGCTTCGTCACTCATGAAAATATCAAAATATACAGGGCTATTGGGCTTTGACACCTTTTCTTCGTAGTAATGAAGATAGTGCATCGTTAAACCGTCAACGTCCACCTCGTGGAAGTCGTCAACCATGATATGGATCATATCGTCGATACGCAAGCCAAGATGAGCGAATAAAATCAAATATGCCGCCATTATCCGGTCCCTGACATGCTTTGAAACATCCCGCATAATAGCCAAGCTGCCATTAAACAGCTTGGTAAACATCGGTTCCGGAATGTTATCTCTTTTGTTATCTTCCTCTTCTACCTTCGCCTTCTTCTTCGAAACATGTCCCAATTTTTTAATGGTTTCGATTGTCACAGGGAGCGCCATTTTGCAGTTTACTGTCAGAAAATAGTAGAACTGGTAAACAGATTCATAAACGTTATGAAGATGCGAAGCCGAAACATCATAACTCGATATCTTTTCAACGATATCGTCCGTATTGATGACCTTAAAATCATCATGTCCTTTGTCGTCGAGGATCTCACGTATAACCTTCATCGCAAAGTCGACTCTCAATTTAGCCGTTGATGAAGCCTTCTTCCGTCGGTCACGGCTAAGTACAAAAAACTTAGCTAGCTCCTTGAGCTCATCAGAATATCCGCCAAAATGAATCTTGCCACCACGATCCAATGCCACGCCATTCTCCTTTTCACGAAGATCCCAGTCGTCGGACAAGAAAGAAACCTTGTGGTCTTCTGAAATACCACACTCAGACATACGCAATAATTCCGCATAGGCGGCAAGGTTCTCACCGCCAGAGAGAATAGGATTCCGTTCCCACGGAACATCTACAATGTAGACCCTGTTGCTAATCGTTCCCATAACTATTTCGATTTTTGTTTTACCTTGTCTATCTCAATCAGATACGAAACCATCAACTCTTTCTTCGTCAAGATGTCTTCACGTTCATGGTCGGAAGCCGCGGACTCCATCTCCTTATCGTAGATCTCAATCATACGCTTGAAAAAAGGCTCATGCTCTACGGTGGTAATAAAATGGCGACATGCTATACACGGCAACATAGACTGGTCGAGACAACCGTTCGGCGAACAACATTTTCCAAGGCCGTCACCGCGCACACCGATATCCTGGGTGCCTTTCGGCATCGTCTCAACAACCTGCCCAGCCACGACAGCATCTTTGTTATCACCCATCACGTGAAAGACGGCCCGGAAATACTCTGCACGACTACGTTTGACATACCCCATCGTCGTACCTATCTTCATGTGTTTGGACAAAATCTTTTTTTCATTGTCCGTCAACTCATTTCCAGCCTTGGATTCATAAAGCGCGGTATAAAAAGTATAACGAAGCCGATACGGAGAGTAAGTCTTGATGCCTGCCTCATTGCAACATCTTTGCATGAAATCACTCAAAGCATCAACTTTTATTTGATCGATGGAACCACGGTTTGTAGTATACAAAAAAATATGGTCTTTCAGAGCCTTGTTCGCTTTTTCCCTCAGAGGTGCGGTAAGTGCAACCGCCTCGTTGATAAGCATCAAGTCGTTTTTCGTCAAGGGGTCTTTTTGCAAACGCCCTTTTGATGTCTTCGTTATATGGTGCAACACCGTATTGGTCTGAGAAATCGACTCGCGAAGGCCGGATACCTTGAGAGACAGTACGTCGCTCGGACGAATCGACATTATAAGGTTGATGCATATGGCAATGTAATAAAGCCTATATAGCTCCTTATCCTTGGACTTTGCCTTTGCCACGGCCATCATTTTTTCGAGATCTTCATGAGGTATCGGTTTTGCTTCATTTTTCGAAGGTTCCTCTATCTGTACCCACTCATCGAAGAAGGTATCTTCAACAGACAAACGCCCCTCTAAAACCGCCCATGTAAACCAACGCTTAAAGAATCCAATCCGCATATTTTTATATGGTATAGACAACGGCTCTCCAATCCGTCCCGGGACACAAGCGCTGATAACTGTCGCATTGTCGATCAGTTCTTTAGTAAGACGTGCTTCCATCACAGTCCAATGATCTTCCTGCGTACCACCCCTCTTCTTAACCTCAAGCATTGCGTTCAAGAAGCGCGCAAATACTTTAGGGTTATTAGTGGCACATTCGCTGAAGACATGCCGTGAAGATCTGAGGTAATCGAAATACAGCTTTCTAAAGAACCGACTAGCGATAGGCGTCATATCCATAAGCAGAAAGTCCTGTGGAGAAAACCTGGTATACCACTGGTCAAAACCATGAAGGACAATTATTGTTTTATCTCCTTTAGGATAAGACATCGTTGACGAATACGGCGTGAAAGATATACGTTCGGTTATCCACGACGTCATTTTCGGAGAAAACAACAATCTTTCAGGTACCCAATATGCATCTTCGAAATACTTTTCATCAGGATATCGCTTAACCAGTTCACGATAAAAATTTACCGTCAAGTAAAGCACGCCACGCCTCGTCTCCTCATCACAGGGCTCATAGTTCTGGAAGTATTCCACCTGAGCTAGAAACATGTGTTCTCCATAACCGTGTTCACGATCCAACTTCGCCGCATTGTCGCCAAGCGACCGGACAAAGTTTTCGATGAACAAAACAGCGGCGGCCTTCATGAACCAGGCCCTCTTGTGCCAAACGTCCATGCAGTTATCGATGAAGTCCTTAACAAACTTCAAAATTTCAAATTCTTGATAATTCATATACCGTACATGTTTCTTTTTGTGGATCAAGGAAGGTGCACATCTGGAACAATCCATGTTGGAACTTTTCGCGACTCCTGACGACCATCTCCAAGGTGGGCTTCGTATATTTCTCCGTGGTTTTAATAGTCTTGTGACGAAGATAATCCCTTACTTCGAGCAAGCTCAACCTCTGGTCTTCAGGCAGATAGTATAAAAGAAGCATCGCGCAGCCATGACGAAACCTGTGGTTCAAATTGTTTTCACGGCTGCCTTTATCGACTTTTAATTCTGCCTCTTCGAATAATGGGCGAAGACGCCTGTTCCATGACTGATCGTCCAAGCGTTTACCCGTATTGTGATTGCCAAAAATGAAATAATTGGTATCAAGGCCGCTGCCGTCTCCATCACAGACGTCAGCTTCAAGACGCTTGAGGCCAAATTTGAAATTTGACTTAAAGAAGCGATGCTCCGCCTCGATAAACCGATATAGAAGATTATAAAAATCTTCGCTGATGGGCACAAGTTCTTTTTCCTGATCTTTGCCATACTGAACCATGGACACTATGGTGTCAAAATTCTTTGCACAAGCGTACCTGGGGGCATTTTTGCGCTTCCTAATGATGAGCACCGGCGTGCGCTTGCCTTTTAATACAGCAAACGTGACGTCCTCTTCGGTCAAGCCAAGACATTCACCAATACGCAATCCATATATGTACATCAACGACATCAGTACGACGGCCTGTCTCCAGCCCAGCTTGTCGACACACATTTCCACGTCGGGCTCCTTTTCGTCTGCTTTCTGTTCTTCAGTAAAGCCGGCCTTGGAGTATGCCAGCGTACATAAACGATCAAATTCATCAGGAAGAATATGGTCGGGAACATAATCATCTTTGTGCGAATCCTTTTTGGCTGAAATGTCATATGCTTCGCGCTGCTCCGACACCGAAGCGCCATCCATCTCGCTATAAACAGTAACGGAATGCGTAGCGTTCAGCGCCTTGTTCGGCTTCCCCATATTATTAAGGTACGTGCGCACGTACGAGAGAATATTATTAACGCTATCAGCCTCACGAACCGTAAGTTTTTCCATGCCGGACGGACGGAATGAATGACCAGATAGGAAACTCACAAAATCTTTCGCCTGAGAAGCGGTCAGATCGTCTCCTTTGATGCCAAAAATAGAGCGGAAACAGTTGTATAGTCTCAGGGCGTTAGCATTGGCGCGACGCGTATTTTCAGGACTGTTCTCCAGCTTATCATTCAAATATACATATTGGTCCGTCTCAAGAGAATTGTCGTCCAGGTACGGCAGAAAAATCAGTTTGTCATTCTTCGTACATTTGACGACACGACAGATCACATCACGATAATCATCCTCCTTGCCACCACCGGGAACGAGCTTGTGGACGCGATACCGCGTCTCACGCCCAACCTTAAATTCTCGTATGTAGTAGGATTCTCTCATCGAAGGATAACCAATTTAACCACAAATATAACCATTAATTTAATCTTTACAATTAATTTTTTGATTAATTTGATGGCCGTTTTGTAAAAATTGGCCTCTGCGTGGAACAAAGGAAAAACATCGGTTCCCTGCATTTAATCAGCACTAAAACAAAATTCTTTACTTTGAATAAAGTATTTCCGGTTTCAGGGATTAGTTTTTTCTTAACTTTGTAACCAAATTGATTATTAACCGAAGGATAACCAAAATGGCAGCATCCATCAAAGACATAAAAAAGGCTATTGCCGAAGACATAAAATCACGACGTAAAACCTACGAAGATGTTGCCAAAGATCTTGGATCAACGCGCCATACGATAGGTAATTTGCTTTCAAACGACAAGCGTATTAGTCAAAATTTTGCCAAGAAATTTGCCGATGCCTACGGATACGACCCAAACTTTTTACTTTACGGAGAAGGCCAGTTATATGCGCCAGGTCAAGGCGCTGTCATAAAGGATCCGGATTTTGGAAATGGGGTGCCTTATGTATTGGGTGGTAAATATGAAAAGACCATCCAATCCAGAAAATTACGAAGCGCTGCATACCTTCTTCAAATTCTAAATAACAAGTTGGCGATTGAGGCGTTTGATGCTATGGTGCAGGACAATGAGGATAAATATAAGGAATGTGTAAATCTTTTGGTGGCAGACTACGGCTATGACTTTCCCTTCGACAAAAGGGACCCCAAGGCGGTTGACAGGTATCTCAAGGTCAGAGAAACACTTACTATGTTAGAAGTTGACGCCGCCAAAGAACTGGTCGTCCTAGAAGAAGAAATCCACGCTGGAAAGGTCACGGAAATGGAAGTCGTAACAGAACGTTTTCGTAAGAAGGCCGAACGAACTTTAAAGGCTAATTCCATCAAAGAAAACGCAGCGACACAAGCTAAGGATGAACTTGAATCCGAGATGGAACATCTTCAAGAAAAGCAAAATGAAATCAAGAAATTCTTCGAGACCGAATTTCAAAAAATCGAAGAAAAGAAGCAAAAATTAATAAAGAAAATTAAAGAAGAAAAAGCTTCTTGATCTCCCGTGTGTGATATAGCGCCCGGTAGGGCTATGCGGTTTTCCCAAGCCTCAGTTCGTATATGAGCTCCTGCTGAGACTTGACGGTCTCTTGCTGGGACTTAACAGTTTCTTGCAGAGACTTGATCATGCCCATGAGTTCCTTAATCAGGCCTTTTTCGCCGTCCTTCGATTCTTCCATCAACGACCCCTTGCCGGTGAGTAAAAAAAGCTCATTGAACCCAAAAGCCTTGGCATACTTTTCGGCGACCTGCTTTCCAAAGGTTTTACCCGCAAGCTGGTTCGCAACAACCTGCCTGCTCTCATAACCGAGACGCTCCGCCACTTCCAGGTAGGAAATATTGTTCTCACGGAAATAGGCTGCAACTTCGCGACCTACTTCTTGTGTGGTTTTCGGGGTTGATTCTTCGTTCATAGTATCTATATTTTTATCCATGGCAAAGATAGGCATAATCTAAAAAATAACCAAATTAATTATCGGGATAACCGAAAAAACATACGATCGCCCCGACTACGGAAGTGGGTAATTCAACCAGCATCTGAACCTCGACCTACAGCACTTCGGTCGAAGAGAAGGGTTATGCATACATGGGTAATAATACTACCTTAATACGGCTATGCTACATTACCCAATATAGAGATAAATGGTTTCGGCGGATTTCCCATAATGTAATGCAACTCACACGTTGGCACTACCTCATTCCAATTCATCCGCAACGCATTCCCTTCGTGGATGTTCGTATAGCTCTTGAGGGGAAGGAAATCCAGGTCGACGCGCATAAGCGACTCCGTCTCAAACAGCATCTGCGCCTCTGCAATCCAAAGAGCTGTCATGGCCACCGACACGG
>Ga0265298_10003968_pt1 | contig 19156 bp, 20 predicted proteins | sample AusTroGonzalo_MG_3_FD_193486 | JGI IMG/M metagenome (GOLD analysis project Ga0265298, IMG submission 193486) | Bovine rumen microbial communities from tropical cattle in Woodstock, Queensland, Australia - Gonzalo_01 | ecosystem: Host-associated > Mammals > Digestive system > Stomach > Rumen ... | reverse complement strand
CTGACCTAACCACATCATCAATTTTACCCCCGGTCGACATTCGGTCCGAGGTGCATACGAAGTGCATGCACCTTTATTTTTCATTTGCATATCTCACACAATATTAGTAACTTACATCAGAAAACAAACCCTAAACCCACCTATATCCAACCGAACTTAAACAAACTATTCCGCCCCTATGAAAATCCTCATTGATCCCGGTCACGGCCGTAACACTCCCGGCAAATGCAGTCCTGACGGACGCTTTCGCGAATACCAGTACACCCGTGAAATCGCGGCGGCCGTAGTGGCCCGTCTGCAGGCGCTCGGCCACGATGCCGAGGTCCTAGTACCCGAGTTTGAAGACATCCCGCTCTCCGAGCGTGTCCGCCGGGTCAATGCCTGGTGCCGCCGCCTGGGCAAAGACCATGTCGTCCTCGTTTCCATCCATGTCGATGCCGCCGGCTCCGATGGCCAGTGGCACATTGCCACCGGCTGGAGTTGCTACACCTCCCCCGGCCAGACCGCCGGTGACCGTCTTGCCGATTGCCTCTACCGCGCTGCCGAGAAGCATCTGCAGGGCCACAAGATCCGGACGGATTATTCCGATGGAGATGCGGACAAAGAGGCTGGGTTCTACATCTTGAATAGAACGAAATGCCCGGCCGCCTTGGTTGAATGTGGGTTCATGGACAACAAGGAGTCGCTACAGTTTCTAGTCAGTCCTGACGGGAGGAAAGTCATCATTTCTGTGATTGTTGACGGCATCTTTGAATACATTTCGTAATCTTCAGACTTTTTGGGCACGTCTTGTACACTACCGTCCGTGCGTCCACTTATGGGCGGATTGAAAAGACCGTAATAAGAGGTGGATTCTGTTTTACATTATCTTTATTCCTATTCATAATTGGCCGCTGTCTTCTTGTTCCTATTATTCTTTGGGTAGTACATCTCACTAGAAAAGAGGACATCAAGCACTTCATCTGGAGAGAAATGCAGCCCTGATATGCTCTCTTCCAAGTATTTTATTATTTTCATCCCCCGATCAAGTATTGAGTACTGATCCCAATTGGGATACTCTGAGACCTGAAATTCGTTAAAGTTGCCATTTACATACCTTTTCCGCTTGCTTTCCCAAGGGCCATTCTTAAGTTCGGAATTCTTAGAGTCTTTGATAATCGTGAGGTTACCGATTGTATTCACAAGGATGAAAAAGGCTCTCTTCTTATCTACAATTCCTTCCCGGTAATCCTCCATTTCCTTGGTCCAGTATGACTCCCAAGACTGCGGCATGATGTGTTCGATGCTGACATCATAGAAATCGTCCCACCTCAACCTACTGGAAGGCTCTTTGTAGACTTTGTCTTTTAAGTAGTTCTCGTAGGAGAATAACAAATATTTCAAGCCGCCCCAACGATGATATCCTTTAGGCCCGTTGCTGTAATCAAATAGCCATCTGAATCCGGCTATAACGGCCTGCTGGTCACACGGCCGCTGAAGTCGTTTTTGTAATTCCTCGGCCACTCTTGAAATATTAGCCGGATCGTCGTAAATATCCCTTGCGAAATTGGCTATGTCCCAGTTGCTTATGACATTCAGACCGGGGATACTGCTCCGGAACAATGCCTTTTCAGTAAGAGTAAAGCATTTCCGAACTTCCACCTCATAGTGAGTTCTCGCATGATTCAGTATCGCCAGGAAGATTTTCACTTCCTTCGTTCCATTAATTAGATTGATTCTTTTGACCAACTCCAACACGGGATTATTGATTTCGTACCAATCCTTTGAGAAATCCGACAACTTGACTATAAAGTCATCAATCTTCTTATAGTCAACTTCTTCCTCGTTTTCGGATGATTCTGTTGCGTCTTTCTTATACAACGAGGCACGGTTACAAAACATCTCGAACACTTTCTTTTCTGCTTGTTGTTCAGAGAATGTTGATTCTTTTGGTTTTCGATAAAGAGATAGAAATGCTGAAAGAAACACATCCTCATCAAGGATAGCATTAGGATTGCGTGCTAAATTCGTGTATATTTTTGACCATGCAGAATTGATTCTTTTGTGGAGATCGAGGACTTCAGCTCTATCGTAAAATCTGTTGCAAAGATAAACGAGACGGTTCTTAAGTTTTTCTAAGGTTGTCAATGGCTTTCCTCTGTTATTCATCGTCTCAAACACTGCCTGTACATCCAAATCCTTTTCTATTTTTCTTTCGTCAAAGATGAGGGCGGTTTGAAGTTTTCTGGACAATTCTTCGAGAGCATTTATACCTTCTGTCTTGAGAAGATTCTTAATCTTCTCATTGAAGAAATCCTTCGCAAATTGAAGATTACGAGTATATACGTTTTCGCAATTGGGGGGCAAAATTGCAGATGACAAATCTCCGTAAATTTTAGTGATAAGAAATTCCCGATTATTCTCATCGTATAGAAACTTGTAGCACTTCAATTTCTTATTCTTATGAGTAAAGCAGATGAACTTTTCGTATAATCCTTCTCGGGTATCCAGTCCCAAACCTTCTTCTGGAGAAAGTGCAATCAATTCATTCATTAGAAGGACAATACTAGTTAACCGTTGCTGGCCATCCACGACACTGTAAAATTTATACGTTCCTTCCATCCACCTCTCCGTCTCTGGGATTTCTGATGAAGACATAGCCTTTAGGAAAATCGTCCCGGTGTAATGGTTTATATACTCTCCATCAGCTCTTTGTTCAATGAACGTGATATCATCCCACAGTTCATTCAACTGGCGTTCACCCCAGGAATACCCTCTTTGATAATTCGGGATACGGAACATCTTGTTCCCAAAAAGATTGATAAGGTTGACTGTTTCTGACATGGTTGTCGAATTGTATAGCGCTTTATATGAAGGGTAAAGAAAGTCGATTTGTCTGCAAAAAAACAGCAGTAAATATTGTTTCCAATACAAATATAGTCTTTTTCTATGTTATCATTACCATCCCTTTCGGGCTTGTTATTAAGCAACTCCTGCCACTCTTTGGCATCCTCCTCATCTATCTTTGCCACAAACAAAGATAGATGACACTCAGAGAATACATCCTTCCCACTCCCTTCGATGCGCTAGTGCCAGAACTCATTAAGATTGACGAGCCGGTGCGGGATAATATCTATGCGTTCAAGGAGGCTTACGACATCCTGCGGCGCATGAAGCCGACCGAGCCGCAGGAGGAATTCATCCTCGTCACAATCCACGAACCGGACGAAGATGGCCCCGACTTACCGCTGGAGCAGCGCATCCACGCGCAACATTGCGGCGGGGATTTCTGGGAGAATGACCTGGCGAAAACAGTTGTCATCGAAGATGGCGTTCCGACGATCCTTGCGCTGGCAGAGATTCTATGGGAGATGACGTTCTATGGCTTTGATCCTTATCCCCTGGAAGAGATTCCCATCAACCGCTATGAAAAGAAGGCGGAAGAACTGGACCATCGACAGTTCGACAACTATGCCCGGTCTAAGCGCGGGGTTCTACGGGGTCACCTCACGGAATATGCCCTTACGACTGAAGAATGGGAAGTCTACGAGCACCGCTTTGAGCATAAGAACCGGGCCAAACGGATGCGTGATGCCCGGCAAGAACGGGCCATCAAGCATTACGAGCGTCTCGGCAAAATAGAGAAAGCCATCGGCCGCATCCTGGCCTGCACATCGGATGTTTCACATGAAGATCTGGACTATCTGTTCAATGCGAAGGACATCTGCGAGTACGAATTCTTCTCTCGCGTTGCCGCCGGCGAAGATCGGGCTGGTTACATCCGGGACAATCTGTCGCAGTACTTCCACTGCGATCTCTCCGCCTACACCCGAGCAGAAATCCTGCTTTGCGCATCTACCGCCTATCCCCTCTCCAGTCTGGAAGTCGCTTTTCTAACCCAGTTCTTCCGGAGACTCCTCCCGACGCAGGATATCCGTTTCTCCGTCGGCACCAAGGCCATCGAGGAGTTGCAGGATATCTGGGTGTTCATAGTTGTCTCCTGGTAATGGTACTGATATTAACCGTTAAAAGGTGCAAGAGGCAATAATAACTCGTTCGGAGAAACGATATTCTTAAAGATAAGGAGCAAACATATTATAGATAATTCTATAGATATTCACGGAGCGAATAATAATAGCCTTGGCGTGAATTATAACAAATTTAGGATCACTATTCTTTATATGCTTATGCTCCGCCGTTAGTTGTTTCCAATAGGCCAGATCGTTTTCTCTTATGAAATAATCATCATCCGTAGTGGCAAACCTCTCTGCCGGAGAAAGGTTGTTGTTTTCGCTACGATTATCGGTCAAGGACATTGCTCGAAAATTACCTATTCTAGATTCCCAGTATCTGGTCCTATCATCTATTTCCCGTTGATAATAAACCCAACTCTCAGGGTATATATGATCCCAGTCCCAAGGCCTTTCGGTATCTTCTAAATCTTCTACTTGATTATAGTCTTTGAACGTACGATTTATGTACTCTCTCTGCGCCAATAGTATTAGATATTTGTTATTTAACAAGCGCCATAAAAAATCACTCCACCCACCTTTCATTCGAACGATATAATCTTCTTCCGATAACGAATCTGGTTTCGAATCGGATGATATCCATTCTTGCCAAATGGAGTCTTCACGTGAGATTGAGAAATCAACACCCTTTTCAGCTTTGTTTAACAAGAATGCTTCAAGAGCATCTGGGTTAACAAGGTGTCTTTGAGCAAGATAACCATCATTATGATATGGAATAGACCAATAATCATCTCGCGCAGATTCACCCCAAAAATTTCTAACGATATAATTCAAATCTCCAAACCAATAATTGGTGTATAACCTTGAACAAACCTGAGCCTTAAGTTCGGGAGTAAGAGCTATGTCTGGATTATTTTGCAGCCAGTTTAGCAATACTAAGAATCCGTCTGGGGAATCCTTGATGAACTTTTTGATTATCGTATCTGGAATGGTTTCATCGTACCTGAGAATAGCAATAGATTTATTAACAAGTGATCTTAACGAACTATTAACTTCTTCACCTATTAAAGACTCTAAAGCCCCCTTAAATTCGTCCTTTTCAATTTCTTTTTGGAACTGTGTTAAACTTATGCTACTATAGAACCTATTATTAAGGTTTGATAAAACAAGACGGGATGCAAGTGCAATAATCTTTGATGGCTTTATGATATTACTGGCGATACTTTCAACAAGTCTTTTTGTTGATGGACAAACCGCCTTGTATATCGAATACATAAGTTCTTCGCCTTCCAATTGAGTCCCGCCAGAGTTTAGACGGACAAATAGTGTTGGATTTACTTGCGCATTATTCCCGCTCCTGAGGATTAATTTGTTATCAACGGAAAGAGCAGGGATGATGTAATATTTATCCAGATATACTATTCTCTCATATAACGATGATAAATCACTAGACTCCAGAGCAGAATGATACAATGCCTCCTTCGGCAAGTGCTTGGGGTGGTAATTAACAGGAATTGCTTGGCACTTTAACATGACTTCTTTCTTCCAATCAGCGTAGTTGTTCGTCTTTTCTAATGCGCCGAGTAAAAAACACAACGGGACAGGTAGATGGGCATCATATGGAAGTCGTTGGTTTGGGCTCAACTGAGTGTACAACTCCACTTTAAATCCTTCTTTCAGCTGAGAAGCTGAGGACCTTCTGTCTGGGATGCTGAGAACTTTCCAATTGTTAATTAATTGATATCCCCACGGATGAGAGCGGGTAACTACACGAAAGACATACTCGCTGTTTTCAGTAACAAATCTCGGGGATACGTCCATCCATATGACTGGTAGGTTTTTTACATTCCCCAAACGTTGAACATCTACTTCCCAAGGATTGTAATAGCCCAAAGCAAGTGATGTCGCTCTTTGCTGACCATCAATCAACATAAGATTATCGCCAGTGGAGGTAAGAAGAAAAGATCCTATCGGGAATTCACGAAAAACCGAATCCCATATGTTTTCTATCTGTGACGGCTTCCAGACAAAGCCTCGTTGCATGGCAGGCAATTCGATTTTACTATCTTCGGACAGCCAATCTTTAATGTCACATAAATGATTCTCGATTATTTCCATTTCCACCATAAGTATTAATTGTTTGAGTATGTGTAAAGATAGTAATTATTTATGCACAAAGGATTCCTATTGTTCTCTGTCTCAAAGAGGTGCATACCGAACTTGTATCTAATCCATATCGTTTTTCCTATTTGACATTTGTTCCGATTCTATAGTTACTGATTCCATATCCGTTGGTGTTGCTGAATACACCAAAGATACCCCCTTCCCGTGCCATTATATGGCAGTTTTAGATCGTTGTAAAAATAACGAAGGGCCGCCCCAATGGAAGCAGCCCTCCGGCCGGATGGCGACAGACCTCAGTTCATCGAACTGATCGGATCGGGAACATCAACATCAATGACGGAAATGCGCCCTTGGCCCGTCTGCCTTGCAGACTGATGCCGAAGGATAATTGAGCAGTCGCTTTGAATTGCATGGTAGTAAAGAGTTGTTGAGCATATTAATCCATTGGATAGTTTGGAAGAGTACCCATCCGGCAGATTTCAAAAAAAGAGCATTACTCGAAAGGAATAATGCTCTAGAAAGTGACTGCTCTTGCTCAAGGAGCTACCATGTTTGACGCAAATATAATACACAAATCGACAGATTCCAAATCTTTTTACTACTTCCATCGATTCCTGGTCTCCAGGAAGAGACATCTATTTTTCACCTACGAGATACTGCCACTCTTTGGCAGTCAGATTGTCTTAATTCGCAGTCAGAATCGACTTGCATTACAAAAAGACAATGACTAAAAAATTGATGGACATCAAGCCCCGTATTGAAGACTATGAAGGCCGCAAACCGCCGCAGGCTATTGACATTGAAGAAGCCGTCCTTGGGGCGATGCTGCTGGAATCAGATGTGGTGACCGACCTGCTCAGCCAATTGACGGTCGAAAGCTTCTATAAGCGGCCGCACCAGCTAATCTTCGCAGCGATGGCGGTGCTCGCAAGCGGCAATAACCCTGTCGACATCTTCACCGTCTCCGACGAGTTGGCTCGGCAGGGCAACCTGGACGAAGTGGGCGGCTCGGCCTACTTGAGCCAGCTCTCAACGAAGATCGGCTCGGCCGCTCATGTGGATTTTCACGCACAGATTCTTCAGGAAAAATATCTGCAGCGCGAGATGATTTCCGTGGCGTACAATGTCTTGCATGATGCCTTCGACAGCGATTTGCCTGCTATGGAGTTGATCAACCATGCGCAGGATCAAATTTTTCAGCTGGAAGAACACGGCGCCAGAAGTAAGGTGATCTCTATCAAAACGGCATTGAGCCGTACGCTCGATAGGATCTCGACGAACCAGGAGCGCGAGGACGGGCTCAGCGGCCTTCCTTCGGGATATGTCGATATAGACCGAATGACCTTCGGCTGGCAGCCGGGCGATTTGGTGATCCTCGCAGCGCGACCGTCGGTCGGCAAGACAGCTTTCGCACTAACCATGGCTCGCAACATGGCTGTCGACCATAATATCCCCGTTGCTTTCTTTTCTACGGAGATGTCCAGCGAGCAGCTGATGACCCGCCTGCTCATCAGTGAAGCGGGGCTGTCAGCCGAAAAACTCAGCGGTGTAATAAAGATGAGCCAGCGGGAATGGGGACAGCTCAACAATGCTATCGGCCGCTTGGAAAAGGTTCCTTTTAGCCTGGACGTCACCGGTTCCATCTCCATCCATGAGTTTCGTTCGAAAGCCAGGCGGCTCGTCAGCAGAGACCATGTGAAGATCATCATCGTCGACTACCTCCAACATATGGTCGGTCCTGCCAACTCACAAAGCCGGGAGCAGGAAGTTGCTGCCATATCCCGTATCTTAAAAGACATCGCCATCGAACTCAACATACCGGTCATCGCGTTGTCACAACTGAGCCGGGAACTCGAAAAAAGAGGTGGGGGCAAGCGCCCGCAGTTGAGTGACCTGCGCGATTCCGGCGCCATTGAGCAGGATGCTGACATCGTGATGTTCCTTTACCGTCCTGAATACCATGGTCTGCAGGATGAAACCAGTTTTCCGGGCGAGACTGACGTCATTATCGCCAAACACCGCAACGGGGAGACAGGAGATGTAAAGATGCGGTTTGTCAAGTCGGAATGCCGATTTGTCGACTACAACGATTTCTCCAGCGGAGAAGCGAATTATGTACCCTCCAGAATGAATCAATAGAACCATGATACTCAAATATCACATTATCTCCACGCCGTTCGAAGCGCTGGTCCCGGAGCTTGTCAAGTTGGATTTCCCCGTGCGGGGCAACCTTTATGCATATAAGGAGGCTTATGACAGTCTCTGCCGCATATCCCCAGCCTGGCCAAGGGAGGGAAACATTTCAGTAACCAAGGCTAAAGATGAAACCGAAATAGTGCGGGCGGATAATTGCATCGGCGAGTCCTGGAAACACTGTCTTGCCAAGGAAGTCATCATTGAAGAAGGCATCTCAGAGGCGAAGGCTTTGGCCGCAATACTATGGGAGTTGACATTCCATGGATTCGATGCTTCTTCCAATGAAAGGACCCGTCTCAATCCTTGTCTTCAAAAGGCGGAAGATAGGCGATGGCGAATCGAGAAAACTATCTGTAACATCATATCCTTCACAGATAATCTTTCACACGGGGATTTGGAATACCTGTTCGGGACAAACGCAATCTGTGATTTCGAGTTCTTCTCCCGGACAGCCGATGCCAGCAGCCGAGTCGCATACATCAAAGACAACATCAGCAAATACTTCTATCGCGACCTGTCGTATTATTCACGCGCGGAAGTCCTATTGTGCTCATCGGAAGGTTACCCATTGTCCCGTTCCGAAATGAATGCACTGAAAGAGCTGTTCTCTCAGCTCCTGCCCTCGAAAAGTATCCGCTTCAGTATAGGCAGAAAAGACCTTGAAGAGCCTGAAGATATCTGGGTGTTCATGATTGTCGTCACATAGCTCGATCCCGAATGGAACAAAGTGTAGTAAAATGCAGAAAATGCATATTACTCCAACTCATAGTCCCAGAATTGGCATGTGCATTTTTTGCACATACCATTTCATGCTAAGGATTCCTCTTCTTCTCGTCCAGGTGGTACCTTTGACCCTGGATGATGAAAACATTGTCACTTTCTAAGTCCCTCGAAGTACGATACATTAATATAGGTCGTGCCACCCAGTACTGCCTCGCGTTTCAGCCCTTCTTCGTGGACGTGGCCAAAAATGTGGTACTTGGGCCGCGCCTTGGAGATGGCCAGGTATAGGTCGCGATCTCCCTCACCTCGGTCCAAATGCCCATAGGCAGGACCGTGGGTGATGAGGAAGTCTATACCGTCTGGCAAGGTGATCGCTCCATCCAGATACGGCCTTGCAACCACGCTGTGGAAACTAATTCCATCGAACTCAAGCCCATCGTTCTCAAGGAACATGACCCCCTCGGGGACAAGGCTCCGGGCATATTCCGGCTGCTGATCAAAGACCATATCGTGGTTGCCGGCGACAAAGATGCGGAGTTTCGCCGGGATGCTGTTATACCTGGCAAAGAAGTCTTTCAACTCGTCAGGCGCGAAACCTTCGCAGGCATCCCCGGCACAGACAAGAATGTCCGCATCCGCAGGCACCTGCAGTCGCCGGAACATCCCGTGGGTATCGGAGAAAGCGAAGAGTATACGATTATTGTGAAATTATCTCATTAGCAGAAAGCAACGACTCTATATAACCGATAGATCGATAATATCTACTACGAGCAGCTGGATGAGCCGAGATAATAACTCGAGTACTGCTCGGAATATTAAGGTCCGTTTTTAGATAAGCCAGAGAAATGCCCTGAATAACAATAATATCTGGACTGAGTAAACTAATTTCGTCTCTTAGTAGTTGAATCTCTTTTTCATACTGGTTCCATTTTCGGTCTTGACCCCCAGAACGATTCACTCTGTCTATCGTGACAAACTTATGAACATTAGTCAACGCTACAAAATCTAGCAAGTTAACAGGGAGTATTGTATGATTATCTTGAATCGCCCTATAAGCCGTCTTGTCTTTTATAGATGAAAATGACTGCCATGAGTTATTCCAGTTATTAATACTATGCAAAAGCGCAAAAGCCATTGCATATGTTCCGGCGATATGAGGATTAAATGGTTTGTTTCGTGGAATCTCAGTTAGTCCACATGCAGTATGAGAAATATTTATTCTCCGCGACTCAAAGCTATGGAATAGTTCATCTTGTCCAATATCCATCCCTATGAAAAGAATTCTTTCCTTCGCATAAGGATAAAGAAAGCCCAAGTATGGCATCCCCGAAAAACGCAATGGCTTCCCTGATATAATACCAGAGTTGGGGTCAATATTTAATTCCTCAAAAAAGGATCCATATAAGCGCTTGATAGCACTTTCAATTTGTATTAACTCATTCATGATAATTATGGTAAGTAGTTATCGGATCCCCGCATAACTTTTTCCACCCGCAGATCTTACATCTGAATCCCAATCAGACGGCATCGAACTGGTTCATCGCCGCTCCACAAGCAGCGAGTCGTCCGTCAGGATGCCGGCAACAAAGATACGAAACTTCGCTGGGAGGCTGATGAACATGGCAAAGAAGTCTTTCAGCTCACCGGGCGCAAAGCTCTCGCAGGCATCCCCGGCACAGACAAGAATGTCCGCATCCGCGGGCACCCGCATCCGACGGTACATCCCGTGGGCGTCGGCGAAGGCGAAGATCTTATGTCCCTTACTATCGATGAACATTAATGTTCACTTATGTTCTACTTATAAACCAGCAAAACCGGGGATTGTTTCAGCTTCTTTGATTATTTCTATTATAAGCTTTCCAATGACTTTCATAAATTCACCTGAAATAATATCTTCAATTGTTCTCGCGTCGTACAACCAACGGTAATCACCAGGTAACCATTTTGAACCAAAGGGTATGGTATCTTTTGTCCCATCTTTAAGCATGCTCATGGTTTGTTCCTTCGTCTTTAAAAGATCCCCCTTTCTTTTGTGCATAATGCCAATCCAGTATTTACCTTGATTGATATCAGGCATAATAATAATTGCGGCATTATTCCACACCCTTTTTCGTAACGAAAGTCTAGAGTATCTCTTCCCGATTAAAAATTCTGGTTCAATTGACAATTCAAGATCGTTCTTCTGAGCAAAGTCTTCAAATTGTTTCTTAAGATTTTCCTGTATTACTTTTTGCTTATATTCATCCTGAAGTAATAGTATTTTAGACACGACGGATGGATTCTTCATCATAATCATAATCACATCATCATTGCTCTTTTGAATGTTTCCGGTCATTTTTAAAATCAGATTTAGATATTGTTTCAATATTTCGCAAATCGGGGGTTTGTCGCCTACCCTCGACACACACGCATCAAGCCAAGTTCGAATTTCATCTTTGTAAGTAATTGGCCAGTACTCTTGTCTTGCTTCCAATGTCGTTGTTTCAGTTTTAGAAGAATAATCACTGGCAGATTGTCTGTCAAGACTTAAATACAGTAACACAAAATTGTCTCTGCCATATGTGCGTACAGCATAGTGATAGTATCTTATTAATTGCTTCCACTGGTCATCGGCATATATTTTATTCTCTATCAGAATAGCTTTCCCTCTCGATTTAACTATAATATCAATACGCCCTCCTTCCTCAGAGTTCTCATCTATCTGACCAATGAAATGCTCCATAGAAACGGATGCGTTATCAACATCAAATTCAAATTCGCAGACATGATTATTGATCTCTTCAACAAAAAGAGAAAGAGGGATCGTCCCCATACCATGTGAGCCCTTGGGGTTTAGTAATTCTGCTATTAATGATGAATGCGTTCTAACCTCATTTGATGTCAAGCCCAGGACCTCAAATACATTGAACAATTCACCCCGAGCTCTCTTTTCGGCTAATTGTTTTTGCTCGGCAGCAATAATTGTTTTTATTTGTTCGAATACAGATTCCATAAAGGTATATCATTATTTCACAATAGGATCTCCACAGAATTTCTTCCGCCCGCAGGTCTTGCATCTTAACCCCGCCCAGACGGCGTCGAACTGATTAATTGCCGCCTCAACCAATTCGGGCTCGTCCGTCAGGACGCCGGCCTCGAAATTGCGGCGGGACTGGCCCTTCATGCCAAGGCCGGCACCGGTGAGGTTGGCGGAACCAATGTACGTCATCTTCAGGTCGAAGATGATGATTTTGAAATGGACACGCGGGCATAACATTCGTTCCATCCCGGAAAAAAGAATCGGATAATGGTCGAAATCTTCACGGAAGTTCGGCCCGGGCTCCTTGGCATGGATTAGTCGCACTTCCCGGCCACGACTGACCAGGTCGGCCAACACCCCCAGGAACGGACGATCGCCGACATACAAATCCTTGATGTCTGCGGTTCCGATCCACAGGAGTTTCTTCACGTTGGGAACGCGAGCAATCACCTCCTTGAAATGGCCATCATCTGCAACGTACTGAATCATGTAGTAAAGTTACTCTATTTCGAATAATGATTGAACCTTCTTAAGTATCTCCTCTTCCAGGAAGGGGTATTCCTCAACCGTGTAATACCCCCTGACGATACCGGGAGTATGTTCTTTCTTTTCAAGCAGATCCACATTATCCTGGCTGTCCCAGTCGAATTCCCAGTGCTTATCACAACGGACTAGTTCGGCCGTCCACGGGTCGTCATTACGCCAGCGCAGATAGATGCACCAGCGACCACCCTCTTTGTCTAGAAAGTAGTAATAGATCTGTGACGGACACCAGTGGTGTAAGTCTTCAATCCATTGATTGAGAATTACTTTTTGCCTCATAGTTGTCTTCATATTATCCTTCAGTCCAAGGTAAGCCGTCCCCTTTGTATTTATCAATTTCGACTTTTCCGTATTGCACTATCAACTTTGCGATTTCCCTGGAACTCATAATAGCATGTTGAAGATCTTCAGAAAGATTTTTAAAAGGGAAGAGGAATGTAGCCATCAGTTTATTTGGTAGTCGTATAATCAGACGAATGCGTTCTCTCCCCATCTCATACCAATAACCGAGTCCGCTCCCGGCAAAAGATGTCTTTATCAAATCGGGGACTGTCGAAGAATATATTTCCTGAATACGTTTCCTACGGAGATCCTTCTGCTCTTTCTCAAGAATTTCTTTTTCCAATTCATCGATTTTTGGAACGACGATCGCCAACATAGCCATCAACTGTTCAATGGTTTCATAGCGGCAGTAATATCTGGAACTCTCTATCCTGGGAAGCGCTCTATTCTTTCTGTACGATAATTCAAATCGACGAAGGTACAGGTTGGCATTATTGTACGTCGCATAATTGTAAAAGGATCCAGACTTCATATCCTTGAACTTAAAGTAGAGGCATACACCCTTGTAACGCTGCCTTTCATCGTCATATCTCTCAAAATCAAACCTATATGCGTACGGCGAATTGCGCAAGGCTTCCACGACTTCCTCAAACTTAAAATAAATACGACCCGCACAAAAGGCAGTCGATTTCGAAGCGACCGTTAATTCGGTCATTATCTTGGATGTTATTGAACTGGCCATCGTCGTTATACAGGAGGTAATAATGTGTATTTGGATTTGGGAAACGAAACTATCCACTGTAGCTCAGGTATAAGTTTCCTTGTTTTATCACGATACGCTTGATAGTCGTAAATCATCCAAAGGATGCTTCCGTAGAAAGTCTTTGGAACTTCTGGTGGCGAGGCATAGCCATCGGTGATCAGGATGAGCCCGTCATATCGGAATTTCAGGAAATAATCGACCGGTGCTTGAAAATCCGTCCCGCCGCGGCCTTCTATTTTGATGGATTTCCTTGCCTTTTTCATAGACAATACCTCACCGTGAATGCCTATATCAAATAGAATCACATCCACATTCTCAACCCCATATTTGAAGAAACGGTTGATAATGGAAAGCGCCTGCGCCACCTGCTTGTCATTTACCGAGCCACTTACATCGATAGCAACCAGCAATCGGGTAGCAAAGTCGCGTTTGCTGCCCATATATTGAAAGCCATAACGTCGACTGGGAATCATTCTTGTCAGCCGCCGCTTGCTACAAAGAATCGAGGCCCTGAAACTGGATAAAATCGTCCTGTAGTCAATGTGAACGATGGTTGTCGCCTCAATCTCATCTTTCAGATTTCCTGCTAACGTTCCCCACTGCTTACTCCGCTGGGCACGTCGGATGGTTTCTTTCACCTGTTCTCCGGCCAGTTGATCCTCTTCCCATAATTCCGCAGCATCTGTCGCCTCACTGACAAACTGCTGAAGAGGATTATTCTCAGGCTCGTCAGTTGAGTCCGCATCCTCAGAACCTCCGCCTCCTCCATCATCAATCAGTCCTTCCAAATCGTAGGGTGGTGAAATCAAATTCTGCTGCAGAAAAGCTTCTACTATGGCATAGTACTCCTCGAATGAGAGACCATGGTCATATTTCAGCCCTGGCGGGATAATGATAGACTTGATCCTGCGATATGAATCAGTCAGTGTCACATCACTGGCGATTCCCAGAACAGACCTCTTCGCGCCATAAGGCTGCCGCTGATACGGGTGTCCCAGCAGAATTCGGATAACCTCGAACCTCAGCCGTTCCTCAATCGCCTCTTTAGACCAATCAGCCAAGATGTCGGAGTTGTATTCTATACGCATCTTCCCGGTACGCATCGGTACAACCATTTGCTTGTTCTCCACCAACTGATGGGTACAGTAAGCCGAGAACAACAAAGGCTCAACAAGGAACCATTCCTCAACAATATGGGAGATGATCTCTTCCATCAGAGTGTCTTGATGAAATCAGTGATTGTCTTGAAACATTTGGGTGTCTTGCTCATCATAAATAGATTGGCTTTCGTGTAGGTGGCCCCTTCGAAAACGGAACAGAAGTGAGCCATCGATTCACGCTTACCGCCGTCAACCAGCCAGTTCATATATTTTAGCAGGTTCTCCGATGCCTTGTCATCTGCGCCATGCTTGCCGTTCTCTATGCACCGGAAGATGCTTTCATTGATAATGGCCAGATCGTGTACAGGATATTTTTCCAACGTTGTTTTATGCTGGTCAAAGTCCTTTAGGATGACCTCAGCACCGATAAGACTCCCTTGGTTGAAACTCTCGAAAAACTCAGCCGCAGCTTTAGCCCCGACAATACCGGCAACTACCTTCTTGGTGACACTCGTAATTGTGGGCGTTTTCTTCAGGATGTCAGACACGCGCTCCCAACCACGCCGGTCCGGAGTTTTCTCCAGCGAGGAAGAAGAATCAGTCGACGCACCGTCACCATCCAACATACGACTGTTATTCTCAATAAAGGTTGTGACATGCTCATCTATGCCGGATTGGGAAGCCCAAAGAAGCCATTCTCCAACTGTTGGGCGGAAGTTGTAGATGTTGAATCGGGAAACAAGCGCCGGATCAAGATCTGTCAACTGGTATTCTTCACCGTCATTTACGGCCGATACAATCCGGCTTCCGGCTGGTAGTTCCCTTCCAGCCAGTTTGCGGTTCAACGCCAGATCCATGATTGTCTGCAGGATCTCCGGTCGGGCACGGTTCAACTCGTCCAGGAAAAGTACTACCGGCTGATCGTCCGTCGAGAACCAATACGGCGGCATAAAGACTGTCTTTCCCGTTTTCTCATCTTTGTTCGGCAAGCCAATCAGGTCGCCCGGATCAGACATCTGTCCCAGGAACAGCGTTACAACCTTCTGGCCCTTTGCCATGAAGAACTCCGTAATTATTCTTGATTTACCGATGCCATGTCTCCCCGACAACATGATGTTATGGCTCGCCGGCGTGCTCTCAAGCAAATTGCGAAGCTCCTTAGTGTTGATATTAATTGCCATTATCGTGAATGATTACTTCATTATATATTGCTTCCATTAAAATGAGTTGCTCTGCGTCCATTACTGCAAAGAAAAGTAATCAGTTTGCCAAAAAACAGCAGTCCGTCATGACTTCTTCCATTTTACCCGACTATCATCCTCTTTGACTGTATATGGAAAATCCTGAAATGATTTGCAGATATAATCTACTTTTAAAGAGAATCCCTCGATGAAATCTGCATAGCTTTCGTAAGGAATAGCGAATTGAGCTACCCGGTTATAGGGCATCAGCAGCTGGAGGTTAAACGTGTGCAACTTGAAATCAATGTGATATGAAAGACCCGTTCCTTTAAGATGAGAATGAATAGTAGCATCTGCGGAACACTCTATCAGATTACGAATCTTTTCCTCTCGCCTAGTCTCAATAAGACTCTTTTTGTATATCTCATCACACCTCTGTTTCAAATAATCTAGAATCAGTATTCCTTGCTCTACAAACTTAATTGGGATGGTCTCGCCGTTTTTATCCATTTTTAGATAGATATATTCCGACCATCTCGTTTTCCTTTTAATTAAACAAAAGTGTAAATAATAACACTGAGAACCATCATTATTAAAGTCATTGAATAATATTGTTGGTACGCGAAACCATACATATTCATTCTCATCAATCTTGTCAATATCCCTAGGCCATGTGTGGTCAATAGCGTCATAAATTGTTTTCATAGAAAAGTCCTGTTCTTGACCTGTAGGATTATAATTGTTAACAATCTCCTTGACGCTAGCGTGGATGGCTGATACCCATGCGTTGACAAATTCGTTGAGTCGCTCAATATTCATTTTAGCAAAAAAATGAAGGTCCTTTTACTGAAGAAACGACCGTCAGTCCAGTCGTGACCAGTTTACCCGGTAATCTGCGGTTTTAATCGAATACGGAAAGCCTTGAATAGATTGACGTATGTGATCCAACTGCTTTGGAAGGATTTCCACGAAATCTGCATACTTATCATAGGAGATCGTGAATTGGACTACCCGTTTATAGGGCAGTAATATCAGAAGTACGAACGTTTGAGGCAAGAAATCAATATGATACGAAAGTCCCTTTCCGGAAAGAAGAGAACGTATCGAAGACTCAGCAGAACTCTCGACCAAGGCACGAATCTTTTCTTCTTTTTTCAACTCTTTTTCAATCATCCTTTTAACCTCATCAACGGCCGGTCTCAAGTTGTGCAGGAGCAACAAGCCCTGCTCGACGTACTTGATAGGAATAATCTCACTATTGATTTGAAAAAAGAGGCGGATGGGTTGTTTTGGCGTTTTTCCAAAGTATAATCGCAGCGGAATAGTCTGGCCTTCCTCATTTTTCAAGTCGCTTAAAGTGGGAATCCTTGAAGGAAATGCGATCCAATTGACCCCATCTTCATTTTGGGACTCTAAATAAGGATGCCACAATGGGTCAATACTGGTGTAGAGAGATCTCAATGAGAACTCTCTCTCATATCCCGTGGGTTGATAGTCTCTTACAATCGCCCTGAGTTTTGAACTTATAAGAGAGGCTACCCAGGCATCAGTAACCACAAAGCGACCGGACATATGATTATCTCAATCCCCCCACATCATCGCCTTTTCAGACAGAATCCGCCAGAGCAGCATCCATGCCTTATCGAAACGGAGGCACTGGGCATCCGACCAAAACAGGATTCCTCCATCTGCGGGTCGCGGGATACGTTCTCTGTTGCGCATATTTACGTAGTGCTGAAAACTCTCGGGAATGGGAAAATCGTTTTCATCTCGTTTGTCATAGTCTTTCCAGTCACCGCCATGAGCCAAAACTATATCGATCATCTGGATGGCCCGTCGTATCTGGTGGCCATAATATGGGCCATTGAGAGCGTAAGACAGATGCATGTTGTACCGTTCCATCGTTACGAGTTTCGCCCGAATGACCAGCAGCAGGTACTCGTGGTCCCAGTCATCGCAGAAGGCGCGCTTCCATTGCCTTTCCGCCCATTCCCGGTGAAACAACAGCTGACGGTTCCTGGCAATCTGCCGTTTGTTTTTGTGATATGCCATCACTCACTCCTCCTCGTCAGGTTCGATGCAGGAAAAGCGTTTGCCATCCCTGTCCACGATGTGCTGGTGCAGGATGTTCACCTCCACCCAGAAATCATTCATGCTGAGCAAGTCTGGGATGGAGTAATCCTTATGGCAGATTAAGTCATGTACGGCGTGACAGATCTTGATCTCCTTGAATTCCGCTCGGTTCAGCGGCACCTCGTTCCAGGATGCACCGTCATCCAAAAAGTCATCCAGGCCGAATTCCTCTGCCCGCATGTCCGGCTTGTGGCGTACATCATACGACACCTTGCAAAACGCGCATTCAGGAGTATCCTCATGGATATCATACAGAATGTCCAACATCGGGGCGAAACGCGAGCCGTACGGGTTTGGATCTGCGTCTTCGCGACAATAATAGCTCCCTTCATCCGAGAAGACGAACCGAAGCGTTCCTTCAATCACTATGTCATCGTCAAAGTCGGGATCGTAGCCTTCTTTGAGAATAGCCCTGTACAGACTCAGGGCCTTGGCGTGCATCTTCTTGGTCAGGTCATTCAGCAGGGTGTTGACCTTGGCGAACGCCTCGACCTCTTTTGGCGTGCATTCGAACAACTCGTTCAGCAGCTCGCTCCGCTGCCGAAGCAACGCTTTCAACGCCTTCTTACGCTCGCTATCCCACTCCCGGAAAGGGGGGAATACACCCCGCCCTTCGATGTAGTGCGCCATCTTGAGAATCTGCTTCTCAAGGCGGGCCAGTTCTTGTTTCTGCTTTCGGTTCATGGCATTTAGAATCTATGCCGCAAAGATAGATTCCCAAAATGCCAAAAACCGGCAGGCGTATAAATACTTACAATTTTGTCAACTGCCACTTTTTGGCACCCAACTACCTTAGTTTTGCACTGTGAATCAAAAGCAACAACTATGGCCAAGACGATTATTGAAAGAATGTGTAGCATTACCGAAAAGATGCAGGCGGAGGAGAAATTTGTCCAAATGGATTTGAAACGGATGCCGAAGGCATCCGCAGATATTCGTGCACTGACAAAACTACTGGAACTCAGTCCGATGCAAGTAGTCATCCTCACTGCTATCGTACAAGGGTCAACGCGCTGCTACCGTATTATGAGCAGCGAAATTGCCGATATGCTCGGATTGAACTACCTTAAGTTCTTGACTTACCATCAGGAAATGGAATGCATTAGGAAACGCGGATACATCCGAATCGACAGAGACGGAGA
>Ga0265298_10003967_pt1 | contig 19159 bp, 1 predicted proteins | sample AusTroGonzalo_MG_3_FD_193486 | JGI IMG/M metagenome (GOLD analysis project Ga0265298, IMG submission 193486) | Bovine rumen microbial communities from tropical cattle in Woodstock, Queensland, Australia - Gonzalo_01 | ecosystem: Host-associated > Mammals > Digestive system > Stomach > Rumen ... | reverse complement strand
GATCAGTACTTATAATTGTGCGCTTTCTGCAGAGACACGTTTCTTGCAGCGCTTCGAGTTCTTCCGCCATCTGCTGAATAGCAACCGTGAGTTGGCTGCTTGGTGGGCCACAGGCGACCGTGCCAACAAGGATGAGATGATGAAATGGGTATTGGAACCGTCACAAATAGGCACAGTTACGCCATATCCAATTCTTAAGACACCATACGATAATGAGAACCACATTATCAAATATCCTTCAGTGGTGAATATTGATGCTGATCATGCGGAGGCTTTCTCTGACGATGCAGAGACTGCGAAAACACAATATAATCAGGGACGTAAGTTTGGTAAGTTGACGATAAATATCCGGATGGGAAAGAGTGGAGATGATGGATACCATCCTTCTGATAATGCTCAAATTACAACAGATGAGGTCAAGCCAAATATCACCGATAAGGATCCTGCCCACTTCAATTTCAACTACTATAAGGTACAACTTCCTTATTATAATGATGTTGGAACAAACAACTATCAGAAAGACGCCGAAGGTGTAAGTCGTGTGGTGACTGGATGGAAGATTGTTTCTATCTCTGATGGAACTCATAATTTTTCTATTGGCCCTGACGCATCCGCGGACGTTGATGAGAATGGCGATATCACATTGACTACCCCTTACAACTTCGCAGATCGTAACTGCACGGCTAAAGACATTTACAGCGAAACCAATAAACGCGTATTCAGTCAGGGAGCTTACTTTGATGTACCAGAAGGCATAACGTCTATCACTATAGAGCCATATTGGGGTAAATGTGTCTATGTGTCAGATCAATATCCCGATGTGGTGTATAATGATGTTATGAGTTCTAAGAGTAATGTCACCACCGTTGGCGGTGGAGAACGTTATAAAAATGGCAATAACTATGTCATCAACGGCATAAGCCAGACAGTCTATACGACTATGACCAATGCTGTAACAGCATTAAATCCTACTGGCACTGTTTATGATAACGCCATCGTACTTGTGGGTAATGTCCATAACTTAAATCTTTCATCAGAAGCAAGTGACAAGCCATATACCATTATGTCCATAGATCTGGATAAGGACAACGAACCTGATTATTCGTATATCCTGCGTTTTAATGACCGTAAGCGAGTGCATCCTGTCAGGGTCGACTTCTTGAATGTCATAGGTCTTGGTATGGCTCAAAAGTCCACAGGTGGCAGAGGAACTTACAATTTGGGTATTATGCAACCTTTAGATTGGTTTGAGGTAACCAATACTGGCCTTTTCCGCGTTACGCAGTTTGAGTATGATAAAAATGGTAGAACACTTGCACCTATTATTTTGCATGGAGGCGTGATAGAACAGTGGGTAACTGTAGCAGAAACTGCTGGAAATGTGACAGAAGCCAAATCTGTAAATTACTACCACGTGGGAAGTAACGTATGGTTTAAGGAGTTTCATATCGGAGCCCATCAGGATAGACAGCAGATTGTTAGTAAGCATCCTCCAATCTCGGTAACTGGTGGTGATTTTGATGAATTCTATCTGACAGGTCTATATAATACCCCCAGTACTAATTATGGAGACAATGCCGAATGCTATATCAATGGCGGTCGTTTCGGCAAGGTGGCTGGAACAGGTATGCAAGGTTTAGGTAATGCAGGAGGTGCTGGAGTTACAGGAGGTCCTGCGGAAACGGGTAATATTATCTGGCAGATAAACAATGCCGACATTGATGAGTTTTACGCTGGTGGTATCAATGCTGCCCATATCGCAACGGGCAACATCATGACGGTTATCACAAACAGTCGTATTGACCAGTTCTGTGGTGGTCCTAAGTTCGGCGACATGAACAGTGATAAGAAAGTGGTTACCAATGCCACCAACTGCATCTTCCGTACTTTCTTTGGCGCAGGCTATGGTGGAAATTCTTATAACCGTAGGTATCCTACAAACAAATATAATGCTTATAATTATGAATGGAATACTTGGCTTACTGGTGATGCAAGTTATGATTATAGTTATGATAGCAGTTATAATGGCGTTGAGACACGAATAGACTATCAGTTTATTCCAAAGTCAGATAATACATTGAACGTTGCCCGTCTGTTTATTGATTATGTGAGTTTCTCACTGGCCACTACACATGACGTCACATCAAAACTCACGGATTGTACTATCACCACCAGTCCACTTGGAAGACTTTCTATTTCTGCTGACTATAAATGTCTTGGCAATTTCTATGGCGGTGGTAGCCTTGGTATGGTTGCTGGTCCTGTCAAGTCAACGCTTACCAACTGCACCGTGGAAGGTAATGTATTTGGTGCAGGTTACTCAGCAAGTTTGCCGTCTGTATCGGTTATGGACAATAGTTTCCAGAAAGAACCGAAGTATGACGAAAATCTTGGTGCTTATCTGGATGCAAAGCTTCCTACTACAGTGCCCTACACTTGGCAACATCGCGATGTGGTAAATTCAAAAGAAACAGCTATTGATACTGAGAAACAGATTCTTTACACGACCGCTAATCTTACGACCCTCGGCGCAGTTACCGGCAATGTTACGCTTACCATTGATGGGAATACAACTATAACAGACGGTAAGGTCATGTCTGTTACCAAGAGTGTCTATGGTGGTGGTGAAGAGTCTAACGTATCAGGTAATACGCAGGTGAACATCAATGGTGGTACTATCACTCATAACGTCTTCGGCGGTGGTAAGGGTGTTGCTGACAATTTTACGTGTGATAAAGCCATGGTGGGCGTTAATGAAGACGGCGCCAACAAAGATCCCGATTCGAATGATAATAAAGACAAAGGAACAAAAGTTATCATCAGCAACGGAACAGTGAATGGTAACGTCTATGGAGGCGGTGAGGTAGGCCGAGTGGAATGGAATACACAGGTAACGATAGGTGCTGAATCTGGAACAAGTACTCCCACTATTAATGGCAGCGTATATGGTGCTGGTGCAGGTGTAGATACCCATGGCTATTCAGCACTGGTGCGTGGTAACAGTACTGTTATTATTCAGGCCAATGCCAAGGTGTTGCAAAACGTCTATGGTGGCGGCGAGAGAGCAACGGTTGGCAGATATTGGGTGAAAGGTATTAATAATATTGATTCTGAAGGAAATCCTGTTTCTGGAGCACCTCCTGCTCCTTCCAGTTTGCCTGATGGAATGCCGTATCAACAACAGAGAGGCGGAAAATGTAGTGTTACTATTCAAGGCAGTGCAATAATCGGACCAGATGGTGACGGACCTGCAACAGAGACCGCAGGACACGTCTTTGGTGCCGGTAAGGGAGATGAGCCAAATTATTATATTGATGTAGAATCTTATTCAGATATCGCATCCATGCCCAGACGAATGGCGGCCTATAATGAAGATGACTATAAAGAAAGCAATAAAGCTTATTGGAATTATACGGACGACTCAAAGAAATATGTTTGGGAGTATTTTAATACTAAGAGCAAATATTTAGAGTTCCTTCAGACTTTGGCATTAGTCACCAATGCCAATGTGACCATCGACGGATCGGCTCAAGTCAAGGGCTCTGTCTATGGTGGTAGTGAGAGTGGGTTTGTGCAGCACAATACTACCGTAACGGTTCAGGGTAACTGTGTGATTGGTACGACAAATGATGGTAATATCTTTGGCGGCGGAAAAGGTCTTCAGAATTTTGCTGAAGCCGGAGAAGTGAAAGAAAATACCAGTATCTTTATCAATGGTGGTACCACGAATGGTTCTGTCTTTGGTGGCGGTAGTCTGGGTAACGTGAGAGGAACTACGGAGGTAAATGTCTATGCCAACAAAGAGAATAATAATTATGTGGTTGTGGCCAAAGGATCTGAGCCTGGTCTTATCACTGGCAATGTGTTCGGAGGTGGCAAGGGCCTTGATGACACATTCACGTGTGAGAAAGCCATGGTAGGTGTTGATGGCGATGGTATAGAACATCCAGATGGAGGAACGACAGTCAGAATCTTTAATGGTACGGTGAATGGTAACGTCTATGGCGGTGGTGAATTAGGTCGAGTGGAAAAGAACACGGTGGTGAAGATTGGATCCGGTGACGGTGGATCAAATACAAGTAAACCCTATATCAATGGTGACGTATTTGGTGCCGGTGCCGGCGTCAATACACATGGATTCTCGGCACTGGTGCGTGGTAATAGTACTGTCACTGTTGAGGGTGATGCCCAGATCGGTAAAAGAGTCTATGGCGGTGGGCAGATAGCTACGGTGGGCAGATATATTGTCGTTAATTCACTACCGACGAAACCGGCAGGCGGTGGATTATGTACCGTTAATGTCCAAGGTCATGCCGTCATCGGAACGGTTTCTGAAGGAGATGTCTTTGGCGCCGGCATGGGAGTGATGCCAGTTACTTCTGGCAGTCCTTGGAGTATGGCTAGTGACGGTAGTCACATAACATATACAACGAATACCCCCGCTTATTTTTCGTTTATTCAAACGCTGGGCTTAGCCGGTGATACCGAAGTGACTATCGGTTCAAATGCCTCTGTCAAGGGTTCCGTCTATGGTGGTAGTGAGAATGGTTTCGTTCAGCGTCATACGCAAGTGACGATTCAGGGCAGTTGCGAGATAGGTACGACAGTTGGTACGGGAGATGATGCTACAGATCAGGATGGCGACATTTTTGGTGGTGGACGTGGCGATGATAGTGTTGCAGGTTATAGCGAGGCAGGAAAGGTGAAAGGAAACACCACGGTCAACATCAATGGTGGTACCATGCATGGCCATGTCTATGGCGGTGGCGAAAAGGGTTATACCATAGGACGCGCGAACGTGAATATGACTGGCGGCACTGTGAACCATGATGTCTATGGCGGTGGCGCATTGGCCGATACGAACAAAGGCAACGGGGATGATGAGAATGGTTATGTTGAGGTGCTCGGTCTAACCGCAGGTTCATCTTCAGTCGAAGGTCTTTATGAAAATACCTACGTCAATACAACAGATACGAAAGCTCTTGCCAACAAAACGTACTATACCGGAAACGGAAGTGAGGTTATTGTTCTTGCCGTGGGTACATCCTTAGATGATTTAGGAACCCTTTACAAAGATTCAGAACATCATACACCAGCAGACGCGATCGCTGGCGCAGACGAAATGTATTATGATCAAAACGGCGTGTTGGTTTTCATAACCGCAGGTACAAATATAGAAAATAAAGGTCTTAAGGAATGGTCTGAAAGTGACTATACAGCATCAAGCGGAACTGCTGTTGCAGGTAAAAGGTACTATACGATTACTCACCCCACCAATGTCAGCCTAACCGGTGGCCTCATCAAGGGCGATGCCTATGGTGGTGGCTTGGGACGATTGGCTCAGGCAGCAGTCTCTGCAGTTGAGGCCATCGTTTATGGTGATGTGACAGTGGAACTCAATAATAATAACGGTACCTGTCAGGTGGATGGCAGTGTCTTTGGTAGTAATAATATCAATGGTACACCTATGGGACATGTCCTGGTTCATGTGTATAAGACTTATAAGACAGGTAATACAAAGGATCCAGAAAAGACAACTCTTGACCAAAGATGGAGTCAGAATGCGACATACGATTTGTCGGCTGTTTATGGTGGTGGTAATAAAGCAGACTATAAACCGACATCTGTAACAGACTTTGCCGAAGTGATCATCGATGGTTGTGATGTGACTAGTATTAAGGAAGTATATGGTGGTGGTTATGGTGCAGCTGTACCTGCGACGCAGGTGAAAATCTTTGGCGCATACCTTATTAATGAAGTGTTCGGAGGTGGCTACGGTGCTGGTGCAAACAACGATGGTGCTAACGTTGGTTATTATACTTATAAGAATGAAGCTGATAAGACTGTCTATACTGGCTTTGTGGACAATGACGGTAATGGTAAGGCTCAGGTAAAACTATATGGTGGTAAGATATACACTGCTTATGGTGGATCAAATACCAAGGGTAATATCAGAGGTGGTTCTTCGGCTGGTAAAGCAACAGATCCTAATGTTAGATGTAGTTTTTAGGTTAAGAATATCTATGGTGCAGGTAAGAATGCTGACCAGGATGGTGGAACTGACTTGGTGATTGGCTGTATTCCAGGACTGGAGAATGTGTATGGCGGTGCGAAGGATGCCAACGTCAAAGGTGGTGTGAATCTGGTAATAACTGGTGGTGATTTTGTAAATGTATTCGGTGGTAATGATACCAGTGGTACTATTCAAGGTCCTATTAAGGTTTATATTGAGGAGGACTGTGATGCAATCAATATTACGAATCTGTATCTTGGTGGCAATCAGGCAGCATACTCAGTCTATGGCTATTACGATGATAATGGTACATTAAAGCCCAGAACATCAGCAGATGATACCAACCCTGTCGCTGCTGGTACGATAGCCCCAGACGCTACAAAAAAACAATACGAAGATCCTCAACTCTATGTGACCAAGTTCACCAGCATTGGTAATGTATATGGTGGTGGTTATGGTTCGGGAGCTGTGATGTATGGCAATCCTACCGTTAATATCAATGAAGTAAAGAAGAAGTTGGCTAATGGAATTGGTACGATAGGTAGTGTCTATGGCGGTGGTGATGAGGCAAGAGTAGAAGGTAACACCACTATCAATATCGGTACAGAAGAGTATGTGAAGTTATTTTATATCACTGTTGGAGAAACTGATGTGACAGGCTACTATACTCTCTCAGGAACTGGTACTTCTGAAGATCCTTACGAGTATAATGTGGTAACACCTGTGGCACCGGCTACAGAAGTTTTAGCCCAAGCAGGTACTGACTATTATATGCCCGTCCTTGGCGCCAACATTACTGGTGATGTCTATGGTGGTGGTAATCAGGCAGTGGTAACTGGTAACACTCAGGTGAATATCTGTGCGGTAGAGCATGATGACCCGGCAACGACGAATGTTGTAGAATATACCAGCGTTCCACTAGGAACTGCAGGTGTCACGATACAAGGTACTAAACCGGAAAATGAGTTTGGTCGTGGCGTGTTTGGCGGTGGTAATCTGGGCAATGTCAATGGTGACAGTTATGTCTATCTTGGTGGTGGTTCAGTGAACCAGAGTGTCTATGGTGGTGGTTGCATGGCTGATGTGCTGGGCAATACTCATGTGACGATGCTGGGCGGTTACGTCTTTGATGGTGTCTGTGGCGGTGGTCTTAGCGGTTCGGTGGGAACTATTGACACAGAAGCCGAGAATCATCTTATTTATCATACTGGTACTGAGACTCATTCAGGTACATGTATTGGTAAACCAAATAAATATAAGACTAATACAGGCAAATGTACGACTGTTATCAGCGGTGGTCAGGTTGGTCCCGTAGAGTTGGCAACAGTGGGTATGGGAACTGAAGCGCATCCCGATCCTATAGCAGAAGGCTGGGTATGGGGTGCTGGCCGAGGTATTGTTGAGGATCCGTCGACTACCCCTGATACGCACTTCAAGACATACGTTAATGAAACCGATGTGACTATTAAGGGCGATGCGTTCATCGTGGGTTCCATCATTGGTGGTGGCGAATTCGGACGTGTGCTAGGCAAAACATTGGTAAAGATTGAGGGCGGTCAGATTGGTGTAGGTGCAGGCCAGACAGAAACTGTGAATGGCGTGCTTAAGCCCAAAGCTTATACAGCGGACCAATGGACGGAGGCAGAAGCGGCTGTCAGAGCTGGCGATGCTTCGCGCATCAATGCGATTGCGGCATTAATGCCTGCTTGTTCGCACTTTAAATTTGAGTCACCGTATAAGACCTACGACCCGTATGCAGACGACTTTTCCGCAACAAATCCCTATCCGGGTGGCAGTACGGCTAATGCTTCTGATGGTAAAACATGGATTGGCTGTGTCTTCGGCGGCGGATCTGGCTACTTCCCTTATAAGAACAGTAGCGGCTACGACTGGGTTAGTTCGGCAGGTTTGGTGGAAGGTAATTCCGAAGTGCGTATTTCCGGCGGTCATATCCTGACCAATGTCTATGGCGGTAACGAATACACCAGCGTAAAAGGCACAAGTAAGGTAACGATGACGGGTGGTACGATTGGTGTGCCGCGTACTAAGACGGATATTGAAACTCTTCCTATGGCTGGATTCCTTTTTGGTGCAGGAAAGGGTGATCCGCGTTCTCATTTTGACACATTTACCAACGTGCAGAAGGTGGAAGTCAAGGTCTCTGGTGGTATCATCTTTGGCTCCGTCTATGGCGGCAGTGAGGATGGTCACGTACTGGGCAATGTTGATATTGAAATCAAAAAGAATACAGATACAAGCAAACCAGACCCCATCATAGGTACATGGGGCACCTCGTACTACGATGGTAACGTATTTGGCGGTGGCCGTGGATTCAGCGGTGATAACTTGAAGGCCGGTGAAGTGGCTGGTACAGTCAATATCACCATATCGGGCGGTACCATGCTTGGTTCTGTCTATGGCGGTGGACGACTGGGTTCGGTCAAAGATGACATCACCATCGCTATCAGTGGCGGTACGATTGGTAACAGTCATGAATATACCTACGATGCCAACAACTTGCTGACGCATACTAAGGGAGGTAACGTCTTTGCCGGTGGTAAGGGACGTTTGTATCAGTTGGACGGTGAAACCCCGATTTCTGCTGTTAACTGGTGGGAATTGGGTAGCGCCAAGAGTACAAAGGTGACTATTAGTGGCACTGCTCAGATTAAAAGTAATGTCTATGGTGGCGGTGAGTTGGGTCAGGTAGTGGGCACCCGTACAACCACAAACGCTGCTAATTCGAATGTCAGTGTAGGTACTGAAGTCATTATCAATGGTGGTACCATCGGTACTGAGATCAAAGATGGTGGCACTACAAAGTACACCTTGGGTAGCGTCTTCGGTGGTGGCTATGGTAGTCTTGAAGAGAAACTCACACATACTGGAGGAAAGCCCGATTCCTATCCCAAGTATATTGCCGGACGCGTCAAGGCTGGTACCAAGGTGAATATGAAGAGCGGTACGGTAAAGGCCAGTGTTTATGGCGGTGGCGAAATGGCTGCTGTGGGCGAGTCAAAAGCCCTGGGCGAGACATTGACAACTGGTTATACAGGAGATACCCACGTGATAGTCAGTGGCGGCACTATTGGTATGTCCGGCTTTGGCGGATCCAAGATGGGTAACGTCTATGGTGGTGGTAGTGGCCATAATAACACAGTACGTAGTGGTCATATATATGGTAATACCAACGTAAACATCAGCAATGGTACTATATACCATAATGTCTATGGTGGCGGTGCCTATGGTTCGGTGGGTGATTTTGATTATGATGTCCGTTTAGATCCGATAACGCAAACAAATAAAGTCTTTGGCGTTCATCGTCGTCGTGAAGATCACTCTAATTCCGGTGTTACCAACGTTACCATCACTGGTGGTACTATTGGTATAAATGGTATAGAGAACGGTATGGTGTTCGGCTCTTCGCGAGGTGACATCAATAAGCCGGAAGAACGCGACGACCATACGGCCTGGGTTTATGATACTCATGTAACAATCGGAACATCTGGTGTTTCGGCTGGTCCACAGATTAATGGCTCTATCTATGGTAGTGGTGAGAATGGTCATACTTATCATGATGCCGAGGTTACGGTTCATAGTGGTACAATAGGTATTGAATCAGGTGATGATGTGGTTGTAACTAATGATGATAATACCACTACGACCTATAAAGCCTACAATTATCCCTATCGTGGTAACGTCTATGGTGGTGGTTGTGGTACGGATAAGTATTATTCTGGCTCAGTCCCTGAGGGCCGTACTGCCAATGATGGTAAAGGCGATAAATACAACCCCTTAGCAGGTATCGTACAAGGCAATGCTACAGTTACTATTGATGGTGGTCATGTGGTGCGTAACGTCTATGGTGCAGGTGCCATGGGCTCGGTGGGTACGATTACCAATTTCGATGACCTTGACGATGCAACTAAGGGTTATAAGCATGATGATGAGACAAATGATGATCACAAGTCGTTATATAACTTCGGTCTCAGCTGGCCATACGAATTCACCTATGATGATACGGGTTTGACTCAGGTTACCATTAAAGGCACCGCCATTATTGGCGTCTCTGGCTCGACAGGCGGTCATGTGTATGGTGCTGCCAGAGGATCAGTAAGTGTGGGAGAGACTGATATTACGAAGCAGCGTTATGAAGAGGCTAAGCTTGCGAACGTTCGGGCAACTCAAGTTGTCATTGGTACCGAAAGCGGAGCAAGTACGACAACCACGCCAACGATTTACGGTTCTATCTATGGTGGTGGTGAGGATGGTCATGTCAATCAGGATGCTTCTATCACCATTCATCATGGTACCATTAGTCACAGTGTATTCGGTGGTGGTAAGGGTACAAGCACCTACGAAACCACGTTATTGGATATTGCTCATGAAGGACAAACAAAGGCAACTTCAGAAAACGTACATAGTTGGACAGCCGGTAAGGTTTATGGCAATACCACGATTACGATGAATGGCGGTAGCGTAGGTTACAATATCTATGGTGGTGGTAATATGGCATCAGTAGGTAAGGGTAACTACGCGGGTGGTTCTGATGACTACTCAACAGTAGGCTATGGTGAATTGGGTTCCAAGAATAATGATGGTACTGGAGGCCCGATATGGACGGGTTCAACGACTGCTGGTACTTATCCGTATTACTTCATGAATAGTGGTCTGGCCACGGTGAACATCTACGGTGGTACAGTTGGTGCAGCTAATACTACTTATGAAGGTCTACCAACAGGTAATATATTCGGCAGTAGCCGTGGTGTGGCAGCACTCAGTTGCAATTACTCTCCGCGTTATAAATATGTGCCGGACTTCTTCCTCGGTTATGTCAACGAAACCAGTGTGACCATTGGTAAGTCAGATGGTGAAACAGTTCCTACGATTTATGGTTCTGTCTATGGCGGTGGTGAAAATGGTCATGTGCGCCGCAGCACTCAGGTAACCATCAATAAGGGTACGGTGGGTGTTGTGAACGATGCAACTGCCAATAAACTTGATCGCGGTAATGTTTACGGCGCCGGTTCTGGTGTCGGTAAGAATAGTGCGGACGCATACAATACCTCTTCTGGTTCCGTAACCTGTACAACTACTGTTACAGTCAACGGCGGTACCATCTACCAGAATGTCTATGGTGGTGGTGCTCAGGGTAGTGTAGGTCCGCCTCCAGGAGGCATTACTGCTGATGAGACCAATTCTGAGAGTTCGGCTCATAGGACTTATACGAAGGTTATTATCAATGGTGGTAATATCGGCTCTACTAGCAATGCAGTGGGCTATGGTGGTAACGTATATGGTGCCAGCCGAGGTAATGCTAGCCTGAATGCCGCTGTCTATGCTACTGACGTTTGGTCAACGGTTAATGTCACTAACGGAACAATCAATGGTAGTGTCTTTGGTGGAGGTGAGAGCGGTATTGTCAAATGCGGTGTGGATGTCAACATTACTGGCGGTACTATTGCTCAGAATGTTTATGGTGGCGGTGCTCTGGCTGATACTCAGACAAGTAACTGGGATGCTACAAAGAACAGCAATACTGGTGGTTGGGCAGAAGGCAAGACTTCTGCAAGTAACACGACTACTGTCCGTCTAACAGGCGGTACTGTTGGTGAAAAGGTCTTTGGTGGCGGTCTGGGAGATTCAAGTAATCCCGCATATGTTTATGGTGATGTGCTGGTTGACCTGAATGGCACAACGACAATTGATGCCGCCACTGGTAAACCCACGACCACTGGTAAACCCACGACTAATGCCAAGGGGTGTGTTGTTAAACAAGTCTTCGGTGCTAACAACATCAATGGTACGCCAAAGGGTGATGTGATGGTACATGTCTATGCGACTCGTAATAAGGAAAAAACGACGATTGCAGAGAAGTTTAGGTATGAAGATGAAAGTTTAGACAAGTTGGATATTACAGATAATACCAAAGAAACTGATGCAGCTTATATTGAAAGGCTAAAGGCTATTTTGGCAGACAAGATTGAAGTTGCGGAGGCATTAGGGCTTACTGTCTCAAGTGCTGATAAGGACCTCTCTACTAATAGCAGCGCAACAGCAAATGCACTGAAAACTGCTATTACTGATCATCTTGCGACAAGCATTAATACGAAGACGACAGATGAAATAAATGCTGTCAGATATGATGTGAAGGCTGTCTATGGTGGTGGTAACCAGGCTGCGTATAATCCTTATTCTCCATATACTTCAAATAACACAACAGGAGCCAAGACCCAGGTTGTCATCGAGGGTTGCGATGAGACAAGTATCGAGACGGTCTATGGCGGTGGTAATGCTGCTGCTGTGCCTGAGACGAATGTAGAGATTCGTGAGGCGTATGAGATTCTGAATGTCTTTGGTGGTGGTAATGGTAAGGATGCTCCTGCACCTGGTGTTGAAAATCCAGGTGCCGATGTTGGCCAGTATAACAATGGGACAGAGACTGTGACATACGGCACGGGTAACGCATATTCTGTATTGAAAGGTGGCCATATCCACGAGGCATACGGTGGTAGTAACCAGAAGGGTACTATCGTTGGCTCTATTAATCAGACCACTGACCCTGATGGAAGCACGTGTGAATTGGTGATGTCGAAGGTGGTAGGTGCCGGTAAGTATGCTGATATCAACGGTGACGTGAATATGATTTTGGGTTGTCAGCCGTCGAGTAAGATTGACCTGCTGTTTGCCGGAGCCGATGAGGCGAACGTGAATGGAAATATAACACTGACCATTACCAACGGAAACTTCGGAAAGGTGTTCGGCGGTAATAACCTGGGAGGTGCCATTAAGGGAAAGATCGTTGTGAACGTGGAGGAGACTGGTTGCCGTCCCATCAGGATCGACGAGCTCTATCTTGGTAGTAACGAGGCTGCTTACTCTATCTATGGTTATTATGATAGTGGTGTGTCTGATCCGGTAACTGGCAAGAATATTCTTATGCCAAGAGAGTCGGCAAATGATACACATACTCCAGTGGATAATCCTGAATCAGACGCGACACATACCTTCCCTTATGCCCAACCCGAATTGAACATCATCTCTTGCACCTACATTGGCGAGGTGTTCGGTGGCGGCTACGGAGATGGTGCTAAGATGTATGCTAACCCGACGGTGAATATCAATCAGATTAAGGGAACCCCCGGTGGTGTAAAATCCAGCACTCTTGGTTCTATTGGTAATGTGTATGGTGGCGGCAATGCGGCCAGCGTCATTGGTAATACAACAGTTAATATCGGTACGAAAGAAACTGTAACCATGATATCGGTTCCCGATGATCCTGCTACTACTGACGTTAACGAAAGTCAATTTACCGTTGAAGGTGCCAATATCACTGGTAATGTCTATGGTGGAGGTAAATTGGCTGATGTCACGGGTAATACTTTTGTGAATGTCTGTGCGAAGAAAGAGGGTGACAACTATGTTGCTGTTGACGAAGGTACAGAGCGTGTTACCATTGGTGGTACTGTGTATGGAGGTGGTAAGGGTCTGGAAGACACCTTCTTGTGTGAGAAAGCCATGATAGGAATTGAAGGCGCTGGTGCTGACAAGACCAAGTATCCTGATGGCTATCCTGATGGTAATACGAGTGTCAGAATCGGTCACGGCACAGTGAATGGTTCCGTCTATGGTGGCGGTGAGGTAGGCCGCGTGGAAATGAATACGGTAGTAGAAATTGGATTCGGAGATGGCGGATCTGGATCAAAATCCCCCGTTATTGTAGGCAACGTATTCGGTGGTGGCCAGGGCAAAAAGACACATGGCTACTCAGCGCTGGTACGTGGCAATACTAACGTCACCATTCAAGGTGATGCCTGGGTGAAAAAGAGTGTCTATGGTGGTGGCGAGATAGCATCGGTGGCCAGATATAAAGTTCCCCGAACTGAATCTGAAGTAGCAGAAGCTATAGCACAAGGCTATGACGCAGTCATAAATATGCCGTATGCATTGAAAGACCTCAGCAGTGGCTATTGTTATGTCACAATCAAGGGTAATGCAGAAATCGGAACAAGTGGTATGAAGATGTATCATGACGGAGATGCCGATGACAAACCCGATGACTGGGGCCACGTCTTCGCAGCGGGTAAGGGCGTTCTGCCTGATACATACGATTTTGAGCATTTCTCTGATGATGGGTCAAATAGAATGAGTTATCCCAAACGTATGGCACTTTATGATGCGGATGACTATGAAGAAGATCAAAAAAATATAACTTGGGAATATGTTGATCCAACTGATTCTGAGAACCAAAATATATGGGAATATTTCAATACAGAGGAAAAATATTTCACGTTCATTAAGACCCTGGGCTTAGCCACCCAGACTAATGTGACCATTGGCAATGATGCCTCTGAGGCCACAGATCATCCTTTGGTTTATGGATCCGTCTATGGTGGCAGCGAGAACGGACTTGTACAGTTCGATACCTATGTGTACATTAAGAGTGGTCAGATAGGTGTTGCAGAAACAGGTCAGCACGATTGTGCACACTGGGAATTTAAGGCACCTTATGCACCTTACGACCCATATGCGAAGTATAAGAATGACGGAGCAGGAGGAGACGGCCAGTATTATTATGATGCACAATTTAAAAATGATGCTGCTGGTGGTGCTAAAATCGCTACGGATGGCCATACTTATTATGGTAATGTATTTGGTGGCGGTTCAGGAAGTGTGCCTTACTTTAATACTTTAGAGGGTAAGAGTGAATATATCAGTAGTGCAGGAACTGTTAAAGGTAATACGAACGTGACCATTAGTGGCGGGCATATTCTGACCAACGTTTATGGTGGTTGCGAGGCTACCAATGTGCTGGGAACTGCTAACGTCACGATGACAGACGGTACGGTTGGTGTAGAACGAACCGACGGGCAGATTACCGCTCTTCCTCTTACCGGTTATATCTTCGGTGGCGGTAAGGGTGATCAGCGTATCTTCTTCAATAAAGAGACTAACGTTAATCATTCTATTGTTAAGGTCGAGGGCGGTAGGATTTATGGTTCCGTCTATGGCGGTGGTGAGGATGGTCACGTGTTAGGTAATGTGACGATGACGATCGGAAAGGCTGACCACACGGGTCCGACGATTGGAACCCGAGGAACTTCCTATTATGATGGTCATGTGTTTGGCGGCGGACGTGGATTCGGCGGTGAGGCACTGACTGCTGGTAATGTGGGTGGTGCTGTAACTTTGGACATCTTGGGCGGACAAATACTCGGCTCCGTCTATGGCGGTGGACGATTGGCATCCGTAGGTTATGGCTTATACTTGACAACTGAGTACGGCTATGGCGTGATGCGTGCTGATAACCAATACGATGGTTCTTATCCGAACCCGAGCACAGAAGACCCTTCAGCTTTCTATACTAAAGGACGCGGGAAGATCTTTGTGACCGTCAGTGGTGGTACGATTGGTAACAATGTAGAAAATGATATATATGGTGGTAGTGTATTTGGCGGTAGTATGGGACGTTTGACGAAACTTGACGGCTCTTCTTTCGATAATCCAGATCACTGGACGTTGTTGGCTACTGCCAAGCAGGCAACTATTAATGTTATAGGTGGTATCATCAAGCGCAATGTCTATGGTGGTGGTGAGATGGGTACCGTGACTGAGAATACATATGTTAATGTTTCTGGCGGTACCATCGGAACGACAGGCAAGGGTGCTTCCAATTATGGAAACGTGTATGGTGGTGGTAAGGGTCTTGAATCTCAGATTCTTGCCGGTATCGTCAAGGGTAATACCTATCTTACGGTTGAAAACGGAGAAAGCACTTCACCGACTATATATCATAACGTCTATGGTGGTGGTGCTTACGGCTCTGTGGGTACATTTACCATTTCTGAAGACTTCAGAACCTTTACATGGGGTAATCCGTACAATAGCACCGGTGTTTGTAATGTGACTATCACTGGTGGTACGATAGGCGAGAATGCTTCCAATAAGGGTAATGTATTTGGAGGTGGCAGGGGTGTTGCCAACACCTTCTGGTGCGAGAAAGGTATCGCTTACAAGGCAAATGTCAACATCAGCAACGGTACGGTGACAGGTAACGTCTATGGCGGTGGTGAGGTAGGCCGCGTTGAGGCTGATACTGAGGTGAAGATTGGTAATGGAACAGGATCATCAGGCGGATCAGCTGCGCCTACTATCACGGGGAGCGTCTTTGGTGGTGGTGCTGGTGTAGAGACTCATGGCTATTCTGCGCTGGTACGTGGCAATACAACTGTCACTGTTGAGGGTAATGCTGCCGTTGGAAATAGCGTCTATGGCGGTGGTGAGATTGCATCGGTAGGTAAATATGGTCTTGATGATGATAAAATGCCATCTATCTTGTTAGGCGGTGGAGAATGTACAGTCACCGTTCAGGGGCATGCCACAATCGGATCAGATGTCTTTGGAGCTGGTAAGGGTATCGAACCTGACCATTTTAATAAAAATACAGGTGGTAAGGAAACATGGTCAAGACGTATGGTGACCTATACTCCGATTGATCCAACAACAAAAAAGCCCCATCATACGAAAGATAACATGGGCTCTCTTTGGTGGCCTTGTGATGAGACCGAAGAAACTCCTGTTTTTGTTTGGGAATATTTCCCGGATGATACCGAAGCTGTAGCCCAAGAGACAAGAAAGACTGGGGAGGCCAAATATGCGACGTATTTGGAAACGCTGGCATTAGCTACCCATCCATATGTGACCATCAAAGGAAATGCTACTGTAGGTCGTTCTGTCTTTGGTGGTGGTGAAGTTGGTCTTACCAAAGGTAGTGTCGATGTAAACATCTTGGGTGGAACGGTTGAAGAGGATGTCTATGGTGGCGGTGCTCTGGCCAACACGAATACTACAAGTACTGTCGGCCACTATAATCCTCAAGGAAATATTGAAACTGATGAAGTCCATCCTACAACTACTGTTAACTTGCTTGGTGGTCTCATCAAGGGTGATGCCTATGGTGGTGGTCTGGGACAGAAGACTGGTTTCAATGGGGGAACCTCGGACATTGAAGCGACGGTGTTTGGTGATATAACTGTAAATCTGGGAAAGGCCAATAGCGATGGAAGTGCTGACCTGACTTCACCTGCTACAGCTTTTAATATCAGTTACGAAAATACGGATGAAAAAGAACAAGATGACCAGAATAACTATATCCAAGTAGTGAAGAGTGGTCGAATATTTGGCTGTAACAACCTGAATGGTTCGCCTCAAGGTAATGTGACGGTGAATGTGTATAAGACAACAAAAGGTAATGTTGAGAGAACAGAAAAAGATCCCGAAAACACTGATCAGGCAAACAGAAACGCCACAAATCATACTTATGAATTGGCAGCTGTCTATGGCGGTGGTAACTTGGCTAACTATACGGCAACAGGCAAGAAAGCCAGTGTGATTATCCATTCTTGTGATGTCAGTACACAATATGTTTATGGTGGTGGTAATGCTGCTGCAGTTCCTGAAACCGATGTCCTTGTGAAAGGCGCATGGGAAATTGATCATGTGTTCGGTGGTGGTAACGGTAAGGATAAGTACATGAAGGGCACAGAGTGGGTTACGAATGCGGGAGCCGATGTTACTGGTAATACAAAGACCCTCCTGATAGGTGGTTACATCCATGAGGCATACGGAGGTAGTAACGATAAGGGTAAAATTTCGGGAAATGTTACTATTAATACGGATGCAGACGATACACACCGTGCTTGTGACTTGGAACTGGTGAAACTCTATGGCGCTGGTAAGAATGCCGATATTGATGGTGACCTGATCGTTGTCTTAGACTGTGCGCCAGAAACCAAGACGAAAGAAATCTATGGTGGTGCTGAAAATGCAAACGTCAGGGGCAACGTGGAATTGACCATTACCAGTGGAACCTTCGAACAGGTGTTCGGTGGCAATAACCAGAGCGGTGCTATCTTTGGACATATCATATTGAATGTTGAGGAAACGAGTTGTCGTCCGATCGAGATTGATGAGTTGTATGGTTGTGGTAACAATGCTGCCTATTCGGTTTATGGCTATAAGAACGGTGGAACTGATTCAAGCGGTAATATCAACTATGTACCAAGAACTTCGTTAAGTGATGGTGAGGCTGTTGTATTTACAAAGAATGCTAATCAGACAGCACATACGACTCCAAAGTATGCTGATCCTGAGGTGAATATCATTTCATGTACCCGCATTGGCAAGGTGTTCGGTGGTGGATTGGGCTCCGGTGCTACGGTCTATGGTAATCCGACCGTGAATATCAATCAGATAAAGGGCGTCTGGGCTGGTCAGACAATTGGCACTGGTGAAAGCGCCACTAAAATACCAGATAAGTTAGGTGTGATCGGTGATGTCTTCGGCGGTGGTAATAAGGCTAATGTTGTGGGCAATACGAATGTGAACATCGGCACGAAAGAGAAAGTGTGGTTGCATCAGAGCGTTGATGCCAACGGCAACTATACGATGAGTCCTGCACTTGATCAACCTGGAATACCTGTTGTTGGTGCTAACATCACCGGCAATGTCTATGGCGGTGGTAACGAGGCCGAAGTGTCTGGTGATACCAATGTCACAATCGGAAAAGATGGTACTAGTACAACTACAACACCATAATTGTTTCATAGAAAATGGATAAAGTAGGAATATACGAATTTATGGCGGAGCCGTTTCACTGCGATTTCGGGGGACGGCTCATGATGGGACATCTGGGTAACCACATGCTGAATGCAGCGGATTTTCATTCTACGGATCGTGGCTTCGGCATGCGGTATCTGCTCACCATCAATCGCTCTTGGGTACTCTCACGTCTCGCGATCGAGATGGAAGAAATGCCCAAGATGTACACGAAATTTTATGTGGAGACGTGGGTGGAGAGTGCGATGCGCTATTTCACGAGCCGTAACTTCCGTGTGGTAGGTGAGGATGGAAAGGTCTATGGCTACGGACGCTCAATCTGGGCAATGATTGATACAGTGACGCGTCAGCCCACAGATCTCTTTGCCATCGACAATGGTGCCATCAACAACTGGATCGTGAAGGATAAGGAATGCCCGATTGATAAGGGTGGGCGCGTGAAGATGGATGATAATGCTGAACTCGTTCGCACCATCGACACCTATTATTGTGATGTGGATATCAACGGTCATATCAATTCGGTGAAAT
>Ga0265298_10003965_pt1 | contig 19161 bp, 23 predicted proteins | sample AusTroGonzalo_MG_3_FD_193486 | JGI IMG/M metagenome (GOLD analysis project Ga0265298, IMG submission 193486) | Bovine rumen microbial communities from tropical cattle in Woodstock, Queensland, Australia - Gonzalo_01 | ecosystem: Host-associated > Mammals > Digestive system > Stomach > Rumen ... | reverse complement strand
GATCATAGCCATTTCTGCTTTTGTTGTTGATTTCAGCGGTTGAACCATTCAGGGAAATATAGATTCGCGAAACTCCTGCACTGATTAGGCTTTCCAATCTTTTCTCTGTGAAATTGTAACCAGACAGTGCCACGTTGATCTCAAGCCCAAGCCGTGAGCCTTCTTTTATTACTTCTTCCAGATGCGGATAGCATAAGGTCTCTCCGCCGCTCAGGCTTACCATGACAATACCGCTCTTCTTTGCCTCTCGAAGCCAGAAAATGGCCTTTTCCAATGGCAGATCCTTCCCGTTATTCAGCGTGCAATAACAAAAAGGGCACATTAATGGGCAGCGGGTTGTGAGCTCCATATTCATGGTAAACGGTCTATTTGCCTGATTCATTGCTCATTTCTCCCCTTTGTAAGATTCACGCTTTGTCTGGAACATTTCCTCGATCTGAGGCCTGCTGTTCTCCCAGAGCTTCTCGCGGATTGGGTGGAACGCTTTCACAAAGGCAGCCTGCTTGCATTCTTTCTGATACGCGCAATGGCTGCAATCATAGCACACAGGCCAGTTCTCTCTGGTGAACACAGCTTCTCCAGAGCCTCGCAGATATCGGATCTGCCCTTTCAATGCCTCCAGCATTGTGTTAATCTCAAGTATTCCTTCCGGCAGATACTCGCTCACACCAATCGGGAAACAGTCTTTCAATGAAATGGAAGCATATTTTTTCTTGGAGTCTGTCAGCAAGAATTTATACAGGGCTTCCACATCTTCTAACGGTGCTTTCGGTAGAGAGAGCAACGTATACAGCTCCTTTCCATATTCAAGGTAGTTTCTTGCTTTCGGTCCTCTGAAAAAAGCGATATCGGACATTCCGGGGATGAGAATATCAAACGCCGGAAATCCAAGAAAAGAATTATCCCGGATATAGACCTCATAGCCATTCTGCTTTGCCACGCTGAGCATGTAATCCAAGTCATCGTCGTCGGATACTGAAACTGGATGGTCGAAGCCCTTGAAGCCTATATGCTTTTGAGAATTGTGGATATTGTTCGGGTATCCACCTGCGCCATAGACAAAGCATTCCTTCAAATTGGCATAAAAACCATCCAACTGACTTTCGTTGTTTTCGTCAGGCATCGGAATCGGTCTGGCCTTATATCTGAGCTGCGTAACCAGCCCATCTGCTCCCTGGTACGTTTCCGTCAGGCATCTTTCCAGTGCGGTAATCGGACATGGATCCGCTCCAGGATGAATCGAAATCGCACCGGTTTCGTTGATCAACTTCAAAGCAAGAACCGGAAGGCCCATATCACATGAGAAATCCAGAATATCAACGGTTATTCCCTGCTCTTTCAGTCCCATCAGTTTTTCATAAATCGGCGTTCCGGCAAAAAGCTCCTCTGGGATCGAAGGAACTTCTATATTCCCCATGATGACCGTTTGCTGAGCGTATCTCTCATAGATTTCCGACAAGCCCTGGATAATGGCCTCTTTAGGAGAGTTTCCAGCGCACATGCCGTTGCACAGAGTGTTGACCTTAAGGATTTTATACGGAAGATAGATCGGTTTCTTCTGGCTAACACCATAAAACGGAACGCAGGCCAATCGTCCTCCACAGGAAAGCTCCGAGAGCATCTGCTTTAACTCGCTGTCTGACAGATCCTTATATACACGCATTTTTCTCAGAACATCAGCAGCTTCCATCAAGATCTCATCTGCTGTTTTCCATTTTTCGTCCGGGGAGAAGAGAAACTGAACTCCCGCATTCAATGATTTCATGAACCTGCTGTACTCGGGGAAGTCCATCTCTGCATTCCCAGGGATATAAAAACATCCCTCCGGGAAGCATTCCGGTGTATTGTTGATGTTAATGCACATGTTTTGAATGCGCTCCATCAGTTCACCATAGGCACTGGCCAGAGCATATCTTGCCGTCATTCCTTTCCCATTCGTGCCAATGCCTAAAGAGAGAATATCGTCATCACTGAGCCATACACGGCTCGTGAATGTTTTCGATTTTGACATATAACACGTGTTTTCAGATACGAAAAGATCACACTCTTTCAGGATTCCTCTTGCCTTCGTTATCGTGTCATAAGGCTGCGCGTTTTTATATGGTTTCAGTCTTTCTGGTTTTTTCATCGCTTTCTATTTCCCTTTTCTAAAGAATCGGACTTTTGCAGAACTTTTGCTCGGTTTTTCATAGCAGCGAGCCACAATCCGACTGTCGTCAAGCGGTCCGCTGCTATGAATCTTTCAGTCGCTTTCAGCTGTATATCTCAACATCTCAGAGGTTTGCGGACGTACATTTTTCCTGTACGTTTCTCTGACAGAATTGAATACCTTAATAAAAGCCTTGTGTTTGCATTCGTCTCGATACGCGCACTGGTCGCAGTGATAGCAAACCGGCCAGTTTTCTACTGTGAAGACTGGTTCTCCCTTTCCCTCCAGATATTTAATTTGAAGGGAAAGTGCCTCCAAGAGCTTATCTGCGTCCTCAAGAACCTCCTCCGGCATATAATCCTTGACGCCAAGCGGGAAACAATCCTTCGCAGAAATGATCGCGTACTTGTGTTTCATGTCCGCTTCAATGAATTCTTTGAGATGTTTCACCTCTTCAATCGGTGCAAACGGCAGGGATCTGATCGTATAGAGTTCACGCCCGAAATTCAAGTAGTTCTTCACTTCCGGACCGGGGAAGAAACCAATGTCCGACATTCCCGGAATGAAAACGTAAAACGCCGGGACTCCCAAGTACGAGTTGTCCCTGATATAGACGTTTTTTCCGCAGCGTTTTGCGATATCCAGCATGTATTGGAAATCATCATCGTCAGAGACGGTTACCGGATGTGCGAAGCCCTTGAAACCTGGCATTCTCTCATCATTCTGAATATTGCTTGGATATGCTCCGGATCCATTGATGAAGCTGTTTTTCAGATTCTCATAAAATGCCTTTACCTGCTCGGCATTATTTGGATCTTCAGGTGGGTTCATGTATTCCGATTTAAACCTGCTCTGAAACGTCGCTCCCTGATATGACTCAGTCAAGCATCTTTCCAAGGCAGTGATCGGTGAAGGATCGGCGCCCGGGTGAATGGAGATTCCGCCATCTTCTTCAATGATTTTCAAGGCTACAACTGGTAGCCCCATATCGCAGGAGAAATCAAGAATCTGAATTTCTAAGTGTTTCTTTTCCATCGCAATCAGATTTCTGTACACCTCGGTGCCTCTGAACAATTCAATATCGATATCTGGAGCAGCGAGGTTCTCCAACATGATTTTCTGCTGAGCATATCTCTCATAGATTTCAGCTAGCCCCTGTATAAGAGCCTCTTTCGGGGAATTACCAGCGCACATGCCGTTTGATCCCGTGTTGACTTTGATCAGTACATAAGGCAGATAGACGGTTCGATCTTCAAAAATGCTGTAAAACGGCACACACGCCAGCTTTCCGTTATAAGAAAATTCGGTCAAAACCTGCCGCAGATCTCCCTCAGGGATTCTATGGTAAACACGCATATTCTTCAGGATCTCTTCTGTTTCCTCTAAAACGGATTCAACATCCATCCATTTCTCGTCAGGTGAAAACAGGAACGATGACTCCGCATTGCAGGATTCTAAGAAGGCATTGTAATCAGGATAATCTCTTTCGCAGTTTTCCGGTTTGTAGAAATACCCTTCTGGTACAAACTGTGGCGTGATCGTCATATTCTGAACACGCTCCATCAACTCGCCGTAGGCACTTGCCAGGGCATATCGGGCCGTCATTCCCTTCCCGTTTGTACCTATATCCAGACTCTCCAAGCCTTCATCGGTGACAACGATTCTGTTTGAATAGGTATTGGAGATTTTGGACTTTCTCCCTATCTCCATCAGGAAGATATCGTGCTCAAACAGAATCGTCCTGATTTTCTGAACAGTTTCATATGGTAATGATGTTTTGTAAGGTTTAAGCCTCACAAGCTTTTCTGGCATTGCTTTTCCCCCTTGCATTGTCATATGATTTTCCATTCATTCAATTAAGATGCACGCTCTTGCGCTTGGTCTATGCTACAAGAGCGTACACCTCTCAGAGCTTCGCTATGGCTTTACCACGCGGCGAAGGCGGCAACATCGCAGAAAAAACTGCTGTCAACAGACATTTCGCGACTCTCCATCTCTTCATGAGACTTCTTGACAAGTTTCATGGCTCTGCTCCTTTCCCTGTTATTTGTGGGCCTGTATCGCCTCACGAGCATTATTCTATATCTATTTTTTCTTTATGTCAATTTTTGAGCATCAAAGAAGAATTTTGAAATCACCCTATATGTTAGAATAGCCCATCTCTCTTCTTTAAAGCAAATGAAACTGTCGTTCTGTCTCATTTTATATTTCCTGATCGTATCTTTTTCCCTCGCGACATTTGGCAAATCGATGATACAACGTTTTGCGACACAATGGTCACTACAATCATGCTGCTCAGGCTGTTGGATAAAAACGAGCTTACCATAGATGGGCTGAAAAGAGAAATCTCTCCCAAAAACGAAGATATTTCCCGGAACAGTCTCATCGCCGCTACAGCTAAAACTGTTACGACTACTGTGAGCAAATAAATCAACGCTATATTACGTGTTATCAGCAAGATAATCGTTCTTTTTTTCTCACCAGGTTTTACGGACTGAATGCCGTCTGATTGTTGTCTGAACATGGATTTTGCTTTTTGGGATACATCTTCAATCCCAAATGCATCCTTCACAAGCCAGTATCCATCCGAGCCTGAGTTCGGAATAAGATTAATCACAGCCATCAGCACTGAAGTAACGCAGACGGTCAAAATGACACGGCTATTCAGCCATGTAACGTTCATCGTATAAATTGCCAAGGACAGCAGTGTCTGAAAATAAACTCCACCGGAATCGACATACAGGCAATCTGTTTGTGACAGTTTCCACATGTCATTGATTTCAGACCATCCCTTTGGGAGCAGGTAATGCATGCTTACGCCGACTCCTTCCGGAATTCCTCCACAATACAGCAACGCTGACACATGACCGCATTCGTGAAAGAGACTGACAATCGCAACGCCGAGCAACCACCATCCAATTTGACAGGCGGAAAGGCCAACAAAGAGATCTGCAACATCATGAGGCGTGTAATGCAGCATCATGAAGAAAAGCCAGCTAATATCCAAAACTGTTATTGGAAAGAAGAAATGTTTGGAAAACAAAGCTGGCATAATTTTGAACTTTTGTGTGACTTTACCGGATAGCAACTGAACGCGAAGCCAGGTTCCCGGTTTACGACAGGTATTCTGGTTTTTGAAAGCCGAGTCTTGATTTGATTTCTCTTTCATCTCCATTTTTCCTATACCTATAATGTCTATTCATATTCATCATTCTATGTAATATTTTGTTTTTTGTCAATTTTTGTTCGTTTAAGAGCATTGAGATGAACTCTCTTTTCTCCCGAAAAAAAGTCCTGTCGGTTGATCCAACAGGACTCGTATTCTTTCGATGGTTCACTTTTATCTGGCCTTAAAAACAACCAGCTTACTCAGCACATAGTTTGCAATAATGACAACAACTGAAACCAGAAGTTTTGAAACCCAGAAATTGATGTTCAACACATTTACCGTAAGACTCATCATCGCGACCTCCATTACACCCGTCGCAATCCGTGATCCTACAAATTCGGTGCATTCCCGAAGAATATTATGATTTTTGCTTTCGAACACAAACTGTCGATTCGCCGGGTAAGCAAAAGCTATGGCCGCAACCCACGAGAGGGTGTTAATCGCCACGTTCTGCCAAGCGATTTGATCATTAAAAAACAGCTTTAGAACGTAAGCCGCAAGCCAGGAAACTGCAGTTGTAAGGACGCCAACAATACCATACACAATGAATTCACGATATTTGAGTATAATCAACTTCATCTGATCCACAATTGATGCAACAACAGTAGTCTGTTCCTTGCTCATATGACATTTCCCCTTTCGATATAACATGGTTTTCAGAACCGAACTGTAAAGCTCAACAGAGATTGTGAACAGTCAGAATCTTTTCCATAAAAGTATCTGCATCAGAGTCTATGCTCCATAATTGCATCCTAATTCCAACCATTGCATTCTTAATTGTATATCCGTTTTTGAAAACTGTCAATTTTCTGGATGTTCACCATTTTTTGATCTTCCTGAACTCCATTGCTTTGCAAATGGCTTATTTTCTGCAAAAGAATGTATCTCGGAAATTCATTTTTGACACAAAAACAAAGGTTTAGTAAAATAAAGGTAATTTAGAAAATGACTATTCCAGACCGGAGGCAACAGTTCATGGACTATGAAATCATTCAAATCAATCACAACTCATGGCGTATTGAGGACAGCGGCGTGCGGTTTTTCCTTCTTGTTGGGTCTGAACGCGCTCTTTTGGTCGACTCTGGGAGAAACCTGACTAACGCTCGGGATATCGCTACGACGCTGACAGATCTGCCCATATCTCTTCTGAACACCCATGCGGACAGAGATCACGTGGCCAGCAATGGACAGTTTGAGTCCTTCTACATGCATCCGGCAGAGGAAGAGAACTATCGTCGTGGAAATAGGTCCGGTACAATTATCCCTGTTCATGAGGGAGACGTCCTCGATCTCGGCAATCGCAAGCTGGAGATCATTCATCTTCCCGGTCACACCCCAGGAAGCATCGCTCTTCTGGATTTAAAAAACCGCGTTCTCATCAGCGGTGATCCAATTCAGGATGGCCGTATCTTTATGTTCGGTCCATTCAGAAACATGGCGGAATATATCTCCAGTCTGGAGCACCTTCACAATTGGGAAGGCCACTTTGATGAGATATGGCCGTCACATGCTTCCTTCCCTGTTTCCCCCAGCCTGATCGATCAGCTGCATGACGGTGCACAAGAGATTGCAGATGGGAAAGTAACCGGACGGTCAGAAGACGTATTTGGGCACAAGGTCAAGGCATTTGATCTCGGATTTGCCACTTTTTTGTGTGATCCCCAGCTCTCGGGAGGAGATTAAGGAATGGAAAAGAAACAATCCACAGTCGTTGCGGTACCGTGCAGCGACTACGACCCGCAAAAGGTCTATCAAGCTGTCCGCGCAGGCATTCAGGCCCTTGGCGGCTTCAGCCGGTTCCTGAATCCGGAAGAACATGTCCTGGTCAAGCCCAATCTGCTCAAGCCCGCGGAGGCGGACAGTGCCGTTACCACACATCCTGAGGTGCTTCGCTCGGTACTGCGGTTGCTTAAGGAGTACGGCTGCAGATCTGTCCGTTTCGGAGATTCCCCGGGTCACGATACCGGCACACACGCTCTGGAGCGTATCGGGTTTTCTGCAGATGAACCGGTCTTCGGTGCCCGTCTCACCCCTATGACCGAAGAAGTCCGGGTTGACTTTTCGGAGGGCATGACTGAAAAGGAGTTCTGGTTTGCCCGGGAAGTCACCGAGTCCGATGCCATCGTCAACGTTTGCAAAATGAAGACGCATGCTCTGATGAAGATCACGGGTGCGGTGAAGAACCTGTTCGGTCTGCTCTGCGGCGCACGGAAAGCAAGAGAACATATGAGATTTCCAAACGACGGCCTGTTTGCCAGAATGCTGGTGGACATTCATCGTTGCGTAAAGCCTCGCCTGCATATCATGGACGCCATCGTTGCCATGGAGGGCAACGGTCCCGGTGCCGGCACGCCCCGGCAGATGGGTCTGCTGCTGTTTTCCACAGATCCTGTAGCACTGGACAGCGTGTTCTGCTCTTTGATCCATGTGGATCCAGAGACTGTTCAGACCTGTATCCAAGGAGAGGCGATGGGCTTGGGCACCTGGCATTCAGATCAAATTGAGCTTTTGCTGGTCAAGCTCGGTGAAAAAGCCGCCGACACCGTTATGTCTGTCGGAGACTTTGCATGTGCTTATGGCTCCCCGGATTTTGATGTAATCAGGGAGCAGACCAGTCTGCTGGCTCGCTCGCTGTCTATGCTGGCTTTCTTTTCCCGCTGCCCGGTAATCGACGCGAAGAAATGCATCCACTGTGGGATCTGCGTGGCACATTGTCCTGTGCCTGGAAAAGCCCTATCCTTCCGTGACGGAAAGGGTCATCCACCTGTTTATGACCGAAAAAAGTGCATCCGCTGCTACTGTTGTCAGGAAATGTGTCCACAGAAAGCCATCACAGCCAGTCGATGGGGACGGCGTTGAGGAGGATAAGGTATTGCTTTACAGAACCTCAACCACAGAAGACTGCCAGGCAGTTTATGATCTGATCTGCGACATGGAAGCGAAAGCGCTTCCTTATGACACATTTGAGACGATCTACAGGAAGCAGCTCTCCGATGATCATTACGAGTGCATTGTCTGTGAACAGAATACCGGTGTGATCGCCATGGTCAATCTCCGCTATGAAGATCAGCTTCATCATGCCGGGCGTATCGCTGAAATCATGGAGTTTGTAGTCAAAGCAGGTTATCGCGACAAAGGATATGGCAAAGATCTGTTCAGTTATGCCTGTCAGCGTGCCGAAGCACGGGGCTGCATCCAGATTGAGGTCGCCTGCAATCAGCTTCGGAAAGATACTCACCGTTTTTATCTGCGCGAGGGCATGAAGAATTATCACTTTAAGTTCTCCAAGGGGCTTGCTGGGCTCGATTTCAGCGAAAATGTTCTTGGAAGATAACAAATCACATTCCGGGCCGGAGGATCCTGCATGACAATCCGATATGCGACATTGGATGATCTTGATCAGATAACACACCTGTATTTTCAGAATCATATTATCACTTATAAGGGGCTACTACCCGATGAGTATATCTCAAGTTTAAGTCTGGACAATTGCCGATTAAAATGGAGTCAATTCTTTGGTGACCCTGAAAGCAGAATATGGGTGGCCCTTGATGAGAAAACATTTCTGGGATTTATAGCCGGGAGACCGGATCCTGAACTGGCAAGGACCTGGTATCTGGATTCTCTCCATGTATCAGAAAAATCCCGAGGGAAAGGTGTCGGTTCTGCTTTGATCAGGATTGCGGGGTCTTTTGCGGCGGAGAACCTCTACAAAAATATGAGTATCTGTATTGTCAGAGGAAATGACCGTGCCGGCAATCTGTATCAGAATCTGGGAGCAGTCCACTACAAATATTTTGAAGACTCTTTCATGGGCTCTCCTTCAAGATCTGAAAAGCTGCTTTGGGAAGATATAACTCATTGGAATAAAGGCCTTTGAGAATCTTTGAGGATCAAAGTGCCGGAGGATACTGTATTATGAAAAGATCTATGATAACCGTCTTTCTGTTGTTCGCCGTTCTGTTCTCTTGTCTGCTTCCCTCTTCCGTCTATGCTGAAAAATCCCCCAGTCCTATCCTTTATACTTATTATCGTCAAATGGGCTGGGGTGACCGCATTGAGCTCGCCTATGTCGACTCAAACGGCGATCTCTGGGTATTGAACGGACACGACTCGGAACTTCATTGGCCGTACAATGCGGAGGAACAACTGCAATTCCTTGCAGAAAACAAGTTTGAGGCCATTGGCAGACTGAAACATGACGACCTGTTTGATCTGGAGAGTCTTGTCTATACCGTTGAAAAGTCAGACGCGCCATCCTATTCTGCTGCGTGTGATGCAGGAACAGAACGAACCTATGCTGTCCAATATGACAGAGACGGGCATGCGGAAGCTATCCTGCTAGGCATGTCTGGTGATGACTGTTTTGAAAATCCGGATCCGAACGCCCAGGGACTCTACCTCGCAGCGCGCAAGTTGTTCCCCGATGTAACATGTTACGCGGGATTGATGGGTCCGGTTGGGTTCATTCCCGTGAGCATTGTGGATTTCTGCAAGTTAGGCGATATTACAGGAGCCACAGTAAAAGCCTGGTATATAGACTGTGAATCAGGGCCAAGCGAGATCTCTCTGAGCCAAAAAGACCAGTCCTTGATCCTGTCTGATGTTCAGAATTGTATGGTTAATCGCGCTGCCTGGTTTTTTATATCGAATACCCAAAACGGTCTCAGCAAAACAAGCATGCTACGCTATAAAAGAAGATCCTAATCCCTGTATGATCTCTGGGATTAGGATCTTCATGTTATATTGGGTGTAGGGGCCGGTATCGGCTCATCAACGCCGGTGCTGTATCCGTTGATCATTTTAACCTGCAGGTCATTATCAATCTCGAATACATACACGACTTGATCAGTCTGCTCTCCGCCCTCCCATGGTCTGGCATATGTCAGTGTTACTTCAGTTTTTCCCGCTTTCAGTGGGGTAAAAGTAAAGGTTTCGTTTCCTCCAACACCGACCATTCCCTCCGGATGTTCGTTTTCCGAATAACTGCGGTCGATCTCAAAGAGTTCTTCCGTCTGCTCAGCCTGCCAGCTATATCCGGTAGTAGGATTGGATTCAAGGGTGACTGTGACTGTCTGGGGTGTCGGTGTCTCTTTCCCACAGGCAGATATTAGCAAAGCGGCTGCCAGCGCCAGTATAATAGTCTTTTTCATGAGGCTTCCCCCTTTCGCTTCGCGGATTGTACTCCTTTGTAGGCTGCATTTCAATTAAGAAATTGTGAACCAGGAAATGTTTACAATTTGTTCTTATTATGTAACCTTATGGAATTATCGTTGGAGCACTTGGGGATCATTGAAGAAAGCGTAAGACTATGTTTTACTTAAAGTGCAATGTTTACATATCTTTCCAAATACACATTCAAATACGGTCATCCTTATTGGAAGCTTGTTCCCCAGAGTGGAATGACGTTAATAACTGGTTCCTCATACGGATGAACGCGTTTGATTGCATCCATTGTTTCCTTTAGTCTCTCTGCCCGGATCGTGACCTCGACCTTTATTTCGTGTTCGCAGCTTATCGTATTTTCTTTCCCTATGAATGGATTTGTTCCAGCCAGTAGCCGCCATGTGCTCATCACATTGCTGTATGAAAGGCAGCAATCGTAATTGCCGATATGCCCGGCGTCAACCCCGCGCAGCGCAGTTTGAAGCATGTCAAGATGTGTCTCCGGAATAAAGATTTCGAGCTTAAATAATGAAATAGTCATCATGACTTGTCCCCATTCCTTATTTCTGCCGGAATATGTTTTCCTGCATCACCGGATAGCTAATTCCTTTGAAATACGCTTCTAACGCCGCGATATGATCCTCAGCGAAGATCTCTGGGAGCTCGTCTTTTCCGAAGAAACGCAATTCATAGGATTCTTCATCGATCCGCGGCTCCCCTCTGACAATGCTGGCGGTAAATATGGCGCTGATCACGTGGGCGGCATCTCCGTTGTTCCAGACCATGTTGTGGTTATGGAAAATGCCGAGGAAGCTGTCAAGCCGTACCTCCAGCCCAGTCTCCTCCCGGATTTCCCGCAGCGCCGCTTCCTCATAGGTCTCATTCATCTCCAGCAAGCCGCCGATCAGGCCCCACTCGCCATTATCTGTCCGTCGCTGGAAGAGTATCTTATTGTCACGAATAATCAGAGCGCCGGCGCAATTCAATATGATTTTCCGCGGGCCGATGGTTTTTCGGAGATCGTGAATGTAATCCATTTTGTTCTCCCCTTTCTTTTATAATTCTAACATACAAGTCCCAGCTGAGCAACAATGTGGCTGAACGAAAAACTGATTTGGGCATCTGGCAGGCAGGCTTGGAAGCAAAAAGGAAGATGATCTGCATTTTCATGTGCAGGTCATCTTCCTTTTCGTGTTATTGTACTGTAATGATTCTCTGTTTATGCTTTTCTCTCCACCGGGTAACAGATCTCCGTCACAAACTCATCCGGATTCTGTGTCTCATGCGGGCTGACATGATAGATGTTGAACATCGGTGCCGAGGGCTCATATCCGTTCGCCTCCATCCACGCAATGACAGCGGCATAGACCTCTGTGATCTGGGTATAGCTTCCCTGGTAAATACAGCTTGCGACCGTAACCTCCGGCAGAGTGCGGAACTTCACATGCTCCGTATCGGAATAACTACCCTTCACGGTCTTCCATGCCATCATCTCCACGTTTTCTTCCTTGTATTCTCCGTCGAGATAGGTCACGGCGCACAGGCAGGGATCATCCTCCACGAGATTCATCCGGCAGGTTTCTTCTGCCATCTTTCCCCAAATGATCCCTTCCTCTTCGTAGCGTGGAAGGATCATATGAACGGTCGCGGCGTAGCGCTCTGGGATGGTTTTGAGGGTAACATTGTAACTCATGTCTTCTTCCTTTCTCAGCCTTTTCCGGGCTGCGTCCAGAAGCGTCAGCTTATACGCCGTATCCTGCGATATGATCTCCAGCTCCTTTTGCCGGGCAGAAAAGAACTGCTCCATTTTCTCCCGGTCATCATAGACCTCAAGGATCCTGACGATATCCGCAAGAGAAAAGCCCATATCCTTCAGCGCGGCAATGCGCCCTGCTGTCGGAAGCTGATTTTCTCTGTAATATCGGTAATCCGTGAAGCGGTCGATTTCAGCCGGTTTCAAAAGACCGATCTCGTCATAGTGGCGGAGCATCCTGACGCTGACCCTGGACAGCTTTGAAAATTCTCCGATCTTCAGCATGGCGGTACCTCCTGTTGCTGATTTCTTTTGAGCTCAGGATCATTGTAATGCCTGCCATAGTGTGAGAGTCAAGGGGTTACAACCACAAGTTTTATTTTTTCCGTACCGGCACCCAGATCGCACTATGGTAATCCGGGTCAGTCATTTCTCCGTTTACACAGTCATACCACTCAACCGTTGCATTTCCGCTCAGCTCATAATCCGGATTGCCGGGCAGCCATTCAGAGAAGATCCGGGTGTTTACGCTCTGCAAGGTCTGCGGATTAGGTCCGATGCAATCGAAAACCGCCCATTCATTCCTTGGGAACTCGTAGACCACCATTCCATCCGGTACTGCTCCGCCCGTGTACTTGCCCGCGATCAGATAGCGGAATTTGCCTCCGCCGATATCGTCGATGCAGACGCCATATTCTCCGATGCAGTTGTCCACCAGCGCCTGCTCATAGGGATTTGAGGGTGCATTTCCCGCATAAACACGGTTGGCATACTTCTCACAGGTTTCATTCCAGAACTTTGGGATTTCTGTATAAGCGGTTTCATTGTCGAAAACCTTCTGGAAGCCGATGACCTTGAACGGAAACATGGGCGCAATTTTGACATCCATTTGACTACCTCCTTGTACCGATAATTTGATTGTCAAGGGAAGAAAGACTTTTCCGGCGGCTCCGTCACGGACCTGCGAAGGTGTGAAACCGTGAAAACGGGAGAATGCTTTTGTGAAGCTCTCCGGCGTTTCATAGCCGTACCGAAGAGCAATCTCGATCACCCTGTCTTCTGTCTCCTTCAAGTCCCGTGCCGCTTGGTACAGCCTGCGGTTCCTGATATATTCTCCGATACCGTATCCGGTCATCAGAGAGAAGCCCTTCTGAAGAAAGAACGGAGAAAGATACACCTGATCCGCCACATCCTGCACACTGATATTGTCAGTCAGATGCTCTTCCATATAATCGATTGCTGTACGGATGCTGGTAAGCCACTCCATCGGCGGATCCTCCGTCCCTTGATAGGATCATTGTATCTCTCAAAGCGGAAATTGTCCTGTCATTTCCTGCTCGGATCTGTCCTGCCATTATCCCTTTCGGATTGGGTGCCGAATTACAGTTTTCAGCTTTTCCGGTGCCACTTTTCTTGCGTCGCTCAAATAGATCTCATGGTGCATTCTCTGACTTGTTATGTCCAGAACATATCCCTGGGTCTCCATGTACTCATGCATCCGGGCAACCGTAGCGGGTTCATCGTCATAGGAACCCACATGCATGCATTGAACGCACAGCCCCTCATCATAGGTCAGGAACTCTGCCTTCAAGAAGTCCGTCTTCTTTTTTCTTGTCGCTTCCTCGATGGCCCACGCAAAATCATCTGCGGTCACGAAATCGGGCAGACGAATCACGGAGATCCACTGAAAGGCATCTTTGTGCGCATAGTCAATGCCCTGAACCCCGTCCTGCCACCAAAAACCTTCCAGCGGAGGGACAACGTAATCGAAATAACCCTCGATCCGGTGGTCGCCCAGCTTGCTCATCTTGATCGTAAAGGCAATGCCGTATAAAAGCCCGATGGCCTGCTTGTATGCGCCGTCTTCCTCGTTGGGATCACCGTGACCACGGACGGCGATGTAGTTCATGCTTGGCACGGTTACGATGCCGGGTTTATTCTTTGGCATGTAGAATTCTTTGTATTCCTTTTTGAAATCAAAAGCCATTGCTTCGCCCCCAAAGTTTATTGTTTCCTTTTACATGGCATGAATTTCATTTACAGAATAATCCTCGTCCCGGTAGCTACGGAAGCCCGCCTTGGGCAGCCAATATTGAATGCCCCAATGCTCGAAGTCCCACTGCTCGCTGTAGTCGTTGCATTCATAATCCACGTACCAAAGCAGTCCGTCATGCACAACAAAGTTGGTCGGGTAATAGTCGATGTTCAGCCCGGCCTCCATGGCCTTTGCCGCCATATCCCGCACCTGGGGCAGATACGGCTCGATCGATACGCCGGAGTGTACCAGCTCCATCACGGTCGGTCCCTCGATATAGTCCTTGACGATCCGCTCGGCGTCCATGTCAACGGCATGCATCCCGGGGACGCGGATCCCTGCCTTCTGCAGCCGCTCATAATCCCGCAATTCGGCCTCGATCTTGTTGCCGAAGGTATAATAATCGCAGGGCTCGTGATGGATCTGCTTAATTACAACCGGATGTCCATCCTGTTCCGCGAGATAAGAGTACCCACCCTTGCCTTTGCCAAGCAGGTGAACGATCCGATAAACCTTTTCGTTGACCGCAAGGCTGCCGTTCATTTCCTCATTATTCATCTTGTTCCTTCCGCCGCATCGATCGGGCGGCCCAGCGTAAAGCGAGGCCCTTCCTCCCCGATGATCCCGTTGGGACGAAAGCCGCATTTTTGGAGGACTCTCTGTGACGCTGCGTTTTCGGCGTCCGTTTCTGCTTCCAGCGACGTTACATTCGGATGTAGGAAAGCCCATCGGCAGGCCGCCCGCACCGCTTCCGTGGCATAGCCCTGCCCCTGGTGTTCCTCCAGAATCCCGTATCCGATCTCCGCGATACCGTCTTTCCGGAGCCCTTTGAAACAGAGATCCCCGATATGCGTTTCATCCGTCTTCTCGATCTTCCACATGGCATACCAGTCCCATTGATCGGGCCGTCGCAGGCAGCCCTCCAGCATTTCAGAATACGCTTTTTTGAGTTCCGCATCCTGCTCGGAAGCGATCATGGCCTCCATCTGCTCCCGTGAGGCGGGATATATGCGCAAGCGTTCTGTATTCAGCATGGCTCCATTGATTCCTTTCAGCCCTTGGCCTGTTGTTTCAATCAAAAATCTGCCCCGGGAGTTTCAGCTTCACCTTCGGCGGGAAGGCCTTGTCAAATTCCTCCACGTCCGCATCGTCTACGTAGTAGCCCTTGGGCGTCTGGTATACGCCGGTGACATCGTCCAGATAGCCGGGAATCAGCTCTTTGCAGAGGAAGAACGAATCGTCCGCGCCTTCCGGCAGGTCGTGATAGCGGATGCCGAAGCTCCGGGCATAGGTAAAGCCGCTGTGACCGTAAAAGCCGATGTTGCCTTCGAAGAGCACCGCGCCGAAGCCCATGGCTGTTGCCTTTTCCAGGCAGTAGTCCAGCAGCTTTTTGCCGTAGCCATGGCGTTTCAGCTCCGACGTGATGCCGATAGGGCCCATGGTCAGCACGGGGATCACTTGGCCGTCGTCGGCTTCGATGACTGTGCGCATGAACATGTTCTGCCCGATCAGCTTCCCATTTTGTTCCATTACAAAGTCCAGCTCCTTCACAAAAGCCGGATCGTCCCGGAGTACATGGATCACGTAGTGCTCACTGCAGCCCGGACGGTACACGTTCCAGAAGGACTCTCTGATGAGATTCTCAACTTCTCTGTAGTCCTCAGCTTTTTCCAGACGAATGGTATAGTCATTTATATTCATCGTGTTACCTCAATTTCATAATTCCGAAAGTTTTCATTACCAACAGCGCAAAACAAAGGATCCCGGCATAGGGCTGTCTTGCTGCAATAAAAACGGCAACGGCTAGGATGGACAGAGCAATCCCCGTGACAAGCCGATGTTTGTTCCAGACCGGTCTGTCAAAATGGATCAGAATCAAACCGCAAAGGCCGTTTAAGGCTGAAAGCCCAATCACAGTCACGAAGACGCTCCTCACCCAGGAATGGACACCGGTCAGTCCGAACAGACTTGCCGCTGCCGGCGAAGCTTCTCCGTTTCCAAACACCGGCAAAAACAGCAGAAGCGCTGTAAGAAGGTCCAGTGTATTGCTGATGAAAGAGATCGTCCTGCCGGCAAGCGTCTGCTTTTCCTCCTCCGCAGCAGAGAGGATCTCCTCCGGGCAAATCAGTTCATCGATCGTCACGGAGAAATACCGAGATATTTCTTTTAATGAGTCAATGCTGGGATATCCTCTGCCGGATTCCCATTTGGAAATGGCTGTTCTGGATACGAACAGCTTTTCAGCAAGCTCCTCCTGGGTAAGACCCTTGCTTTTCCGTAATTCCTGCAGCTTTTCATTGAATTCCATTTCGATCCTCCCTGCGGCGATCGGCCACATCGGCAGCGTATCGGTAGAGCAAAAACAGTCCCGCGCTCAGAAAAACAGCGCCAAGAATATCCGTTGCCCAGTGAACGCCCGAAATCAATCTCCCGATCACCATAAACGCTGAAAACGCGATGACAAATATGCCGGTCACGTTCCGAACAAGCAACTTATTCGTTCTTCGGTCAATCTGAAGCTTCAGCGTCGGCATCACACTCAGAACCAGCAGCGTCGTGGATGAGGGGTAAGACGCCTCCAACGCTCCGTTGATCAGGATCGGCCTGTAGTTGATCGGGATCATCTCAAAGACCAGGTAGCCAAGGATCACCAGAATGTAATACAGTCCCAGAAGAACGATGTCCGGATCGACCCGGAGCAAGCTTCTCTTCCGGATGAGCAGAAAGACGCCGACGACTCCAAAGCCCAGGCAGACGGCAATGGGGACAAGTCCCAGCCAATCCGTAATCGTGTATACAGCCATATGTACACCCGTAAGATGATGAAACCAAAGGTTGAACGCCGCAAAGCCGACCTTTGTTCCGTTTGGGCCAACTGCCTGTACGTCAACGCATCGGATCAGCGCCGTCCACAATAGGAATACCAGCAGGAACCAGATTCCCGTCCACAAGTGCTTCTTCTTGTTTTGCTTCATATTCATTCCGTCCTTTCTGTCTGCACATCTGACGGAATCAATGATATCGAAGCTCTGTAAATCTCACAAGAAACGGGCTTTCACATCCGTGATACGAAGCGTGTCATGGCTGATTCACCGATGAATATACATCCTTGTCATCTCCGGTTCCCCGTCGCCTTGCACCATGCAGAGGAATTCCCAGCCGTAGCGCTCGTAAAAACCGGCGTGATCGGTGACGAGGCACAGCGGAGAGATGCCTTTTGCGCGCATGTTCTCCACCACCATGTTCAGCAGCCGCCCGGCGATCCCCTGACAACGATAGGCTTCTTCGGTGTATACCGCGCAGACATTCGGCGTCAGATCCTTGCGGTCATGGAAGTCGTTTTCGATAACGCCCATACCGCCAATAATCCTGTCGCCGTCCAGGCACAGATACCAGCCGTATTCCGTCTCCCGATTCAGATAGGCCGTCATGCATTCCAGATAGGCTTCCGTCGGCACGCGCCATTTTTCGTGAAACCAGGCTGCCGCCAGGTCTTTCAGTTCCGGGCGATCACGCAGGGTAATGAAGGAATATTCTGATTTCATGTTTTCTTCCTCCAAATGGAAAAGCCCAACACGTGGCGAAAACCAGCTTACTCACCGCTGTTTCCGCTCGTTTTTCCGCAGCTATTGACTGCGAATCCACGCGGCAGCGTCCTGCTCTGGGCTGCCTGTCAAGGCATCCGGAGGGATTGGTTCCTCACAGAATACTTCGCCTGTGCGCAGTGCCACGTCCGCTCCGACGGTCAGCACGATCTGTGTTCCGTCGTACAGGTGGAAGATGGTGTTGGTGCTGGCATATCCGGCTGTGGGGGAGCCAAAACTGCGCACGTTTTCCAGCCCCCGGAAGGCCAGCAGCACGGCCTCGCCGGAGCTGCCTGTCCATTCGTCGGTCAGAATGGCGATGGGGATCGTCTCGGGCATTTTAAAGCTTTCCACCTTCATTCCGCTCCCGCCCGAAAACGCACCGTCTGTCAGTGTCATTGCGTTCATCTGACCGTTGGCATATCGGACACCCAGCAGCGGGCCATCCGGCAGCAACGGGGAGAGCGCACAAATCATCGGCGCCAGATCGCCGCCGCGGTTCTCGCGCAGATCAAGAATCACGCCGGTTGCGTCCTGGTGTTCACGCAGCCAGGAAAGCACGATCTGCGCGTATTCCTGTGCCTGTTTATCTCCTTGCGTAAATTCCGGGATCACAAGGGTCACGATACCGTGTTCCATGCTGTCGATGCTGACCAGCGGAAGACTGATCGGATCCTGCCGGGCTTCCTCCTTTTCCGCCGGTGTGATCAGCCGGGAATGCTTGCCGCCTGCAGAGGATAGCGCTTCACGCAGGATCGGCCAGGTGTCCTCATAGCTCTGCGCGGAGCGCAGAGCATCCCCTGCCGCCGCCTTTGCCTCCCGCCACGCTTCCGCAGAGGAGTAATAACCATTCTCCATAAAGGCAAGCGCACGCTCCCCATAATCATGCGGGCTGGGCTTGCGCAGATAGATGCCGAAGTTCGGTCCATAAATCAGAAGAAAAAAGAAAAGCACAGCCAGTACAAACGCCAGCAAAATGGCGGAAAGGATGAGGGTTTTCTTCTTCATGAAATGAATGCCTTCCTTTTTCTGCGTTATCCGTTATAAAACCGAAGGTAATGCTCATGTACGGTAAAGTATCACAAGAAAATTATGTCGAATTGACAGCCGCCTCCGCTATACCGAATAAGGAAATAAAGAGTCCTCAAATTTTGCGCTACTAAATGAAGACGAGCGGAAGTAATCTCCCGCTCGTCAGTAAACTTAACTATGCCATATCAATCCCGCTTCTTTCCCGCCACCGGCACTAAGAACAGCGCGGGCAACAGCAGGAAAGCGGTACAGACCAGCCCCCAGGGTATGGAC
>Ga0265298_10003964_pt1 | contig 19162 bp, 13 predicted proteins | sample AusTroGonzalo_MG_3_FD_193486 | JGI IMG/M metagenome (GOLD analysis project Ga0265298, IMG submission 193486) | Bovine rumen microbial communities from tropical cattle in Woodstock, Queensland, Australia - Gonzalo_01 | ecosystem: Host-associated > Mammals > Digestive system > Stomach > Rumen ... | reverse complement strand
TGGCCTCCATCATGCGTGAGATGGCGGGTCACAGACAGATCATCGCCATCACCCACTTACCGCAGATAGCAGCGCTCGGTACGCACCATTACAAGGTCTACAAAGCCGATACGGCTACCCGCACTGAAACCCATATCAGTCGTCTTACAACCGACGAACGGATACAAGAAATAGCAACGATGCTGAGTGGAAACAACGCCACGCAAGCCGCACTTAATACAGCCAAAGAACTACTATGTTGCCATTAGCAGAACGAATGCGTCCGAAGACTTTGGACGAGTACATAGGTCAGAAACATCTGGTAGGCGAAGGAGCGATCTTGCGCCAGATGATTGAAAGCGGTAACATCGCCAGTTTTATTCTGTGGGGTCCTCCAGGTGTGGGCAAAACCACTCTCGCCCGTATCATTGCGCATCAACTGCAGCGCCCCTTCTATACGCTCAGTGCCGTCACCAGTGGAGTCAAAGAAGTACGTGACGTCATCGACAAAGCCAAACGCAACGCGTCCCTTAATAGTGGCCTCTTTGCCCCCACCGACGGTCGTTCCCCCATCCTCTTTATCGATGAGATCCATAGGTTTAGCAAATCGCAACAGGACAGCTTGCTGGGGGCAGTAGAAGAAGGAACGATCACGCTGGTTGGTGCTACTACCGAGAACCCCTCTTTTGAAGTGATCACACCGCTCCTAAGCAGATGTCAAGTCTATGTCCTGAAGTCGCTGGACAAAGAGGACCTGCTCGAACTGCTGCATCGAACCCTTACCCAAGATACGTATATCAAGTCCCTCAACTTGGAAATCAAAGACACTGACGCTTTACTTCGGTACAGCGGTGGCGATGCACGCAAACTGCTTAATATCATCGAACTGGTAGCTAACAGCGGTGTCAAAATCATTGATAACGAAACCGTTACCAAGCAGCTACAACAAAACCCTGTCGCCTACGACAAGGACGGCGAGATGCATTATGACATCATCTCCGCCTTCATCAAATCTGTACGCGGGAGTGATCCGCAAGCCGCTATTTACTGGTTAGCCCGGATGATTGAAGGAGGAGAAGATCCCAAGTTTATTGCCCGTCGACTCGTCATCCTGGCCAGCGAAGACATCGGTCTGGCAAATCCGAATGCGATGTTACTGGCCAACACCTGTTTTGATGTGGTGAATAAGATCGGATGGCCGGAAGGGCGTATCCCCTTGGCGGAAACAACGATCTACCTCGCTACTTGCAAGAAAGATAACTCCGCTTACCTCGCGATCGATGAAGCATTGGCCAAAGTGCGGGAGACAGGTAACTTACCCGTTCCCTTACACCTTCGCAATGCACCTACATCGCTCATGAAAGAACTCGGTTACAGCGACGGATACAAGTATCCGCATGACTATCCGGGTCACTGGACGGAACAGCAATATATGCCGGACGAACTGGTAGGTACGGTTTTTTGGAAAAAAGACTGATGGCGGGCCTATACGTACATATCCCTTTTTGCAAGAAACGCTGTTTGTACTGCGATTTCTTCTCTACCACTCTTTTGGAACGGCGAGAAGCGTACGTAGCAACTTTGCTCAAGGAGATAGAACAGCGCAAGCACGAAGCCAACGCACCCATATGTACGATTTACCTCGGCGGAGGAACACCCAGTACCTTGCCGGCCAACGACATAGCGCGTATCCTGACCACTATCGGGACAAAGGACGCACAAGAGATCACGATGGAACTCAATCCGGGTGATGCGACACCCGAGTATTTGCACGCTATCCGTGCGGCAGGTATCAACCGCCTATCCATCGGGATACAGTCGTTTAAGGATAATTTTTTATCCTTGATAGGACGAAGACACACGGTCAACGAAGCCATACAAGCCGTTCGCATGGCGCAAGAAGCAGGTTTTGACAATATATCCATCGACCTTATCTATGCGCTGCCTACGCAGACGATGAACGATTGGATAGAAGACATCGAGACAGCCCTATCGCTCCAAATTCAGCATATATCGTCATACGGACTGATGTATGAAGAAGGAACGGAGATGACGCGGAGACTACATGCCGGTGAACTCGAAGCGGTTGATGAAGAGATAGAGAATGCGATGTATGACACTCTGTGCGAACGATTGCAACAAGCAGGGTTCGTACATTACGAAGTGAGCAATTTTGCGTTACCCGGTTATGAGGCCCGGCATAACAGCAGTTACTGGAATCATACACCTTATATAGGCGTAGGCGCGGGTGCGCACAGTTTCCTGCCTCCCGTACGGAGTTGGAACCCCTCCGACCTGGATACCTATATCCGCGGGATCGAAGATGGTACGCTGGTGCGAGAGAACGAGTGGCTAACCGACCAGGACCTTTATAACGAACGGATCATGTTGGGTTTGCGAACCCGTCAAGGAGTAGCGGAAGAAGCGATAAAAAGCGATGTGCAGTCGTTCATTGACCAAGGACTACTACATTCCCGAAACGCTCGGATAATTGCTACGCAAAACGGCATACATGTATTAAATCGAATAATAGAACAATTGATGATATGAAAACAAAAAAATGGTATAAACCCTTCCTTCTGTGGTTTTGGGGTCTGTTCATAGGCGGTATGCTGGTGACTTGGCTCGTGCTGTGGTTGATCACCAAAGGTGCCTTAGGCTATCTCCCTCCTTTGGAGGAACTGCAAAACCCGAAGAACACGTTCGCCAGTGAGATCATCTCGTCTGATATGCAGTCCCTCGGTCGCTATTATCGGTATGAGAACCGCGTCGGCGTGCAGTATACCGACCTTTCTCCGAACCTCATCAATGCACTCATCGCCACCGAAGATGCGCGTTTTTACCTGCATACAGGTGTCGATTTCAAGTCCCTCTTCCGGGCGATCCTCAAACTCGGTAAAGCCGGAGGTGGTTCTACCCTCACCCAGCAGTTAGCTAAGCAACTCTGGTCTCCGCGGGCGAATAATATCTTCGAGCGCGCGATGCAAAAACCCATCGAGTGGATCATCGCGACCAAACTGGAACGACTCTACTCAAAGGATGAGATCCTGCTGATGTATCTCAACCAGTTCGATTTTCTCTATAATGCCGTCGGTATCCAATCCGCCTCGCAGGTCTATTTCTCCACTACCCCTGCAGACCTCAAACTGGAACAGGCGGCCGTGCTCGTCGGTATGTGTAAAAACCCCTCCCTCTATAACCCCGTTCGGCATCCTGAGCGAGCTACTAACCGCAGAAACACGGTGCTCTCCCAGATGGAGAAATACGGCTATATAGACGGTAACACACGCGATTCGATCATGGCTATCCCCCTTGAACTGCATTATAGTTCGGTCGATCATAAGCAAGGCATCGCTCCCTATTTCCGGGAGTACCTGCGTGGGGTGCTAACCGCTAAAGAACCCAAAGAGAGTGAGTATTTCGATTGGAATAAACAGCAGTACAAGATTGATCTCTACCAATGGAATAACAACCCCCTCTACGGTTTTTGTGAGAAAAACCGCAAAGCGGATGGCAGCAAATACGATATCTACCAGGATGGTCTCAAGATCTACACCACCCTCGATTCGCGCATGCAGCGGTATGCCGAAGAAGCGGTGGCCGAACATATGCAGGCACAGCAGAAATCGTTCTTCCGCGAACTAAAACGCAAGAAATCGGCGCCTTTCTCATCCTCCCTTACCAAAGAAGAGATCAACGGTATCATGACCCGCTCCATGAAACAAACCGACCGCTACCGACTCATGAAACGGGCCGGTATAAGCGCCGATTCAATCCAAACCGCTTTCATGACCCCGCGTGAGATGCAGGTCTTCACCTACGATCGCGGTATGATAGATACCGTCCTCAGTCCGTACGACTCCATCAAATGGCAGAAGAGTTACCTCCGTTGCGGATTCATGTCGATGGATCCTCATACAGGGCACGTCAAGGCCTATGTGGGCGGACCTAACTTCGCGCATTTCCAATACGACATGACAACCAAGGGTCGCCGTCAAGTGGGTTCGACTGTCAAGCCTTACCTGTACACTTTAGCTATGGACGAAGGTATGTGGCCTTGCGATAAGACGGTCAATGAACCCATCACACTCATCGATGGAAACGGCGTCGAATGGACCCCGCGCGATACGCATGATAAGTACCAAGGCGACACCGTCACCCTTACTTGGGGACTCCAGTACTCGTCCAACTGGATCTCCGCTTACCTCATGTCGCTCTTCACCCCCGAACAACTGGTGAAGATGATGCAGTCCTTTGGTATCCAAGGTCAACTGGACCCCGTCGTGTCCCTCTGTCTGGGTCCCTGCGAAGTGAGTGTAGAAGAGATGGTGGATGCCTATACGACCTTTGCCAACAAAGGGATTCGTACCGAACCCCTTTATGTCACCCGTATCGAAGACAGTAACGGCAATGTCATCGCGTCCTTCACCCCGCGCACCCATGAAATCATCAGTGAGACCACGGCATACAAGATGATCTATATGCTTCGCGCCGTACTCGATCACGGAACCGGTGTACGTGTGCGATTCAAATATGGTATCACCGCACCCATGGGAGGAAAAACCGGTACCACCAATAATAACTCCGACGGTTGGTTCATGTGCTTCACGCCTTCTCTGGTCAGCGGTACATGGGTAGGTGGTGAAGACCGCGGTATCCATTTCGATACGATGGCCGAAGGACAAGGTGCGTCGATGGCTTTGCCTATCTGTGCACTCTATATGCAGAAAGTGCTGGCGGATAAAGAACTGGGGTATGACCCCAACGAACAATTCGATATCCCTGCTTGGTTTGACCCGAATGAAGGATGTAAGTAAAGTTGAAAGTTAAAAGATACATAGTAGCCCTTTGTACATTGTTCATTGTAAATTGTACATTACACGCTCAGCTGAACACCGACCGCATCACCGCGATCGGACGGAATGCTTTGTATTTTGAGGACTATGTGCTCTCCATTCAGTATTTCAACCAGGTCATTCGACTCAAACCTTACCTGACCGAACCCTATTTCTACCGGGCGGTGGCGAAGATCCAACTGGAGGACTACCAGGGTGCACTCAAGGATTGTAACATCGCGATCGAACATAATCCCTTCTCTCCCGGTTATTACTACACCCGCGGGTTCATCTATTACCGGCTCGAGAAATGGGAACAAGCGGAGTCGGACTATACGCAGGCTCTTTTCTTCTCGCCCGAGAACCACACTTATCTCTTATTGCGTGCTGATACGCGCGCGCAGTTAAAACACTACGATGCCGCACTCGAAGACATCGAGTCCCTTCTCCGGCGCGAACCGCATTCGGCGTCTGTATGGAGCGAGAAAGGACGCATATGCTTGGCCAAACAAGATACACTCGCCGCACTCGCTGCACTTGAACAAGCGGCGGAGTATGACAAAACCAACCCTGCCGTGTGGTCCGCTTTGGGTGTTACCCGTCTTATGCGCGAGGAAGAAGATCAGGCCTATGTACATCTGACCAAAGCGATCCAACTGGGTTCGAAATGGGCAGGAGACTATATCAACCGCGGTATCATTCATTATCATCGCCATAACTATCGCGGGGCGCTGTCCGATTATGACCAGGCTGTCAAACTATCCCCGCGCGATGCGGATTGTTATTACAACCGAGGGGTGATGCGGCAAGAAGTGGGAGACTATAACAATGCCCTCGAGGACCTCAATACGGCGATCGATCTGGCACCGGAACGCACCGAACTGCGGTACCAACGGGGTTTGGTACTCATGCAACTCAAGCAGTGGAAAGAGGTGCTCTCCGACATGAACGCTCTCATCGCTCGGTACCCGTATTTCTTACCGGCTTATTACTTGGCCGCACAAGCAGAGACCCAACAGGGACATACCAAAGAAGCGTATAAATACCGCAAACAGGCGGCAGACTTGGAGCAACGCAAAGAGGAGATCCAAGCTTCCCAACCCAATACGGATATCCAGATCGCGGATGCACAACCCCAGAAGAAAGACCGACGAAAAGAGTTCTCGTCTCACATGGCGCAGAACCAAGCCGAACTGACCGAAGACGAACAGAAATACCGGTCGCAAGCACGCGGAGCGGTGCAGAAACGCTACCAGGATGTGGTGAACGAACCCCATATCGTCCTCTCTTATTACAGCAAGGACCTCACGCTCCGCAGTACGAATTATTACCATCATCTCGTGGAGTATGTCAATCAGAACGGTGTCATGCCTGCTGCCTTGCGCTTCACCGATCAAGAACCGGCTCTCACGGCGGAGATGGTAGATTTCCATTTTGCAGAGATCACCCGTTTGTCTGAACGAATCGACCGCATCCCGTCGCCCGAACTCTATTTTGCGCGAGCAGTGGAGTTTGCGATCGTGCAGGACTATACCAGCGCTATCGATGATTGTACCCGTGCACTCGCTCTCACCGATGCCAAACCCATCACCGTCATCGCTACTTTCTGCCGGGCTAACTGGCGGTATCGACTCCTTGAGTACCAACGGGCCAATAACGAACAGGTCACAACCACACCCATGGACTATGACATCATGCTGCGCGATTATGACCGCGTCATCGCCCTCCAACCCGATTTCGCTTTTGCGTACTATAACAAGGCCAACACCCTCTGTGCGCAGAACGAATACAAAGAGGCCATCATGTACTATACCAAGGCCATCTCCATCGACCCCGAAATGGCAGAATCCTACTTCAACAGAGGTCTCACGTATATCTATACCGGCGAGAACGAGAAAGGGCTATCCGACCTCTCCAAAGCCGGCGAACTCGGCATTTACCAAGCGTATAACTTACTGTCCCGCTTCAAATGAAAACGATTCGATACATAGTACTTTTGGCTCTTTGCTCTTGGCTCTTTGCTCCTGCAAACGCCCAGCTTCTCTACGAAGTAAGCGGTAAGTCGAGCAAGCAGAAATCGTATATCTTGGCCACCAACCGACTGGTGCCGATGCAGTTCCTGGATACCATCCCGAATGTATTCAAGTGCTTCGCCAAATGCCAAACAGTCATCACGGAATTTGCTATGCAGGACTATGAAGCACTTGCTGCTCTTCGTCAAGCGGCTGTACTACCCGATTCGACAAAACTGCGGGCGTACTATGACGAAAACGACTATGCCTTTATCGACAATGCCCTTCGCATGTATATCGGCATGGGTTTGGACCAATTATGCCGCATGAAACCTGCGTACCTCACGGAGATGGTTCGGGCCGAACTGTTGCGGCGGTGGTTGCAGTATGATGAACAAAACTCCATGGAGAATTTCTTCGAGACTGTCGCAGCACAAAAAAACATACCCGTCATCGGACTGGATCAGATAGGTGAGACCATGTACATGCTTTTTGACCGCGAACCCTTCTCATGGCAATGCAAAGAACTAATCAAAGTGCTGGAGTATCCTGAGAATGAAGTCAAACAGGAACGCGCCATACGCGACCTCTATAAACAAGGACTGCTCACCGATATAGCCTACCAGATAGAGGGACCCAACAATAGTTCCACCCTCTCCTATTCGGACTACCAGGTCTTCTGTCAACGCAATACACAATGGACCAAACGACTCGCACCCTATCTGGCTCAAGGAGCGTGTTTCATTACCCTCAATGCCATCTACCTCGGTGGTGAGAAAGGACTACTGGAACAACTTCGTACTGCCGGATATCGCGTGAGACCCGTCAATAGAAGAATTCAATTAAAATAACAAAATAAAATGAAAAAAGTATTTTCTGTAATCTTTGCGCTTTTCATGGCGCTCAGTATCAACGCTGCAGAACGCGGCAAGTTTATTCACGTCGATGCGTCGGTGAATAAGAATCTCAAACCCCAATTGGCTTTTGCCCAGACCCACGTGGACGGTGAGGACATCACTACCCTGCTGGTGCAAACCGTTAACGTGAATAATTTCAATGAGTTCTCCGATGCTTCGCGTATTCTCATGCGTTTTGCAGACGACAGTAAAACGGTTCGTCTCAACCGCGTAGCGGGTTCGCCTGTCAACACCCGTAAGTACAGTAAGAAACAAGGCAATGCTACCATCTCTTTCTATGAGACCGTTACCGAGTACGAAGTAGCACCCGAAGTGCTGGAAAAACTCGAAGCCGGTATCGCCATCATCAAAGTGCGTGTGGTCTTCAAAGAGAATGAATCCAAAGATTATGACATCATCGAGGGCTACCAACCCAAGATGGCGGCGGACCTATATAAATCCTACCTGGAAGCTGTGGACAAAAATAAGAAATCGCACAGCGACACGAGTGATGACGACTTCTAAGTACATATTCGTCCTTTGTCTGTTGTCCTTGTTCCTTGTTCCTGCCAACGCCCAAATCGGCATGCAGGAATTAGCGGACTCGCTCACCGCCTATACGGGTTTCTCACCGGTATGGGCCCCACCCGTACGCGTCAAACAACTTCGCGTCAGCGGAAAGAACGTCACCGTTCGCACCAATAAGACGCTACGCGATGTAAGGTGGACCCCCGCTAATGTAGCGGAGCTCAAGCGGCGCGTCAGCACATGGGTACTCGGTCATTCGAACGGAAACGTCACCCTCATTGCCGGCAAAACGAATATCGAGACCCTCATCACCGACTGTGCCCGTCTCACAGCCGAAGGCGGTCGCACATCTCGCAGTGCCAACGATCTAACAGATCGCCAGATCGTTCTATACCCTTCTCATGGTCTCTATTTCAACCGGGATCGTAACGAGTGGATCTGGCAACGGGCTACCCTTTGGACCACAGTCGAAGATCTCTATTCCCAAGAGTATGTGCGTCTTATCAAGCGCATGTTGGAGAATGCCGGAGCGACGGTTCGTATGCCACGAGCATCACTTGACCATGCCGAATATGGTACATCCGGGATGCCGGCATGGACCGAAGGGGCACGCGCGTGGTTGGTGTCCCAGAAGGCAGACAGTACGCTTTGGAACCTCTACGAAGGAGATGAGTATAAAGATGACATGAAATGTCGGGCGATGTGGGTCAATGCACTCGATACCGCACCCGACCTTTGCGTCGCTTTCCATACGGATGGACTCGATAGCGGGGATGACACCACCATCGTCGGTACACTCGTCATCTATTCCGCACGAGACGATGACGGACATACCACCCTTCGAAATGGACGCGATCGGGAAAAAACGAACCGTAACCTTGCCGATTGGATTCAGACGCAAGTGACGGAAGATCTGCGGCATATAGCACCCGAATGGACCAGACGACAACTCAAAGAAGCCAATTATTGCGAGACGCGCGTGCCCGTGGTTCCCTCGATCATTCTGGAACTGCTCAGTCATAAGAACTTGGCAGATATGCGGTACGGCCTCGATCCCCGATTCCGTTTCGCCGCTTCACGCGCGGTCTACAAAGGTATCCTCCGTTACCTCAACGGACCCTCTGCAGTTGTCCAACCCCTGCCGGTCCAAGAACTTGCGATCGGTACGGACGGTGTGCTTCGTTGGAGACCCGTCATGGATTCCATTGAGCAAAGTGCCGCTCCTACCTATTACATGGTCTATACCCAAGCCGATGACGGCGCATGGGATGTACAGCAAGTGAGCGATACGACCGTACAACTACCTTTCCAACCCGGCATACGCTATAATTACTACGTCGTCGCCGGTAACGAAGGTGGTCTCTCCTTCCCCAGCCCGATAATAAGCGCTTATCTAAACTCCAACAGTGAAACGGTCCAACAGGCGAAGCCGGTCTTAATCGTCGATGCCTTCGACGATGTTTACGGGCCGGAATGGTTCGCGGACTCCACCTATGCCGGTATCGTACCCGGCACCTATGCCTGCGAGAATGGTTTCTCCTGCGCCTATATCGGTGAGCAGTGGAACTACACCCGTACTGATCCCTGGACGAATGATGATAACTGCGGATGGGGAGCATGCTACCGCGACCATGCGGGGCATCTCACCGTCGGAAACACCCATGACTATGCCGCCCGGCACGGTCGTGTGCTGCAGCAGATGGGTCTCTCCTATGTCTCCTGCACCGCAGGTTTTCTAACCTCCAACAGCGAAGCGGTCCTTATCGATTATATCTGCGGTCGCCAACGCAAACCGCTGAATCCTGATCACTATTCGCTGATCGCTGACTACTTGGATAAGGGTGGTCGTCTACTGCTCAGTACCGACCATTTCAGTGCGATCGACCCCGTCTGGGCGAAGCGTTACCTGCATACGCAGTACTATGCTTCACAAGCTACGCGTTCCGGTCGTATCAAGGGTTTGCGGCCGCATATGTATTTCCTTTGGTTAGAACCCAACGATGAACAACTCTTCACTTGTCATCCCGAGGCACTCAAACCACTGGACGAGGCCCTTAAGATTGCCACGTACGAAGACATGCGTGTCCCTGCCGCCGTAGGCTATAAAGGGAGTACCCTGGTCTTCGGTTTTCCCCTGGAAGCAGTGGTCAATTATGAAAAAATATACAGACGAGCTATAGAATGGATATTGGAATGAAAAAGAAGAACTTACCTATATTTGAAAATATTGAGATCACCGGTGTGGCTGCCGAAGGCAAGGCACTCGTGCGCATCAACGATATCGTCACCTTTGTTCCCAACTGCGTACCTGGCGATATCGTCGACCTGCATATCACGAAGAAGAAGCACTCCTTCATGGAAGCCAAAGTGCTGCGACTCATCACCCCGAGTCCCGTGCGTTGTGCCGCGCGATGCACCCATTTCGGCGTATGCGGTGGTTGCAAATGGCAGATCCTGCCGTACGAAGAACAACTCAAATACAAGCAACAGCAGATAGTCGATAATCTTACTCGTATCGGTAAGATCGAATTGCCGGAGATCTCCCCTATCCTGGGTTCCAAGCATATTTACGAGTACCGCAATAAACTCGAGTTCACCTGCGCTGACCGTAAGTGGTTCCCTTGGGAAATCATCGAAGCGGCAGGCGGACTGGATAAGGTCGATAGCACCTACGGTCTCGGTTTTCATATCCCCAACTGTTTCGATAAAGTGCTGGATATCAACGAGTGCCATCTCATGCCGGATATCAATAATCGCATCCGGAATGGGGTGCGCACCTATGCCCGTACGCACGGTCTTACTTTCTATAATGAGCATACCCACGAGGGACAACTGCGTACCCTCATTCTCCGCAATAATCATCAAGGCGAACTCATGCTCATTGTCTCCTTCGGTGAACCGGTAAACGAGGCCTGCATGGGTCTTCTCGAGTGGTTGCACCAAGAGTTTCCTCAGATCATTTCTCTACTATATGTAGAGAATCTCAAGTTCAATGATACCATCGGAGACCTCGAGGTCAAGACTTTCTTCGGCCAGGACCATATCATCGAGCAGATGGAAGGTTTGCAGTTCAAAGTCGGTCCCAAATCCTTCTACCAAACCAATACGGAGCAGGCCTACGAACTATACAAAGTAGCCCGTTCGTTTGCGGAACTGACCGGTAATGAGTTGGTTTACGATCTCTATACCGGCACCGGTACGATTGCTAATTTCGTGGCACGACAGGCACGACAAGTCATCGGTATCGAATATGTACCCGAAGCGATAGAAGATGCCAAGGTCAACTCCGCCATCAATGGTATCGAAAATACCCTTTTCTTTGCCGGAGACATGAAGGATATCCTCAACGATGACTTCGTAGCCAAGTACGGTCGTCCGGATGTCATCATCACCGATCCTCCCCGTGCCGGGATGCATGAAGATGTGGTGAACGTCATCCTCAATGCTGCACCGCAACGCATCGTTTATGTCAGTTGCAATCCTGCTACCCAGGCACGCGACCTGGCGCTACTCGATGCCAAGTACCGCGTCACCAAAGTGCAACCCGTCGATATGTTTCCCCATACCCAACATGTAGAAAATGTAGTACAGTTATGTTTGCGTTAATCCTCTTATTTGCATACTTCGTGTCCTTTACGGACAAACCCGAGAAAACAGCACCCCAGTTATCGCCGCGTGCCGTAGAACAACGTGCCAAATGGTCCATCCCTACTGATCAGATGGACTATCCCGTCAGCAGTGCGTATCTCAACCAACTCCGCGCTGCCGGCGCCAAAGTCTATCATGTTAGTCGCTGGTTCAACGGGGCGACGGTCGAGATGGATGAGAAGACAGCGGCTAAGGTAGCCCAACTCTCCTTCGTCACTTCCGTCGAGATGACCCGTGAGGGCGGCAAGCCTTCTTCTTCGATTTCACGCAAGAAACGTTTGCGCGCACAAACAACCTACGAGTCCTCTCTAAGTACGGATGCCCAGTTAGCTACCTATAATCTCCATCCGCTCCATAACGCAGGCTTCGAAGGACAAGGCATCCTCATGGCCATCTGTGATGGCGGGTTCACCAATGCCAATACGCTCTCCTGTTTCCGGCAGACCGAACTCGAACTCGGCCATTTTGATTTTACCGATGATGCCGATGATTTCTATGGATCTACCGGAAAACATGGTACAGCGTGCTTGAGTACCATCTCCGGTATTCGCTCGGACTTCTACCCTTCTGCTTCCAAAGCACAGTACTACCTCATGCGGTCCGAAGAGAACGATACCGAGAGTCCCAAAGAGATGGATAACCTCGTCGCAGCCCTCGAGAAAGCCGATTCACTGGGTGTCAATATCTTCTCCGTCTCACTCGGTTATGCCTTTTTTGATAATGACTCCTGGTCAATACCCAAGTCCGCTTTGGATGGTGTCTCTACCCGTTGCAGCCGGGCCGCAACGATCGCTGCCCGCAAAGGCATGCTCATCTGTGTGGCGGCCGGTAATGACGGAAACGATCCGGACTGGCGTACGATCGCCGTGCCTGCTGATGCCGACAGTGTCCTTACCGTAGGCGCAGTAGATATAGACGGGGTGATCGGTTATTTCTCCAGTTGGGGACCCTCTGCCGACGGTCGCGTCAAACCCGAAGTGTGTGCAGTAGGCGTACAAACGACGCTCCTTAATGCCGGAGGCAATATCTATAATGCGAATGGAACCAGTTTTGCCACGCCTCTCCTGGCCGGTATGGCGGCCTGCCTATGGTCCGCGCTACCCGATGAGAACGCCATGCAGATCCGCGAACGGATCCTCCGTTCCTCCGATCGTTACACCAACCCCGATCCTGTCCAATACGGATACGGCATCCCCGATGCATGGGAAGCCTATCAGATGACTATCCCGACAGGATTAGAAAATGAAAAATGGGAAATGGAAAATGGCAAATCCCGCAAGCTCCTTCGTAACGGTCAACTCCTCATCCTCCGCGGTGATCAAGTCTATACCATTACCGGACAAAAACTGTAGAATTTTATCTATGTTTATTTACATTATTAGCCACAAAAAAAAGGTAGGCTAACTACATCGCACCGCTACAACCTCCTACCCTTGCTACGGTCAAGTCCTGGGGGAGTTTAGAGGGAGCTGGTCGTATAGCACCTACCTATATCTCTTTCAAAATCGGCTGCAAAATTACTACATTTTTTTGGAATATGCAAATTATTCCTAAAAAAAATAGCAAAAAATCGCGTACGCGCTTGCATATATAAAAAAAAAGTAGTACCTTTGCAGCAAATTTCCAATGATTTTTATGCAATACGAATTACAAAAGCTCGAGCGCATGACGCTCGATGAAGTGCGCGAGATAGCCAAAAGCATGGGTTTGTCCCCGCGTCGTAGTCAGTCTATCCGTGAGTTGAGTTACGCTATCTTGGATGCCCAAGCTGATAACCGTGCCGCTGTGGTGCAGGCCAAAGAGGATGCACGCGAAGCGGCTGGTAAACCTAAACGTGAGCGCGTACGGATGAAGCGAGGAGCAAAAGTGGAGGTGAAAGTAGCGAAGAGCGAAGAACCCAAAGCAGAGGAGCAGAAAGTAGAAGCACCGAAGGTGGTAGAGGAGCCCAAAGTGGTAGAAGCACCGAAAGCAGAAGAGCCCAAAGCAGAGGAGCCCAAACCCGCACCTAAGAAACGCGGACGGAAGAAGAAAGAGGAAGCAAAAGCCGAGGAGCCCAAAGCAGAGGAAGCACCCAAAGCTGAGGAAGCACCTAAGGCCGAAGAGCCAAAGGAAGAAGGACCTACCTTCGTCTTGCCGGACCTGGGAGAGAACGTCATCGGTATGGGTACGCTGGAGTGCGCGCCAGACGGATACGGTTTCCTCCGTTCCGCGGATTATAACTACCTGCCCTCTCCGGATGATATCTATGTCAGCAAAGATCAGGTACGGCAGTACGGACTCAAACCCGGCGACACGGTCGAGTGCTCCATCCGCATCAATCCGCAACCGGATAAGTTCTTCCCTATGGACAAAGTGATCCGCATCAACGGTCTGGATCCCGACTTGGCGAAGAAACGCGTAGCGTTTGAGAACCTCACGCCTCTTTTCCCGGACCAGAAATTCAAACTCTGTGTCGGTAATCGTCGGGATAGTCTGAGTGTGCGTATGATAGATCTCTTTGCGCCCATCGGTAAGGGTCAACGTGGACTCATCGTAGCCCAACCCAAAACCGGTAAGACCGTGCTGCTCAAGGAGTTGGCCAACGCTATCCTCAAGAATAATCCCGAAGTGTATATGATAGTGCTCCTCATCGACGAACGTCCGGAGGAGGTGACGGATATGCAACGCAGCGTGAATGCCGAAGTGATTGCATCTACCTTTGATGAACCCGCCGACAACCACGTTCGCGTAGCGAATATAGTCCACGAAAAGGCCAAACGACTCGTCGAGAGTGGTCATGACGTAGTCATCTTGCTCGACTCCATCACCCGTCTGGCACGTGCGTACAACACCGTCGCTCCGTCCAGCGGAAAAGTACTCTCCGGTGGTGTGGAAGCACAGGCGCTGCATAAACCCAAACGGTTCTTCGGTGCGGCACGAAACATCGAGAACGGTGGTTCGCTCACTATCATCGCCACCGCCCTCACCGAGACCGGTTCGAAAATGGATGACCTCATCTTCGAGGAGTTCAAGGGTACCGGAAATATGGAACTGCAGTTGGATCGCAAACTGGCTAACAAACGTATCTTCCCGGCGATCGATATCCCGGCCTCCAGTACCCGTCGCGATGACCTGCTCTTACCGCCCGATGTGATCACCCGTATGTGGACCATCCGGAAGATGCTCAGCGACATGAACGGTCAGGAAGCAATCGAGAAACTCAAGACCTACATGGAGCGCACCGAAGATAATGATGAGTTCCTCTTGGCAGTTAACGGCGCACGATGAACATACTCATTCTCAACGGACCTAACTTGAACCGGCTGGGGGTTCGCAAACCCGAGATTTACGGTTCAACGAGCATGGCACAGATTTTGCTGGCTATCCAGCGAAGCTGGCCGGAGGTGCGTTTGGAGTACCGGCAGTCGAACCATGAGGGCGATCTCATTGATTGGATTCAAGAGGCAAATGACAAATCGCAAATGACAAATGACCAATATTGCGGTATCGTCCTCAATGCCGGCGGGTACAGTCATACGAGTGTCGCCCTACGCGACGCCGTCGAAGAAAGCACCGTACCGGTAGTGGAGGTGCATATCAGCGATATCACCACGCGCGAACCCTTCCGTCGTATCAGTCTGCTGACGGACGTATGCGCGCATAGTATAATAGGTAAAGGAACAAAAGGATATGAAGAAGCGGTTAATTGGCTTATTGCTGCTGCTCAGCGTTAGTCTCTCTCTTATAGCGGCGCAGGTAACCGGTAAAGTAATCGATAAGGGTACCCTCAAAGCAATTGACTTTGCCAACGTCAGCGTGCAGCAGGGTGACCAACTCATCACCGGTACCATCACCGATACAGACGGTGCTTTTGTGCTCGATCTCAAGGATGGTACCTACACCCTCGTCGTCTCCTTCATGGGTTATTCTGAGCAACGCAAGGACATCACCGTTGCCGGCAAGCCCCTTAATATCGGCCGTATAGCCCTCAAAGAGGACACGCGGATGCTGAGCGAAGTGGAAGTGGTTGGACAAGGTAGTTCCATGCGCTTCGAGCTCGATAAGAAAGTGTTCACCGTTGACCAGAATATCGCATCCGCAGGAGCATCCGTCACGGATATTCTGGAGAATATCCCCTCCGTCGATGTGGACCAGGAAGGAACCATCAGCCTGCGCAACAGCGAAGACGTCGAGATATGGATCAACGGTAAACCCGCCGGACTCAACTCCGAGAACCGCGGACAGGTACTCAAACAAATGCCTGCCGGAACGATTGAGAAGATCGAACTCATCACCAATCCTTCTGCCAAATACTCACCCGAAGGTACATCCGGTATCATCAACCTCGTGATGAAAAAAGACCGTGCTGCCGGATATTACGGTTCGATACAAGCCGGTCTCGAATATTCCTTAGCTGCTCCCTGGACCACCCCTCCGGGCGTTAACGCAGGCTTTAATATCAATTTTAATGCCGGACCCGTGGACGGGTATTTCAATATCGGTTATCGCTATCATACATCCAACGGAGGTAGTAAAACCGACCGGTATAACTTGAACGGAACCGGTTCACGAGACATCGATACAGCGCTCATAACCAGTCATTTACTGCAAGAAGGTTTACAGACTCACAAAGGTGGCGGTATGTTTGCACGCGGGGGGCTTAACTTCCGTTTGGCGTCGCACTCCACCCTCGGTGTATCCGGTTTCGGCATGATCAGCGAACCCAAAGCGTTCTACATGTCTCAATCCAATCATCGGTCCGTCCTGCTTACCGACAAGTACGGCGAAGTGCTGCGTAGCTATACCCGGGACCAGCACGGGAACGGTAGTCACCCGGGAGGGAATGCTACCATCGATTATACCTTCGAACTGAATAACCATAAACTCTACGTCAGCGGGACATACAACCATTTCTCTTGGAATCAAGACGTCGATTATACCCAGACCGAAGGGGATAACATCACCTATCAGGACCAGAAAACCTATAATAAGAACCAAGGGATCGAGATCAAAGCGGACTACGAGTGGAAACCTACCCAGCAGAGTCGTCTCGAAGCAGGGTATGACTATACCCGGAACTGGGAGAGCAATTATGCGGATGCCCATGATATATTCGCGGACCATACCGCCGAACTCTTCCCCTACTACTCCGACGTGCAGGGTCTGACCCAGAACCATGCGATCTATATCACCTATGGTAATCGCTTCTGGAATAGACTCTCCATCCAGGTCGGTCTGCGCGGCGAGTACTACATGCGTCATCTGGAGTCGCGCTATAAAGATGCGGACGGTGCTATCCAAGACTCGTACGCAGGCATGGAGAACAAGAAAGATACGGCCTATTTCCAGGTCTTCCCGAGTGCGTATATCGGGTATGACTTCGGGAACGGACATGAATTGCAACTCAATTACACCCGGCGTGTTGACCGTCCGCGCGGACACCAGATCAACCCCCGCATGGACTTCTCCGACTCTACGAACATCAGTTATGGTAATGTGGACCTGCTGCCCGCATATTCCAATAACCTCGAACTGAACTACCTCAAGACCTGGGAACGTCATACGCTCTCAGCAGGAGTGTTCTGGAAATATCGTGAAGGAGCCGTGCAGAATTATAAATACATAGACGGATACGACCCCGCGGATCCCTCCAAGACCATCATGAAGAATACCTACTTCAATATCGGTTCGCGGCAAGAGTTGGGTATCGAGGTGGTGGCCAAAAACCGCCTCTTCGGAGAGATACTCCAACTCACCACCTCCGCCAATTTCTATTGGAATAACATCGCGTCGGTCAACCAGACCATTGTGCATCAAGGCAAAACGATCGATATCAACTTACCGGGACAGAATATCTTCGCCGGTTCGGTGCGCGTGAATGCCCAGTTCCTCTTTACCAAGGATTTCAGCGGCCAACTCACCGCCAACTACCGCTCCCCGCGCGTAGTAGCACAAGGTACCACCAGCCATTCCTACTCCATCGATATCGGTCTGCGCCATACCTTCCTCAACAAACAGCTGGCACTCGCCCTCAACGTACGCGACCTGCTCGACAGCCGCGCACGGAAGAACACCACCTGGGGGGAAGGTTTCTGGCAATTCAGCGAGAATAGATGGCATAGTCGTTCCGTCAGTCTCACCATCACCTATAACTTCGGTAACCAGATGGGTAAACGTCGTGGTCGTCCGGACGGTGACTTCGGTGGTGGAGATGATAATGATGACAGCGGAAACAGCAATATGGATAATGAGTAAAGTTGAAAGTTGAAAGTTGAAAGATACATAGTAATTTTAGTCTGTACTCTGTATTCTGTACTCTGTACTCCCTTATGGGCCCAGAGGGCAGAGAACAGGCAGTATGTGGATGATAAGTTATTCCACTTCGGTTTTCAGGTAGGTGTCAATTTCTCTACCCTCCATGTCACGGATAGCGAACAACCCATCTACAATGAGATGACAGGGGAGACGGAGATCTACCATGCGCGGGTGGGAACACTCATGCCGGGTTTTCATGTGGGGTTTGTGACCGACTTGCGCCTGTGTAAGTTCCTCAACCTGCGGTTCTGTCCCGGTCTGCTCTTCACCTCCCGTACGCTCAATTACAAGACCGAGTCCGGTCGACCCGTCATGGGTCTGCCCGGCAAACACGGGGCTACCGTCGATGTGTTGGCCATCCCTGTTTACCTACCGGTATACCTTAAGTTCTCCGCGATGCGCGAAGGCAACTACCGACCCTACGTTCTGGCAGGTGGCGGCGTAGCATTCAATGTGAGTCGCGATCGGGAAAAACCCATCCTGCTCAATACGATGGATTATTTCTGCGAAGTAGGTTTTGGTGTGGATCTCTATTTCCGGTGGTTCAAACTCTGTCCGGAGATCACCTACCGGATCGGTTTTGCGAACCAACTGGCTCCTACCGACGGACGTATGGAACTCGCCCCACAGGACTTCTTCTATACCGATGCCCTCTCCCGGCTGACTAGTCATTCCATCTGTCTGACCTTTAATTTCGAGTAATGCAGAAAGGCTTATACATATTGCTTTTGGTGCTTGCCTTTGTGGGTTGCAAGGAATATCAGATCAGTACCGATCCCTCGCTCTGCCTGGCTGTGTCACGCGATACGCTGCATTTCGATACGGTCTTCACGGAGCAAGGAAGTGCTACTATGCAGATGAAGCTCTATAACCGCAATGCCAACGCCCTGCTCATCGATCGCGTATGGATGGATGAAGGCAAAGCCTTCAAGGCCAATATAGACGGTGAACCCAACCTCGCGCAGATAAC
>Ga0265298_10003963_pt1 | contig 19166 bp, 16 predicted proteins | sample AusTroGonzalo_MG_3_FD_193486 | JGI IMG/M metagenome (GOLD analysis project Ga0265298, IMG submission 193486) | Bovine rumen microbial communities from tropical cattle in Woodstock, Queensland, Australia - Gonzalo_01 | ecosystem: Host-associated > Mammals > Digestive system > Stomach > Rumen ... | reverse complement strand
TGGTCACCGCTGTTTTTTTATGGCAACATGAAATTGAAAAATTGAGTGATTTTTGTTTCCGAGAAAGGCTTTATAATTAGCTGAAATTATGTGTTTTAATAGGTAGTTCGCATAGGCATAGTCTAGGATTGGTTCGAGGAGACATCGAGGAGACCACGAGATGAGCTCGTGAAGGACCGCACTTATAGTCATTGGGGGCTACAAAATAAGGGCTTTGTTGCTAATAATGTGTAAAATTTGACGGAAATAAGGGAAAAGGAGTGCAAAAGTGCTCCTTTTTTCATATATGCTTGCATATGTCAAAAAAAAGTATTACCTTTGTTGCCGTTTTTCGCGTGCGCACAAAACGCACACATACACGCATATGAAGATAGCATTGATAGGATACGGTAAAATGGGGCATATGATCGAAGAGATTGCCCTGAGTAGAGGTCATGAAGTCGTGGCGCGTATCGACGTGGGGGATGAGTTCGATCTAAAGGACGCAGAGGTGGCGATAGAGTTTACGACACCGGGGACGGCGAAGGAGAATATTTTACGCTCGTGGGCGCATGGCGTACCCGTAGTGTGCGGAAGTACAGGATGGGATGCGGCTGCGCTGATGGAAGAAGACAAGCTGATTCACGAAAAGCCTATGCTCATATGGAAGAGCAATTTCTCCGTAGGTGTCAATATATTCTTTGACCTCAACAAAGAGTTAGCCGCCGCGATGAAGAATCAACCGCAGTACACGCCCTCTATCACAGAGATACACCATATACACAAACTCGATAAGCCGAGCGGGACAGCGAAGACGCTGGCGGAGGACATCTCCGCGATGTACAAAGGGACAATGTACAATGTACAAAGGGACGTTCCGATTGAATCGATTCGGGAAGGGGAAGTACCGGGGACACATGAGGTGAAGTGGGACAGCGAGGAAGATACGATTGTGATCACGCATATTGCGAAAGGGAGAAGAGGATTTGCACTTGGAGCGGTACTCGCCGCTGAAGCGTTAAACTGTTAAATCGTTAAATTGTTAAATTGTTAAGATGAAATCATTCGAAGATAGAATAAGTGAAGTGACGCGTGGGGGATGGATACGCGCGGGAGTGTGGAGCGCGCTGTATATAGCGTTCGTTGTATGGGTTGCATGGGGCGATTGGAAGAGTTTGGGCTGGCTAGTACTGCTACCGCTGATCGTCGATATGTTCACCACGAAATATATCAACTATAGTTGGTGGAGGAAATACAAAGACACGAAGCCTGCGCTGTACACCGTGTGCAGTTGGATAGACGCAATTGTGTTTGCGCTGGTAGCGGTGTATTTCATTAACTTGTATATCTTCCAAAACTACCAGATCCCGAGTTCGAGTTTGGAGAAGAGTTTGCGCGTGGGGGATTTTCTGTATGTGAGCAAGATGGCGTACGGCGCGCGTGTTCCGCAGACACCGCTTTCGATGCCGCTGGTACAGCACACCATGCCGGCATGGCTTGGTGGTGGAAAGAGTTATCTGGACAAGCCTCACTGGGATTACAAGCGTCTGGCAGGCTGGACGAGTCCGCAGAAAGGCGACATCGTGGTGTTTAACTTCCCTGCCGGAGATACCGTTTGTTTGAAGATGCAAAACCCGGATTACTATACGCTGTGCTATTATTACGGAGAGTCTATCGTTCGCAGCCGCAAGGATGTATTCGGCGAAATCGTGACGCGACCGGTGGATCGGAGAGAGAACTACGTGAAACGGTGCGTAGGTACTCCCGGGGATTCGTTGAAAATCGTGGAGAACACGATTTTCACGAAGAATTCAGAATTCAGAATTCAGAATTCAGATTGGACGCAAGAACCGTTCCGGGAAGGAGTGCAGTTGAATTATCTGGTTCACACAGACGGACATGTGTTTGGCGCGAAGTACTTCGAGAAGATAGGCATCAGCGTGGAGGACCGAATGCAGCTGGACGCGCAGACGTGGCTTTTCCCGCTGACGAAGACGATGAAGGAAGAGATAGCGAAGAACCCGCACGTACTGGCGATTGAGGTAGAACCCGAAGAGCGAGGCGGCGATGTGTATCCGTTGGGACACAACGAGTGGACGCGCGACAACTACGGGCCGATCTATATTCCGCGAAAGGGCGACCGGGTTTTGATCACGGAGGATAATTATTGGCTGTACCGCCGAATTGCCGACGCGTATGAGTTCAAGCCAATGAAGATAGGCGAGGAGTACGAGTTCGAAATGGACTACTACTGGATGATGGGCGATAACAGGCATAAGAGTGCCGACAGCCGATATTGGGGCTTTGTGCCGGAAGACCATGTGGTCGGAAGACCGGTGTTTATCTGGCTGAGTCTCGACAAGGACACGCACTCTATTCGGTGGAGCAGGCTTGGCAAAGGGGCTAAGAGGTAATGCGACCCCCTTAAAGCCATGCGGATAGCGTATATACTCATCAAAAAACGCACTGCCCCGTGCTCGTGTTCCGCGTTCCCCAACCGCTCCACAACGTTTTTGAGTGAGTACATACTAAATCCCTACGGGAAGGGGTTCGAATGAAAGAGAGAAAAAATGGTATTACCAACAGCATATTTACCACCGCAGTCGTATATGGAGGCGCTGATGAGTGAACCGGCGACGATCGAGCAGATGGAGAGTTTTGAGAAGCAGACGTTTCGGAACCGCTGTCTGATACGTGACGCGAAAGGCGAGTTAGTGAGGTTGACCGTTCCGGTAGGCAAAGTGGAGCATAAGCAGTTGACGCGAGACATACAAATCAGTTATCAGACGAGATGGCAACACCAGCACTGGATTACACTCGTCAGCGCGTACCAACATACACCGTACTTTATGTACTTTGCGGACTACTTGCGGCCGTTCTACGAAAAAGAGTATAAATGGTTATTGGACCTGAATGATGAAATGAATGAGACGCTGGTCTCGCTGCTAAAGAAAGAAAGGCCGCAAGGCATCATAAGCAGTTCTCGCACGCAAGACTGGAGCGGAGAGATTTGGACAGACAAACATCCGTGGCAAACGGAATTGAGTATATTAGATACGCTTTTTGAAGATTAAAGAATGAAAGATATCGATTGGAGTAGTTTGGGATTTCATTATACGGAGCCGGAATATATTGTTCGGGCGGGGTATCATGATGGCGTGTGGAAAGAACCGTACGCCACGAAGGATAAGTTCCTGCACTTGCACGTATCGGCGACGTGTTTGCAATACGGGCAAGAGGCGTTTGAGGGCTTGAAGGCTTTTCGTGGAGTGGACGGTAAGATTCGTATATTCCGTTGGAGAGACAATGCGCGCAGGATGGCGAAGAGTGCGGAGGGTTTGTTTATGGCGCCGGTTCCGGAGGAGTTATTTGGCAAAGCGATCCGTTTGGCGCTGGAGAAGAATTTGGACTTCGTACCTCCGTATGGAACAGGCGCAACCTTGTATTTTAGACCGCTGCTGATCGGTACGACGCCGCGGCTGGGTGTAGGACCGGGACATGACTTCGAGTTCATCGTCATTCCTTCGCCGATTGGACCGTACTACCCGGGTAAGTTTCACTGCACGACATTCATCGTGAACCGTTTTGTGGATCGCGCTGCGCCTTACGGTACCGGACAATTCAAGGTAGGCGGCAACTATGCTTCTTCGTTCCGGGCTACCGAAGCGGCACACGCGATAGGTTGCGATTGCATCTTCCTGGACGCGAAGCGGCATCAGTATATCGATGAGTGCAGCGCGGCCAATTTCATTGGCATCAAAGAAATTAAAAATGAAAAATTAAAAATTAAAAATTACGAATACCTGACTCCGAAGAGTAGTGCGATTTTGCCGAGTATCACGAATGACAGCCTGATGACGCTTGCGAAGGAGATGGGGATGAAAGTGACGCGGCGAAGGATACGGCTGGAGGAGTTGGCGGATATGAGCGAAGCCGCAGCTTGCGGAACGGCAGCGGTGATCTCGCCGATCAACAAAGTGGTGGATACGGAGAAGAACCGCGTCTATGAGTTCGGCGACGAACCGGGACCGGTACTGACAGCGCTGTACCGCGCGCTCAAAGATATCCAGTACGGGAGAGCGAAGGACAAACACGGATGGTGTACCATCGTTGATGATTGAAGATTTAAGATTGAAGATTTAAGATTTTAAAAATTATAGTTTATGTTTAAGAATCAACCAAAAGGATTATTTGCGCTTGCTCTGGCGAATACGGGCGAGCGTTTCGGCTACTACACGATGTTAGCCGTGTTTGCGCTTTTCTTGCGCGCTAATTTCGGACTTTCGGCAGGCGCTGCCGGAGCTATTTACTCGACGTTTTTGGCGTTCGTGTACTTCTTGCCGCTGATAGGTGGTATCATCGCGGACAAGATCGGATACGGTAAATGCGTGACGATCGGTATCATCATTATGTTCCTAGGCTACGTGCTGCTCGCTATCCCGATGGGCGGCATTGAGTACGGCAGTACGGCTGTTGCCATGACCGGTATGATCGGTGCGTTGGTACTGATCAGTTTCGGTACGGGTTTGTTCAAGGGTAATTTGCAAGTAATGGTCGGTAATTTGTACGACGACCCGCAGTACGCCGACCGCCGTGACGCGGCTTTCTCGCTGTTTTACATGGCAATCAACGTAGGTGCTATGTTCGCTCCGACCGCAGCTGTAAAAATCATGGCTTGGGCACAAGAGAGCCTGGGCGTCAGTGTGAACGACAGTTACCATTTTGCATTCGCAGTAGCGTGCGCGTCGCTGGTTTTGAGTATCGCGATTTATTACGCTTGCCGTCCTTGGTTCAAGCACGTAGAGAACACGGCCAAACAGGCTGCAGCGAGTGGTCAGAAAGTAGAGGAGTTGAGTCCTGAGCAGACGAAAAAGCGTATTGTGGCTTTGTGCCTCGTGTTTGCAGTTGTGATTTTCTTCTGGATGGCCTTCCACCAGAATGGTCTGACGCTGACCTATTTCGCAGATAAGTTCGTCAATCCGGTAGTAACGGGTGTTCAGACGATGGCATTTAATATCTGGAACCTTGTGCTGGTAGCGATCGGTGTTTATGCGCTGTTTGGCATCTTCGGCGAAGGAGAACGCAAAGCGAAAATGATCTGGAGTTGTGTAGGTGTCGTAGTATTGGGCGTTTTGGCGTATCAGTATCTGCATCACCCGGAGACTTTGGGTATCTCGGCTCCTATTTTCCAGCAGTTCAACCCGTTCTATGTAGTGGCTTTGACGCCGGTTAGCATGGCTATCTTCGGTGCGTTGGCTAAGAAAGGGAAAGAGCCCTCTGCGCCTCGTAAGATCGCGTACGGAATGTTGGTTGCAGCAGCCGCTTATGCGGTGATGGCTTTCTGCTCGATCGGTCTGTTGACCCCGAATGCTCAGGAAGCTGCACTGGAGGCAGGTGAGAGTCCGCTGATGGTGAACGCAAACGTGCTGATCGGTACGTACCTGGTGTTGACGTTCGGCGAGTTGCTGTTGAGTCCGATGGGTATCTCGTTTGTCAGCAAAGTGGCTCCTCCGCAGTACAAAGGAATGATGATGGGCGGTTGGTTCGTAGCTACTGCGCTGGGTAACTTCCTTGTATCAGTCGGCGGTTTCCTCTGGGGTAACCTTCCGTTGTGGCTCGTATGGAGCGTATTCATCGGTGTCTGCCTGATTGCAGCTATCTTTATGTTCTCGATGATGAAAAAACTGGAAGACGCAACAAAGTAAATTGATAATTGATAATTGATAATTGATAATTCTTCATGGAAGAAGTAATTAAATATTTTGAGTCACTGGAAGCTCGTATAGCGGCGCTGGAGGCTCGGATGGACCAGATCGAGCAGAAACAGCAGCTTGGAGCAGATGGGTTTGAGCAGATCAAGGGCATCATGAGCAAGATGGGCGCGAATATTCTCGGTATTCAGCAGTTCCTTAAGGAAGCCCAACTGCAGAAAGAGGCGAAAGGCGAAAGGTTAGAGGCGAAAGAGCCGAGAGTCGAGCCGATAGTAGAACCCGAGCCGGAAGTATCGGAGCCCGTCGTTGGAATCGAGCCGGAAGAGCCTCAGGAAGCGAAAAGCGAAAGGTTAGAGGCGAAAGTGGAGCAGGCTTCACCGAAAGCGGCTGTCTATGGAAAGGCGGTAGGTGACATCCGTTTGGCAATCTCGCTGGGTGACCGATTCTTGTACCAGCGCGAGTTGTTCGGCCAGAATGCCGAGTTGATGCAGAAGACGCTGACCAAGTTGAACGAGATGCACTCGTTCGACGAGGCGCTGGCGTTCATCAGCAAAAACTTCAACTGGGACACGGAGAGCAATACGTATCAGCAATTCCTCGTTACCCTTCATAGACGTTTCGGATAATGCTTTACATCGTTCCGACACCGGTAGGGAATCTGCAAGACATGACGTTCCGCGCGATTGAAGTGCTGAAATCCGTGGACCTAATTTTGGCGGAAGACACGCGCACGAGCGGCGTGTTGTTGCAGCATTTCGATATCCACACGCCGCTGAAGAGTCATCATAAGTTCAACGAACATGAGACTTCGGCGGATATCGTGGAGCGGCTAAAGGCGGGTGCGAATATTGCGCTGATTTCCGACGCCGGTACGCCTGCGATCTCTGACCCGGGATTCTTCCTAGTGAGAGCTGCTGCCGAAGCAGAGGTGGAAGTTCAGTGTCTGCCCGGAGCTACGGCTTTTGTGCCGGCACTCGTGGACAGCGGACTGCCCAATAACCACTTCTACTTCGAGGGTTTCTTGCCGCAGAAGAAAGGCCGGCAGACACGGTTGCAGTACCTGGCACAATTGGACGAGACGTTCATTATCTATGAGTCGCCATTCCGACTTGTGAAGACGCTGGAGCAGCTGGTACAAATGTGCGGCGAAGAGCGTAAAGCATCGGTAACCCGCGAAATCAGTAAAGTACACGAAGAGACTGTTCGGGGCACCTTAGCGGAATTGATAGCTCATTTTAAAGAGAAAGCGCCGAAAGGCGAGATCGTTATCTGCATTGCCGGTAAAAACGTGAAAATGGTAAATGACTAAATGGTAAATGGTTCGATGAAATCGTTGGCGAAGGACACTGCCATCTATGGGTTGAGCAGTATCATCGGGAAGTTCTTGAACTACCTGCTGGTTCCGCTGTACACCTACGCTCTGGCGCGCACGGCCGACTACGGTATCGTCACGAACATATACGCGTGGACGGCATTGCTGCTGGTACTGCTGACCTACGGCATGGAGACGGGTTTCTTCCGTTTTGCGAATCGCGAAGACTACGACCCGGCGACGGTTTATAAGACCGCCTACCTGACGCTGTTCAGCACGAGTGCGCTGTTTGCACTGCTGGTCATTGTGTTCCAACACCCGATCGCGAACGTGCTGGGTTACGCCGACCATTCGGAGTTCATCGCGATGATGTTCGCGACCGTGGCCATCGATGCGTTTGCCTGTATCCCGTTTGCGTACCTGAGGTACCAGAAGAAACCCATTCGTTTTGCGGTACTCAAGCTGCTTTTCGTGCTGCTGAATATCGGTTTTAACCTGCTGTTTTTGGTGGTATTGGGCAAGAATGACGTGTTCTACGTGTTCCTCAGCAATATCTTAGCGACCACTATCCAAACGCTTTGCCTGCTGCCGTTCACAATGCCTAAAGGCGGACATTTCGACGGAAGGGTACTCAAAGACATGCTCCGTTACTCGCTGCCGTTATTAGTTCTCGGTGTAGCGGGTATCATGAACCAAACGTTGGACCGTATCCTGTTTCCGTACCTCTATACGGGCGACGACGCGCAAGCGCAACTCGGTATCTACGGTGCGTGCTTCAAGGTAGCGATGATTATGATGATGTTTACGCAGGCGTTCCGGTATGCGTACGAGCCGTTCGTGTTCGCCAAACATAAAGATCGCCAGTCCGCTGCTGCTTATGCGGACGCAATGAAGTACTATATCATCTTCTCGTACCTCATCCTGCTGGGCGTCATCTTCTACTTGGACATCTTCCGCTATATCATCTCCAGTGCGTACTGGGAGGGACTGAAGATCGTGCCCGTTGTGCTGTGGACGTATGTGTTCCAAGGCATCTATTTCAACCTCAGTTTCTGGTACAAGCTGACCGACGAGACCAAATGGGGCGCGTATTTCTCGCTGATCGGGCTGGCTATTACGCTCGTGCTGCATATTGTCGGTGTTCCGCTGATCGGGTACTGGGCAAGTTGCGGCAGTAGTCTCGTTTGCTATTTCGTGATCATGTGCCTGTCTTATGGAATCGGACAACGCAAAGCGCCGATACCGTACGACATGAAGCGGATAGGACTCTATACCGTGCTGACACTTATGCTACTTGGCGCGTACTATGCCGTACGGTTGAATACCACGTTGAATATGTGGCTCCTCATGGCGATCGGTACTGCCCTGATCGGTATATATTTATTTGTATTAACTCGTAAAGATTTTCCTATTGCAAATGTTCTCAGGAATCGTAGAAACAATGGCTCAGGTCGTTAAGATTGAGACCGAGCACACGAATAAACACTTCACGCTTCGCAACCCGTTTGGCGAGCCGCTGAGTATCGATCAGTCGATCGCGCATAACGGCGTGTGCCTGACGGTGGTGAAAATCGAGGGCGACCTCTATACGGTCACGGCGATGCAGGAGACGCTTCGTCTGACGAACCTCGACTTGTTGAAGGAGGGGGATTTTGTGAACGTTGAGCGCTCGATGATGATGGGCGGTCGTCTGGACGGACACATCGTGCAAGGTCACGTGGACCAGAAAGCGACTTGTATCGAAGCTCGCGAGACAGATGGTAGCTGGTATTACCGCTTCGAGTATGACAGTTCCCGCGAGATGGTTGAGCGCGGCTATTTCTGCGTGGACAAGGGTTCGGTCACGATCAACGGTGTCAGTCTGACCGTCTGCGAACCGGATATCAAGGGAGACAAAGGCTACGTGTCGGTTTGTATCATCCCATACACCGAAGAAAACACGAACTTTAAGTATATCCAACCCGGCACGGTGGTGAATATTGAGTTTGACATCCTCGGCAAGTACCTCTCGCGCTATGCTGCGATATTGAAATGACGAAATAAATGAACAAATAGTAAATGATAAAATTGTAAATGACTTTATGGACAAAATCAGTTATGCATTAGGCCTCTCGATGGGGCAAAACCTGATGGGTAGCGGTGTGGAGAAACTGAACTATCAGGATCTCGCTGCCGGCATCGAAGATGTACTGACTCATCAGCAGCCCAAGATTAGTTATCAAGAGGCACAACAGGTATTAGGACAGTTCTTCCAGGAACTGGAAAACAAGATTGCCGGAGCAGCGAAAGCAGACGGTGAGAAATTCTTGGCGGAGAATGCCAAACGCGAAGGCGTTAAGGTGACCGCAAGCGGTTTGCAGTACGAAGTACTGGAGCCGGCTCTGGGCCAGAAACCCAAAGCGACCGACACCGTACGCGTTCATTACGAAGGAACGCTGATCGATGGCACGGTCTTTGACAGCAGCTACCGCCGCGGCGAGTCCATCACTTTCCCGCTGAACGGCGTTATCAAAGGCTGGACCGAAGGTCTACAGCTTATGTCGGTCGGATCGAAGTACAAGTTCTTCATTCCGTACCAATTGGCGTACGGCGAGCGCGGCGCAGGTCAGTCTATCCCACCCTACGCAGCGTTGATCTTTACGGTAGAACTGTTAGGAATTGAGTAATTAAAAATTAATAAATCACAAATCATAAATCACAAATCACAAATGAAAAAGATTTCAATCTTTTTGCTGGCCGCATTAGCAATGATTTCGTGCGGCAACAGTTACAAAGCGCAAGACGCTAAATTAACCGACGAGACCGATTCAATCAACTATGCAATCGGTCTGTTGAATGGTTTACAAATCAAGATGTACTACTTATCCAACGACAGCAGCGACGAAGCTGTTGCCGAGTTCATCGACGCGTTGGAAGAAGCGTACTTAGGCAAAGAAGAGGTGCTCAATGACATCGAGCAGGCTGGTCGCCAATTCGGTGCATCGATTAAGACCTTCGAGAAGAAAGGTCTGGCTGAGCGTGAGGCTTGGGCGCTGAACGAGAAGATTTTCCTGCAGGCTGTTGTGAACGCCCTCTATGAGGACACGACCGTTATGCCGGAGAGCGTAGCGGAGAGTTACTTGATGGCTTGCTATCAGTCCGATAAGGAGATGACTCCGGCTAAGACCGTTTTGGCTAAATGTCCGAAGAAAGCCGGAAAGGTTTCGCTGGAGAGCGACATCGACTCGCTTAACTATGCTTTCGGCTGCGCAAACGGATCACAGATTCGCAATTATATCCTCTCCAATGACACCACCGGTGAGGCGATTGAGGAGTTCATTGAGAACGTCAACAAAGGAATGAAGGAGAACCTTCGTAACCCGCAACTGGTATCGATGGCGAAGAATGTCGGTAAAGCGATCCGCGAGCAAGAACCGGTTGGATTGTTAGGTGTCGAAGGTCTGGAGACCAATTTTGACTTGATCAAACAAGGTTTCATCAACGGTCTGTACAACTACACCGAGCAGTTTGATTCGCAGTCCGCGAGCCAGTTCGTAGAGAGCGTGATCAACCACAAACGTTACGGCAACACCAAAGAAGCAGGCGAGAAATTCCTGGAGGAGAATGCGTTGCGTGACGGTGTTAAAGTGACCGAGAGCGGTTTACAGTACGAAGTACTGCTGTTGGGTAACGGCGCTAAACCGACCGCCGAGCAGACGGTTAAGGTTCACTACGAAGGAACGCTGATTGATGGTACGGTCTTTGACAGCAGTTACCAGCGCGGCGAGCCGATCGAGTTTCCGTTGAATGGCGTTATCAAAGGTTGGACCGAAGGTCTGCAGTTGATGCCGGTAGGTTCTAAGTTCCGTTTCTTCATCCCGTACCAACTGGCGTACGGCGAGCGCGGCGCAGGTCAGTCTATCCCGCCTTACGCAGCCCTCGTGTTTACGGTAGAGTTGCTCGACATCAAATGACCAAATGGTAAATGAGTAAATGACTAAATAGTCATGGGCGTCATAGCTAAACAATCAATACGCGGAACAATAGTGACTTATCTGGGCATCGCCGTAGGTATAGTTACTACGTTCTTCGTGCTGACCCGTTTCCTCAGTCCGGAGGAGATCGGGTTAGCACGCGTATTGGTTGATGCGGCTACGCTCTTCATCGGTCTGGCGCAGTTAGGAACCAACGCATCGATCATCCGCTTCTATCCGTATTTCTCGGACAAACAGTCCGACCACGGTTTCTTCTTCTGGGCGCTGGTTGTGCCGTTCATCGGGTTTGTGCTGTTTGCCATCATTTACTGGGCGTGTCATGTACCGCTGGGTGCTTGGTTTGGCGATAAGTCCCCGCTGTTCGTGGAGTACTACTATTTCGTGCTCCCGATCGCGTTCTTTATGCTCTATCAAACTATCTTCGAGAGTACCTGCAACGTGCTAATGCATATCGTTGTTCCGCGTGCGGTGCGCGAATTAGTGGTTCGAGTAGGCATGTTGGCGCTGTATCTGCTATACGCGTTCCGGGTACTGTCACTGGACGGTTTTGTGATCGGTCTGTGCGCCAACTACGCGATCGCGGCGCTGATTAACATGGGGTACTTTTTCTCGCTCAAAAAGATTAGTCTTCGTCCCGATTGGACATTCCTTCGCGCGAACAAAGACTTGGTACGCCGGTATCTGGTCTATACGGGTTTCCTGATCATCTCTGCGTTGACCTCGGTCTTGGCGCCTACCCTCTCGTCGTTCTTCGTGACAGCCAAGATGGGTCTGGACAGTACCGGTATCTTCGCGATCGCGACATACATGGCGGTAATGGTGAGCGTACCGAATAGGTCCGTTATGGCCATCTCCTCGCCGCAATTAGCGCGTGCTATCAAAGAAGACAACCGCGACGAATGTTCGTTCCTGATGCGTCAAGTGACACGAAACATGCTACTGGTCGGCGGGTTCATTCTGCTGGCGATCTGGGTCAACATAGACCTTATTTTCCATATTCTGCCTAACGGCGCTACGTTCGCTCAAGCGAAAAATGTAGTGCTTATTTTGGGCGTCAGCCAATTGGTTTTGGCTACGTTCTCTATCTGTTTCACGGCACTGAACTACAGTCATTACTATGCGTTCAGCCTGCTGTGGTCGCTCGTTTTGACGGTTAGTGCGCTGCTGCTAAATAACTACCTTGTTCCGCTTTACGGCATGGAAGGTGCAGCGGTGAGCAACTTGCTGTCGTACGGGCTTTATTATGTGCTCATCATTGCTACCGTCGTTCCGCTCGGGCATCTGAAGGTAGTGGACAAACGATGGTGGTATATATTAGTCCTGCTCATCGCCTTGTTTGCAATCAACCATTTATGGTTGCTCTATATGCCGTCGATAAACCTCTGGGCGGACAGCATTATCCGCAGTCTTGTCCTCCTCGGCGGCGGAGCCTTTATTGCATATAAAACAAAACTCTCACCGGAAATAAATGCGATTCTTCATTGAGTTCACATATGATGGCACAGATTTCCACGGTTCGCAGACGCAGCCGAACGGAAATACGATTCAAGCGGAGATGGAAGCGGCTCTGGCTACCGTCTTGCGCGAATCCGTGCCGCTCACCTTCGCCGGTCGCACCGACGCAGGCGTCCATGCCGAGAAGATGGTAGCGCATTTCGATTGGTCGAAAGCGTTGCCCGCTAATCTGGACGGGCGACTCAACAGATTGCTCCTCGACTCGATTGCAGTCAGTGCTATTGAACGGGTGACCGATGAGGCGCACGCGCGGTTTGATGCGCTCAGCCGCACCTATCATTACCGAATCACGACCCGCAAAGACCCGTTCACTTTTAGGACTCATACGCGCGTGGCGAAAGGGCTGGATTTCGAAGCTATGAATGACGCGGCTCAATTGCTGCTCGGACAACAGGACTTCGCTGCTTTCTGCCGTACCCACACCGACGTCAAGACAACGATTTGCGATGTGCGCGAAGCGAGATGGGTACAGGAGAACGACGCCGAAGCGTATTTCGTTATTACGGCGGACCGGTTCCTACGAAACATGGTTCGTGCCGTAGTGGGAACGCTGTTTGAGGTCGGCAGACATAAGATGACCAAGACCCAATTCGGCGAAGTCATTGCCTCCCACGACCGCTGTCAAGCCGGTCATTCTGCTCCGGCCGAGGGGCTCAGTTTAGTAGAAATAACATATCCAAAAAACATATACTTATGCGAAAATTAACCTTCCTGCTGCTTGCCGCAGCCGTTATGAGCGCTTGTAATGCGCCCCAGTACCAAACGACAACACAACGAGACATCGACCGTCTCACCAAGTCGGCTTCGTTCGACATGCCGAAAGTGCAAGTGCCTTCTTTCCCGAGCCTGACGCTCAACGTCCTCACTTACGGCGCAGACCCGACAGGCGTAGCCTTATCGACCGATGCCATCCAGCAGGCGATAGACGAGTGTTCTTTTGCCGGAGGCGGAACGGTCATCATTCCGGAAGGACTGTACCTCACCGGACCGATCACCCTCAAGTCCAACGTGCGGCTGTACACGGAGAAAAACTGCTTCGTGCAGTTCAGCCACAATCTCGACCTCTACGAGATCTACGACGAGTGGTTCGAAGGAATCCCGACCAAGCGTTGCACGAGCCCGCTTAATGCACGCAACGCAGAGAACATCGCCATCACCGGCCACGGCACTTTCAACGGCAACGGCGATTGGTGGAGACCGGTCAAGAAAGGTAAGATGGCTCCGGGACAATGGAAGAAGCACCTCAAAGAGAAAGGCGGTATCGTAGCGAACGACATATGGTATCCGGACAGTGCATCGCTGCTGGCGCAGTCGTACTGCCTCGACCAGAACGTGCCGGTCATCACCGATGACTCGCTCTGGCAGGTAGTAAAATCGTTCTTGCGTCCGGTATTGCTTCATTTCGTAGATTGCCGCAATATATTGCTTGAAGGCGTGACGTTTGAGAACTCGCCTGCTTGGAATCTTCACCCGATGTGCTGCGAGAATCTGATTCTGCGGGACCTCAACGTCCGCAACCCGTGGTACAGCCAGAACGGCGACGGTGTCGATGTAGAGAGCTGCAAGAACGTAGTCATTGCCCGTTGCTCGTTTGACGTAGGCGACGACGCGATCTGTATGAAGTCCGGCAAGGACAAACCCGGCCGTGACCGCGGTATCCCAACCGAGAACGTCGTTGTGGATGACTGTACCGTTTATCACGGTCACGGAGGTTTCGTGTGCGGCTCGGAGATGTCCGGCGGTATCAAGAACGTGGAGGTGCGCAACAACCTCTATATAGGTACTGACGTGGGCTTGCGCTTCAAATCGACCCGCGGCCGCGGAGGCGTTGTGGAGAACATCTTCATCAACGGCGTCAACATGGTTAATATCCCCAACGAAGGACTGCTGTTTGACCTCTTCTACGGCGGTAAAGGCGCAGGCGAAGAGACGGAAGAGGAACTGGCGGCACGTATGAACGCCGAGGCACCCGAAGCGAGCGAAGAGACACCTGCGTTCCGCAATATCGTCATTGAGAACGTCAAAGGCGCAAGCATCAAACGCGCGATCTATTTCAACGGCCTGCCGGAGATGAAGATTCAGAACGTCACGCTGCGCAACATCCAGATGAGCGCTACCGAAGGAGCACTCTTCCGCCAGACCGACGGCCTTGTTATCGATAATGTGAATATTAACGCCGAGAAAGGCGAAGCCTTCTCCTTAGCCCCCACCGTAGAAAATGTTAAGATCAATTAAAATCATAGGATTCTTAGGGTTCTTAGGACTCCTGTGCTCCTGCCGGCCGCAAGTAGCGACCTCGTTCTGGAGAATAGCGACACCTGCCTACTCCGACATGCCAGGATACCGTGTCTTGTACGAAGGCAAGAAAGAGCGTCATTGCTACCCGATCACCGAAGCCTGCGAACCGGCCTGGGATCCGGAATACGACACCTATCATATGTTCCATCACCACGGCGTAGCGGTGGAGAGCGAATTAATGGCGTACCGGATCTATTTCGACAAGAAGCAGACGATCGATGTGTACTGCAAGCGTACGCCGCGGCTGGAGCTGGCGACCAGCTACTGGTACCCCAACGACAGCCTGCTGGCAGAAGGCTACGGCGATGATATCCTGCGCGTAGGCGGAACGGTAGGCGTCGGAACGGTCAAGTACTGGCACGATAAGCTGTACCATATCGAAGATGTGGGCGAGCGCCAACAATGGATTTTGTCGAAGTCGCGCAAGAAGGCCACTATAGCGGTCAGCGACGTCGATTGGACTGTACCGGACGGCAAAGAGGACAGCCCTTTAACGCGCACGATGGTCAACCTCGCTGCCGAATATACGATCCGCGCCGGGCATCGCGATATGCGGTGCGACGTGCGCGTGTCCAAACCTATCGAAGGACTCTGTACCGGCGTGCAAAAAATCCCTGCAAAAGGAGCCAATCACCAATCACAAATCATCAATTACCAATTACAAAACGGAGTTTTGTTAGCCTCCTGGGGTACAGATTGGCCGGTGAACGATACAGTCAAGTACGCCAAAGAGACGGTGGGTTTAGGAGTCTTTATTCCGAAAGAGTGTGCCGGAGAAATGGTTCAGGACCAATCCAATAACCTGTGCCTGCTGAAAGTCCAAAGTGGCGAGCCGGACTTAGATGGTATACCCTCCTACCGCGCGCATTTCTACCTCACCGCTTGCGGTGCCACCAAAGAAAACCACCCCATAGCCACGACGGCCGAGGAGTGGTTTGACTATCTCCGCAACTGGGCGAAGGGGTTAAAGTAAGGTCAGATACGCAAAATACTTATAAGCCAAATCGTCCATCGTACGCTCTGCTTGTGCGAGACTTTGCATATCCCCTTCTGTCAGCCGTTCACGATAGGATTGCTGCTTGTAGGTCATACAGATATATTTCTGTCCTTCGCTTTCCTCCATATGTATATCGTCAAACGGCAGAGAACTATGCGGGTCATAGATCAAATTATACGCGATATTTCGCACATTGCCTTGCACCGGACGTAGCATTTTTTTCTCCACCAAATCGGCTATATCACGATTGGCAGTATCCAATGACACTTCCGCCAGCTTCGCCCAATTCTTCGCCGTCAATTTACCATCATATCCGCCAAGATAGATATTGAGTATCTTCTTCTGTCGCTCAGAGCACACAATATCCTCATGGATATGCCAGAAATAGGTCTTGTTCAGCACATTTCCTATCACCGTGTCAGAGTCCTTCACAGCGACTAACAAAGTATTCAAGAACCACATCAACCAATTGGTGATATCCGTTCCACGTTGTGCACGCTCCAATTCCAGATAATAGTTCTTACGGTCGGCATAAATCGCTTTAGACATACTATAGTACCGCAGATTACTATCTTCTGCACGCGCCAGAATCATATCGGATAACGCACGAGTAATACGACCGTTTCCATCGTCAAAAGGATGGATACACACGAACCAGAAATGAGCTATTGCTGCTTTCAAAGGCGTAGCCGGCACGTTTGTATCATTATACCAAGCTATATACCGCTCCATCTCTGCCGGCACACGCTCCGGAGAAGGAGCCTCATAGCAAACACGCTCACGTCCCATATTACCGGTAACAACCTGCATTCCAACCTTACGGTACTGCCCCACATCAATTCGATAGATTTGTGTGCGCTCCGGAGGGAATAGTTCACCGTGCCATGCGTAGAGACGCTCATTCGTCAGCGGCTGTTTGTAATTTCGTGTAGCATCTAAGGATACACTTACCATGCCTTCAACGTAGTGTGACATCGTATCATTGGCTTCTTCATATGGCACACCCAAACGACGCGCAACAGAAGAACGAACTGAACGAGTATTCAGCGTTACGCCTTCTATCTCCGAGGACGAAACGATATCTTGCGTCACACTCTCTGCGGTAGCCTTGAGTTGCTCATCAAAACCGATCATACTCAATCTTCCGTGCATATAACCTAAAGCTTGTGACACTTCCGCCAACTTAGCATCTACCACATCGTGATCCCACGAGAATTGCGTCCAATTATCTGATTCGTGAATAAACATAAAGCCATTTACGATTTAAAATTCGCTGCAAAGTTACAACTTTTGCGGCATATATGCAAATTTAAGCCGCAAAAAATGCGGCTAATTGGACTTTTTTTGCCGCAAGGCACGAAAAAAGGCTGCGATTGCAGCCTTTTTACTTATATGATCATTACTTTAGAATGCCGGTTCTCGTTTAGAGGGGGCACCGTACGAGTGATCTGGATCGCTTGCACCAGCAAAATCCATCATACGCTCCGTTTCCACCGCAATTACCTCTATCGTCGGTATAAAATATGTCTTTTTCGTACTCATTTTCATTTCAGGGCGCAAAGGTACTACTTTTTTTTGATATATGCAAATTTTTCTTAAAATTTCACACCTTTTCCGATGATATCGTACATCTTACCTTCCGGAGTAACGATATAAACCGTGTTGTTGATGATCACTTTGCGTACAGTTTGACCGGAAGTCTCCGTTTCCTCAACGCCGGTCGTTACAGCCGGAGCTTTCTTCGCTTCAAGCAGCAATCCGTATCCTTCGGTCGTGCCTTTGGTCAACTCGATCTCGAACGGACTCATCGTCAGATCCCAGATCACATTGCCCTCATAGGTCAGATAGAGGTTAGCATCTGCAGGAGCAGCATCGACAGCCAGTACATACGCGGCATCTTGCGGAGCGAAGAGCGACAGCGGTGCAGTAGCCTTATCGTTCAGCAATGTTGCTTCGATATCGCACAGTTTGTTGGTACCCTTCGTGGACCACATCTGCGCAACTTTTGCACTAGTCGGCGTACCCATCTTCATTAAGTCATGACCGATAACGTATTGGTCGGTAGCCTCTTCGCTTGCCGAGAAGAAGAGGACATCAGCCGGTTCTTCACGACCCGCATTGCTCAGGCTCAATTTGAACTCTTCTACCTCTTTCGCTTCGCGTTTCGGAGCATACAAAGGACGACCTACGGTAGCCTGTGCCGCCTCCCACGATACCGTTCCGGCAGAAGGTACTTGGATGAAGAATGCCGTTCCGACAGCGAATGTCTTCTCGTCGTCTATCACCTCATAAGTCTTGGTACCATGGTTATATACCTGTTTCTTATAATTGGTAGCCAAGTGTCCGTGGCTTAACATACCGTTACCCAGACCGTTCCAGCCACGCAAGGTTTCAACACTTCCTTCGGCACACTGCGTTGTATAGCTTGCTTCATTTTCTATGGATCCGTTGCCATTCCACGTAAAGCGGAGAGTATTCTGATTCACATCGTCGTCCAGCGTAATGGTGTACAACTTACCCGGGCGGAGAACTCCGCTGTTCAAGCGACGCCAGCCGTTACCGCCGTTCGCACGATTGACCTCATCTGCCTCCATAACAATGAAGTCTGTACCGCTGACCATCGTCTTGTCGACTGCACTGTTTACACGTGAGATACCGCCTGCAATATTTACCTCGAACGGTACTGCGAAGTCATACCATCCATACGAGATACGTCCTGTCGGGTCAAAACTCAATTGGAAGTATGCATTTCCATTTTCGTTGACGTTCAACTTACTCGGATTCACTACTTGACCGGAAGCAGCCTCGGCGCGATCGTCTTTGTTTACCTGACCGCCCAATTTAGCATCCAAAGTGAAGTGACGAACTTGCAGAATAGCGCTGTTGCCCAGCGAGATAATTCCATCGTTCTGTACGTGAACATCACCGTACTCCGCACGATAGTCGCTTACACCTTTGACGGTCAGCGTACCTTCGCTGATGACCGCTACCGATCCGGTGCTTTCAATAGTCAGTTTACCGACTGTTACGTCTTCATCTATCTCCAATGCACCTCTAACAATCACATCCGGATCTTCTTCTTCAGGCACTATACCTAAACTCCAGTTCGAAGGTGTGCCCCAATCACCATTACCGGTAAACTCATTAGCCGGAACTGACTCTACAGTCAGACTAACCGTTGCATCCAACTCGGAATAGTTGCTATCGTCCGGTGTGAAATGTACAGCCAGACCATCATGTGTGCCCACTGCCAATACAGCACTATTATCTGCTGTATTCCATGTCCATGTTCCCGGTGTTCCACTGTTAGAGAGAACAGAATTGCAAATCGGGTTACCATAGGTAATGTTGGCTGCAGAAGGAGTAGCCTCTGAGGTTAT
>Ga0265298_10003962_pt1 | contig 19169 bp, 18 predicted proteins | sample AusTroGonzalo_MG_3_FD_193486 | JGI IMG/M metagenome (GOLD analysis project Ga0265298, IMG submission 193486) | Bovine rumen microbial communities from tropical cattle in Woodstock, Queensland, Australia - Gonzalo_01 | ecosystem: Host-associated > Mammals > Digestive system > Stomach > Rumen ... | reverse complement strand
TAGCCGTACGAACACACACTCCTTACAACGCGCACGGGAAATAGTCTCATGCTCGGCTGCTTTACGAAGGGCCGTGTTGTAGTTCGCGGTCGAGGAACGCCAGATATCGGTGATGCCGTACTGCCGTTGAGCCTCATGGCGCTGGCTTTCTGCGGCGTGGTGGCGTTGCGGAGACGCAAAGCGGTGAAGCGCTAATGCCGTTGGCGGATTGAGAGGAAATGGCCTGCAGGTTTCGACTTGCAGGCTGTTTTTTTGAGCAAAAAAGCGAAATAATTACGATTTTTGGAAAAATATTTGAATATTTGGAAAATTTATTGTAATTTTGCACGCTGAAAGTGGGGGGAACGGACATTCAAAATTTATAAGAATATGGCACAGATTAAGACAGAAAAAGAGTACGACGCAGCAATGGCGCGTATAGACGAGTTGCTTCCATTGACTTGGGGAGATAATGTGCCGGAAGACTCGCCGGAGAACATTGAGTTAAATCTCCTTTCGGACCTCGTGGCTGAATATGAGGATGTACATTATCCGATAGCCGTGCCTTCCTTGGTGGAGGTGCTCAAACTGCGCCTGTATGAAATGGGATTGACCCAAAAGAGTGCTGCTGAATTATTAGGAATCAGTTCTCCACGCATGAGTGAGATTATGCATGGAAAGACAGAGCCGTCGCTTTCGTTGGCACGCACGATGTGTATTAAATTGAATATTACGCCGGAAGTGGCGCTGGGCTTGTAGTATCAGAGACATATGCTTTTGAATATATTAAAATCGAAGATTCACCGGGTAGAGGTGACAGAGGCGAACCTGGAGTATATCGGTTCGATAACAATAGATGAGGCGCTGATGGAAGCGGCGAATATTTATGCCGGTGAGCGCGTGCAGGTGGTGGATAATACCAACGGCGCACGGCTGGAGACCTACGTCATCACCGGCAAACGCGGCAGCGGATGTATATGCATCAACGGCGCTGCTGCGCATTTGGTGAACGTGGGCGACACCGTCATCATCATGGCCTATGCCCTCATGACGCCGGAGGAAGCCGTTTCGTTCAAACCGTCTATTGTTTTTCCCGAAAACAATAAGATATAGTACATAAAAAGAAATAAAAACTGATTGTTGATTTTAGTACTGCGTACCTTCGAGCCTTTGTTTTAACGATCCTACCCGTAAATAAATTTCCGGTAGCCCTGCTAAAACAAATCCTCAAATCCTACGGATTAAAATCAATAATCAGCGATAAACAAAAATAAAACAAGTCCTCGACACATTATTACTATAATGGTGGATTGATTAATGGTGATGCGGGCAAGCCGCTTAATGGTGGAATGGTGAATGTGCCCACTACGTTTTTTATCTATGTTTATCGCTTTTGAATGATTTGACTCGATAGAGAGTGGAGTTTGGGGGTAAGTACTATCCGGGAGTTTACTCACGGGGAGTAATTAGCAACAAAGTACACAGAGAGCAAAGCTCTCAAGCATTCAAAAGGATTTATTTAGTTTTATTTACATTAAGAGACGACGACATTTTTTGAATTACATAGCAATAAACAAAAATAATATCTTATGCAATATACTCTTAAACGCGTAGTTGACACCCACCCGGAATGGCTTGCAGACCTCAAGCAAAAATGCTATGCCGCCAACGGATGTTTGGCTACCGTACATAGCGAGTTGGGACCGTTTCTCAATGAATATATGTACCAAGAGGCATTGCAGATTTTATTAGATGAGCAGCATATACCTTACCAGCGTGAGTTCTATTTCTCTGTAATGTACCACGGCAAACGAATAGAGCATAAGCACTATGTGGATTTCTTACTTAATGATGAACTGATTATTGAATGTAAGGCCACTGACAAATTATGTATCGAGCATCGGCAACAGTTATGGAACTACATGCGTCTTTCCGGCAAGCGAATAGGTATATTGTTCAATTTCGGGCCAATTAGAGGTCAGTCTGAACATTATTATCTAGACAGCGACGGAACGATGTATATGTTTTAACAATTGTACATAAATATAGATAAAAACTGATTGTTGATTATAGTACTGCGTACCTTCGAGCCTCTGTTTTAACGATCCTACCCGTAAATAAATTTCCGGTAGCCCTGCTAAAACAAATCCTCAAATCCTACGGATAAAAATCAATAATCAGCAATAAACAAAAATAAAGCGCTACGAATTTTATCTATGTTTATCGCTTTTGAATGATTTGACTCGGTAGAGAGTGGAGTTTGGTGATAAGTACTATCCGGGAGTTTACTCACGAGGAGTAATTAGCAACAAAGTACACAGAGAGCACAGCTCTCAAACATTCAAAAGATTTTATTTAGTTTTATTTACATTAAGAGACGACATTTTTTGAATTACATAGCAATAAACAAAATCTACAATCAACTTGCGGCTGAAGGATGACAACTGACTACGAATTTTATCTATGTTTATCGCTTTTGAATGATTTGACTCGTTAGAGAGTGGAGTTTGGTGCTAAATACTATCCGGGAGTTTACTCACGAGGAGTAATTAGCGACAAAGTACACAGAGAGCACAGCTCTCAAACATTCAAAAGATTTTATTTAGTTTTATTTACATTAAGATATGAATTTTTTTGAGCTCCAATATGGCAACAGCGGCGTAGGACCGCGGGCGGGTGTGATACATACCGACCACGGAGACATCCTCACGCCTATCTTCATGCCCGTCGGCACCGTCGGCACCGTCAAAGGTGTGCAGCGCAAGGAGCTGGAGGAGGACATCAAGGCGCAGATCATACTGGGCAACACCTACCATCTGTTCCTGCGTCCCGGCACGGAGATTCTGCGCAAAGCAGGCGGCCTGCATGCTTTCGAAGGCTGGAACAGGCCCATCCTGACGGACAGCGGCGGTTTTCAGGTGTTCAGCCTGACCGACATCCGCAAGATGAACGAAGAAGGCGTCAAGTTCTCCTCGCATATCGACGGCCGCAAGCTGCTCTTCACGCCGGAGAACGTGATGGATATACAGCGCGAGATAGGCGCCGACATCATGATGGCTTTCGATGAGTGCTGTCCCGGTACGGCGGACAAGAAATACGCCAAGGACTCGATGGACAGGACTCATCGGTGGCTGGACCGCTGCATCGCCCGGTTCGACAGTACGGATGACCTGTACGGCTACAAACAGCACCTTTTCCCCATCGTACAAGGCTGCACCTACCCCGAATTGCGTCAGGAGGCCTGCAAGCGCCTGCGCGACCTGGACCGCGACGGCTACGCCATCGGCGGCCTGGCTGTGGGCGAACCGACGGAGGTGATGTACGACATGATTGAGGTGTGCAACGACGTGCTGCCGACCGACAAACCGCGCTACCTGATGGGCGTCGGTACGCCGTGGAACATCCTGGAGGCGATTGAGCGCGGCGTGGATATGTTCGACTGCGTGATGCCTACCCGCAACGGCCGCAACGGCATGATCTTCACCTGGCAGGGCGTGATGAACCTGCGCAACAAGAAATGGGAGGACGATTTCACGGAACTGGACCCGACGGGTTGCTCGTTCGTCGATCATGCGTACACACGCGCGTACGTTCGTCATTTAATACACGCGCAGGAGATGCTCGGCCTCGAAGTGCTGTCCATTCATAACCTCGCGTTCTACCTCGACCTCGTGACGCAGGCGCGGCAGCATATACTCGCCGGCGACTACTCCGCATGGAAAGCAAGCGTGATGCCGCACATCACGCAGCGGATGTAGCAATTTTCGTGATCACGTGACCACGTGATTTCGTGACTTCGATATCTCGATATTTCGATGAAAAGATTAGACTTTTATATCATCCGGAAATTTTTGGGCACGTTCTTTTTTTCCATCGTGCTCATTTTGTCTATCGCCATCGTCTTTGACCTGACGGAGAAACTGGACGATTTCTTTGAAAATCAAGTACCTTTGCACGAAATCATCTTCGATTATTACCTGCCGTTCATCCCCTATTACATGAATATGTTCAGTTCGCTGTTCATCTTCATCTCCGTCATTTTCTTCACCTCCAAGCTGGCGGGCAACTCGGAAATCATCGCCATGCAGGCTGCGGGCATGAGTTTTCACCGCCTGATGGTGCCTTATGCCTTCTCGGCCACGCTGCTGTTCGTGCTCGCCGTGTTCCTCGGCGGATGGGTGATTCCGAAAAGCTCGGAGCGCATGCTCCGTTTCACGGACAAGTACGTGGAGCATTTCACCTCCGAGCACGCGCGTAACATGCAACTGGAGGTCGAACCCGGCACGGTGCTTTATATCGAGTCTTTCCAGCGCCGTTCGGGCATCGGTTACCGCTGCTCCATCGAGCAGTTTGAAGGCAAGACACTCGTTTCCCGTACCACCGCCGACCGTATTTATTACGACTCGCTGGAACTATGGCATCTGGACAACTACACCCAGCGTACGTTCTCCGACATGCGCGAGACGCTGGAGCGCGGAGCACGCAAGGACCTGACGCTGCCTATCATTCCCGATGAGATGTTCATCACCGCCCAGCAGGCGCAACAGATGACCACGCCGGAGTTGCGCCATTACATGGAGCGCCAGCGCGCACGCGGGTCCGGCAACGTCAAGGCATTCGAGGTGGAGTACCACAAACGCTGGGCATCGCCCCTCGGCGCATTCATCATGACACTGCTCGGCGTGACTATGTCGAGCCGCAAAGTGCGGGGCGGCATGGGCAAGAACCTGGGTATCGGCACCATCCTGACCGCCGGATATATCCTGTTCTCCACCGTGAGCACCACTTTCTCGGTCAATAATGTCATGAGTCCGTTCATGGCGGCGTGGATCCCCAACCTCGTCTTCCTCGCCATCGCCATTCCGCTGTACGTAAGAGCGTCGAAATAAACAAAAATAGCCCGCCAACGCGAGCTATTCCTTTTTAATACCTTTCTTTAATCATTTAACGCAATTCGATGCGACGTGTGAGCGTCTCGCCGTTGACTTTGGCGTAGAGGCGGTACGTACCCGGGTCCAATTCGAATTCAACCAAATTGCCTTTCTCTTTCTGCAGCAGTTTACCCTGCATCGAGTAGATACGTGCTTCCTCCATCTGGGTGGATGCTACCACCAGTGTGTTTTCGCGGAAGCGAACAGTGAAATTATCATTGCTTTTTGCGGCATCCGCGAAGGTTACTCCAGTTAACAACGTGACGATGGTCACCAAACTAACTAATACCTTTTTCATCTTTTTGTTCCTTTCTTTTAAAGATCAATTGTCGGATTCGGTTCTGCCCATTTATGCTCTCTGTAGCCACATGGGCTCACTCTTTTCTCAAATCCGGTGCAAAATTACTGCCTTTTGAGGATATGTGCAAATATTTCCATTGAAAAGCGATAAATTTCTACAAAATGCAGAATCGAGTTGACAAAATGACAGAAGAAAAGCAATAAGCGTGACATTTTTCTTAATCAGCGCCCGGGTTTGATTGCACGAAATTATGGAAATTTGTTACAAAATTGATTTTTTGTTTGCGTATGTGAAAAAAAAGTAGTAATTTTGCAGGCTTGAATGTGGGCGTATGCGCTCACGCATGTATAAAAACATAAAGAATATGCAAAACATTCGTAATATCGCCATCATTGCGCACGTGGACCACGGCAAAACGACACTGGTCGACAAAATGCTGTACACGGCGCACCTGTTCCGCGACAACGAGAACAAAGGCGAACTCATTCTGGACAACAACGACTTGGAGCGTGAGCGTGGTATCACCATCCTCGCCAAGAACGTTGCCATCGACTACAAAGGCACCAAAATCAACATCATCGACACCCCGGGGCACGCGGACTTCGGCGGTGAGGTGGAGCGTGTGCTGAACATGGCGGACGGCGTGCTGCTGCTGGTCGATGCGTTCGAAGGCGCGATGCCGCAGACACGATTCGTGCTGCAGAAAGCGCTGGAGCTCGGCCTCAAACCGATCGTAGTGATTAACAAAGTGGACAAGCTGAACTGCCGTCCGGACGAGGTGCAGGAAGAGGTGTTCGACCTCATGTGCAACCTCAACGCAACGGACGACCAGCTGGATTTCCAGACGCTGTACGGCTCCGCCAAGCAGGGCTGGATGTCCACCGACTGGCGCAAACCGACCACCGACCTGACCGACCTGATGGACGCCATCATCGAGTATATACCGGCGCCGGAGGAGAACCCCGGTACGCCGCAGATGCTGGTGACGAGCCTGGACTACAACAGTTATGTGGGCCGTATTGCCATCGGACGTGTGCACCGCGGTGAGTTCAAGGACGGACAGGCAGTCACCCTCGCCAAGAAAGACGGCACGATGGTGAAGACGAAAATCAAGGAACTGCACACCTTCTCGGGCATGGGTCACGTGAAGACCGATGTGGTGAAGAACGGCGATATATGCGCGATGATCGGTATTGACGGCTTCGAGATTGGCGACACCATCTGCGATGCCGAGAACCCTGAGGCTCTCAAGCCGATTGCCATTGACGAGCCGACGATGAGCATGACCTTCTGCATCAACGACAGCCCGTTCTTCGGCCAGGACGGTAAGTTCGTGACCAGCCGTCACATCCAGGACCGTCTGAACAAAGAGCTGGAGAAGAACCTCGCCCTGCGCGTGGAGAAAGGTGCCGAAGAGAGCAGTTGGCGCGTGTTCGGACGTGGTGTGCTGCACCTGAGCGTGCTCATTGAGACGATGCGCCGCGAGGGCTACGAGCTGCAAGTCGGCCAACCGCAGGTCATCATCAAGGATATCAACGGCGTCAAATGCGAGCCGGTGGAGAGCCTGACGGTCAACACACCGGAGGAGTGCAGCGGTAAGATCATCGAGTTCGTCAGCACCCACAAGGGCGAGATGACGAAGATGGAGATGGTGAACGACCGCGTACACCTCGAGTTCACCATCCCGAGCCGCGGCATCATGGGTATGCGTACCTACGTCATGAACGTGAGCGCCGGCGAGGCCATCATGGCGCACCGGTTCCTCGAGTACCAGCCGTGGAAAGGCGAGATCGTGAAGCGTAACAACGGTTCGCTCATCGCCATGGAGGCCGGCACGGCCTACGCGTACGCACTGGACAAACTGCAGGATAGAGGCAAGTTCTTCATTGACCCGCAGGAAGAAGTCTATGCCGGACAGGTGGTAGGCGAGAACGCCAAGGAAGGCGATATAGTCATCAACGTCACCAAATCCAAGAAACTGACGAACATGCGTTCCAAATCGGCGGACGACAAAGCGGTTCTGCCGCCGCCCGTCAAGATGAGCCTGGAGGAGGCGCTGGAGTATATCAAAGAGGATGAGTACGTGGAGGTAACGCCGCACGCGATGCGTATCCGCAAGATCATTCTTGATGAGCTCGAGCGGAAGCGCGCTGGCAGAGCTTAATTTATTAAAAGAAAAATACATAAAAAAATTGATGATTGATTTTTGTACTTTGTACCATGAGTCTTATTCCGCTAAAATGCTCTCATAAATAAATTTACAGACCATTTTATCCGAATAATCCTCATCTCTTTGAGATAAAATCAATCATCACAAAAATACCAAAAATAATTTATTTCATAGTAGAATACAAACACGCTGCATAGATTTTTGGCATTTTCGGTCATTTTTGAAGAATTATTGATTTTGATTTTGCCAAAAATCGGGAAGATTTATTTTAAAAGTGGTCGTTGAATGTATTCAAAAGAGCAGTTATAAAATAAAGATTCGATGAAAGAAAATCAATAATTCTATTTTTCTTGAAAAATAAAGATTGAAAATTGAAAGGATATATTTATGAAAATTGAACAAAGTGAAATCAAAGACCTGAAGGCCGTTATCACGCTGACTTTGGAGCCGGCTGACTATCAGGAAGAAGTGAGCAAACAACTGAAACAAGTACGCCAGAAAGCACAGATGCCGGGCTTCCGTCCGGGCATGGTGCCTGCCGGTCTGGTAAAGAAAATGTACGGCAAGGGCATTCTGGCTGACGTGCTGAACAAACTGGTGGGTGAGAACCTGCAGAAGCACATCGAGGACAACAAACTGGCTATCCTCGGTGACCCGCTGCCCAACAACGAACTGACCAAGAACATCGACCTCGACCACGAGGACACCTTCACCTTCGCCTTCGACATTGCCGTAGCACCGGAGTTCGACGCCAAACTGACGGGCAAGAACAAACTGCCGGAGTACACCATCGAGGCAACCGACGAGATGGTCAACAAGCAGATTGAGGCTTATCAGAGCCGCTTCGGAGAGTATATCCCCGAGGATAAGGAGAAAGACATCAAAGCCGAGGTGAAGCCTTGCGCCGTAGATGCCGAACTGTTCGCCAAGGTGTATGGTCCGGACGCTCCGAAAGATGAGGCCGGTTTCCGCGCCAAAGTGAAAGAGGACATCGAGCGCAGCCTGGCTGAGGAGAGCAAATACCGCTTCGGCATCGACGCGAAAGCCGCTGTGATGAAGAAGATGGAGAAAGTGGAGTTCCCGGTTGACTTCCTCAAACGCTGGGTACTGGCCACCAACGAGAAGATGACCCAGGAAGAGCTCGACAAGGACTTTGACAAGATGCTGGACGAACTCAAATGGCACCTCGCTAAGGACCAGTTGATGAAGGAGTACAACATCAACGTGGAGAAGGATGAGGTTGAGGCCTTCGCCAAACGTATCGCCAAGATGCAGTTCATGCAGTACGGTCTGATGCAGATTGAGGACGAGTACCTGACCAACTACGCAAACGAGATGCTCAAGCAGGAGAACCAACTCCGCGGCATCGTGGAGCGCGTGGTTGAGGACAAGATCTTCGATGCCCTCAAAGGTATCGCCAAGATTGAGGCCAAGACCGTTAGCCAGGAAGAATTCGATAACTTGTTTAAGTAAGACCGCTGCGCTCAAAGTAGAAAGACCACTTCGTTCAAAGTAGAAAGAACGCTGCGCTCAAAGTAGAAAGAACGCTGCGCTCAAAGTAGAAAGAACGCTGCGCTCAAAGTAGAAAGAACGCTGCGCTCAAAGTAGAAAGAACGCTGCGCTTAAAGACATAAGCCATTATTGCTTTGAGTAGCCGAAGGCTACGGTCTTTTGTCTTTCGACTTTCGACTAAAATTTCGACTTTCGACTTTTGTCTATTATGACTCACATTCATTTCATAGCAATTGGTGGGGCGGCGATGCATAACTTGGCACTCGCTGTGGCCTCCAAGGCGGGATACAAGGTAACAGGCTCGGACGACGAGATCTTCGAGCCTGCCTTGTCTCACCTGCGTGACGCAGGTCTGCTGCCCGACGAGATAGGCTGGCACCCGGAGCGCATCACGCCGGATATAGACGCCATCATCCTGGGTATGCATGCCCGTGAGGATAACCCAGAACTGGTACGTGCACGCGAGTTGGGGCTGAAAATCTATTCGTTCCCCGAGTACCTCTACGAGCAGACGAAGGATAAGATCCGCATCGTGGTAGGCGGCAGTCACGGCAAGACCACCACCACCTCCATGATTCTGTATGTGCTCAACCGCCTCGGCATCGAAGCCGATTATATGGTGGGTGCGCAGATTGAAGGCTTCGAGCGCATGGTGCGCCTGTCCGACACCGCCAAATATGCCGTGTTCGAGGGAGACGAGTATCTGACCAGCCCGCTGGACCTGCGGTCCAAGTTCCTCTGGTACCACCCGCACGTGGCTATCCTGACGGGTATCGCGTGGGACCACATCAACGTCTTCCCCACTTTCCCGCAGTACGTGGACACGTTCCGCCAATTCGTGCACAGTATCGAGCCGGACGGAGCATTCATCTACTTCGAGGGGGATGAGAATTTGCGGATGATTGCAGAGGAGATCTCGAAATCACGAGATCACAAGATCACGGCCATTCCTTATCGTGAATACGAAGGGAATACACCTATGCAGGTCTTCGGACGGCATAACATGCAGAACCTGCAGGCAGCGATGCTTGCCTGCCATTGCATCGGCGTAGCGCCGGATGATTTCTACCGCGAGATAAGCACCTTCACCGGCGCCAGCAACCGCCTGGAGAAAATAGCCGAGACCGAAACGAGCGTAGCCTACAAGGATTTCGCCCACTCGCCCTCCAAACTGAAAGCGACGGTCAACGCCGTACGTGAACGCTACCCGGAGAAGAAACTGATTGCCGCAATGGAACTGCACACGTTCTCCAGCCTGATGGCGGATTTCCTGCCGCAATACAAAGGCTGCATGGCGGAAGCGGATGTGGCGTACGTCTATTTCAACCCCAAAGTGATTGAGCATAAACGCCTTACACCCATCACCGCCGAAGAGGTGAAGCAGGCCTTCGGCACGGAAAATGTAGAGGTCTTTACAGACAGCGCCGCGCTGCAGGAACGCTTAAAGAAACTCATTCCCTCCCTTGTGGGGAGGCCAGGTGGCGTCGCCCTGCTGATGATGTCCTCCGGTACCTTCGACGGAGTGAATGTGAAGAAATTCGCAAGCGAATTGCTGGGGGAATAGCGTACCAGATTACTAGAATACCAGATTTACTAGAATGATGACGGAAAAACAGAAGAAACGCGATTATCTGTACATGCGCATGGCGCGCACGTGGTCGGAGAACAGCTACTGCGTCCGCCGCAAGGTGGGTGCACTGCTCGTCAAGGACCAGATGATTATCTCCGACGGCTACAACGGTACGCCTTCCGGGTTTGAGAATATATGCGAGGACGAGAACAACGTCTCCAAACCGTACGTGCTGCACGCCGAAGCGAACGCCCTGACCAAGGTGGCCCGCTCCAACAACAGCTCCGACGGAGCCACCCTCTACGTCACCGCCAGTCCGTGCCTCGAGTGCTCCAAACTGATCATCCAGTCGGGCATCAAGCGCGTCGTTTATGGCGAGGAATACCGCCTGATGGACGGCGTCGAACTGCTCAAACGCGCAGGCATTGAGGTCGAGTTCCTCAATGACCAGGACCGTCCTAAGGAATGAAAGGATAAAGACCGCTCCGCTCAAAGACAATAGACAGATATGAAAAAATACATTCTCCCTACCCTGACCGTCATCGGTGTTGCAATCGGCATCGTCATCGGCATCGCCCTGAGCCAGCAGGCACAGGCACAACGTATTGTATATCAGAATGGTTCATGGCATATTGAGCAGACTAAGGTGGACCGTTTGCTGCAACTCATGGAGACGGCCTACGTGGACAGCCTCAACATAGACAGCATCACCGACGAGGTGATGACCGAAATGGTGCAGAAACTGGACCCGCACTCGGCGTACATCCCCAAGGAAGACCTGGAGATGGTCAATTCCGAGCTTGCAGGTTCGTTCTCCGGCATCGGCGTGCAGTTCACCATCCAGCAGGACACCGTGCGCATCGTTGCGGTCATTGCCGGCGGCCCGAGCCAGGGTGTCGGTGTCCTGGCAGGCGACAAGATTGTGACCGTGGATGACAGCATCTTCACCGGCAAGAAGATGAATAACGAGAAGGTGATGAAGACCTTGCGCGGACCCAAAGGCACCCAGGTCAAGCTGGGTGTGATGCGCGCCGGCAGTCCCGAGATACTCTATTTCAACATCACCCGTGGCGATATACCTGTCAACTCCGTGGATGCGAAATTCATCATAGAAAGTAACAACGGAACAAAGGACAAAGCGCAAAAAATAGGTTTCGTGCGCGCGAACAAGTTCGGCGAGACCACCTACCGTGAGTTCATCTCCGCATTGGCGGAGCTCTACGCACAAGGCGCCACCAGTTACATCATCGACCTGCGTGAGAACTCCGGCGGTTATATGGACCAGGCCATCCGCATGGCAAACGAATTCCTTAATCGAGGCGAGATGATAGTCTATTCGCAGGGACGCGCCTACCCGCGTTACGAAGCGAAAGCGGACGGCGGCGGACGATTCAAGAACGTGCCCGTGGTCGTGCTCATCGACGACTTCTCCGCCTCGGCCAGTGAGATTTTCGCAGGCGCGATGCAGGATAACGACCGCGCCACTATCATCGGACGCCGTTCGTTCGGCAAGGGACTGGTGCAGCAGCAGATGCCGTTTGACGACGGCAGTGCCATCCGCCTCACCGTAGCACGCTACTACACGCCGTCCGGACGCTGCATCCAGAAACCCTACACCCTCGGTGACCAGAGCGATTACGAGAAAGACCTCGTGGAGCGCTGGGAGCGCGGCGAGTTCTTCTCCGCCGATAGCGTCCATTTCACGGACACCACCTCCTACCGCACCAAGAACGGGCGTATCGTCCACGGTGGCGGAGGTATCATGCCGGATGTGTTCGTCGGACGGGACACCACGCTCAACACGCCTTGGTACAACCGCTGCGTAAACCTCGCGTACACCTACCAGTTCGCTTACCAATATACCGACAAGCACCGCAAGGAGCTCAGCCAGTTCAAGGACTGGCAGGCCTTGGAGCAGTACCTGCTCAAGCAGAATATCCTGCGTGAGTTCGTCGCTTTCGCCAAGGAGAAGGGGGTAGAACCCAACGAGGCGGAGATCGCCAAATCCAAGCCGCTCATGGTGCGCCTGCTCAACGCCTATATCGTCCGGGACATGCTTGGCGACGAAGGTTTCTTCCCGCTCTTCGAACGCGATGACGATATCACCAAGAAAGCAATAGAGGTTCTCAGCAAATGAGAACCTCTATTATTTATGATTTCTTAGCCCTAAAGGGCAGGATTATTTGCAAGCAAATCTTCAAATTTATGATTTATGATTTATAGCGCTTTCAGAGCGGCGAGAACGTATTTGTAGAACTTCTGCACAGTGGCGATGTTCACGCGCTCGTCCGGGCTGTGCGGATGCTCAATCGTCGGGCCGAAGGAAATCATCTCCATGCCGTCGTACTTGGCGCCGATGATGCCGCACTCCAGACCGGCGTGGATGGTGACGATACGCGGCTCGTTGCCGAACTCTTTCACATAGGTCTCCTTCATCGTCTGCAGCAGGCCGCTTTTGAAATTCGGCTGCCAACCCGGGTACGCTCCGCTGAAAGCCACCTCGGCGCCTGCCAGCGAGAAGGCGGACTGGATAACCGATGCCAGCTCTTCCTTGCGACTCTCCACGTTCGAACGGGTCAGGCAGATTGCTCTAACAGTATTGTCTTTCGTCTCAATGATTGCCAGGTTATTGCTGGTCTCCACGATGTCCGGCATCTCCGGAATGAAGCGATAGACACCATGCGGACAGAGGGTGATGGCATGAATCAGGAAGTCCTGCACGTCCTCCGGCATCTCGGTCTTCGGGCACTCCACTTCGGTAGCCTTGAAGGTCATATCCGGCTCCACGCCGTCGTATTCCTTCAGCCACAGGTCTTCGTAGCGGTCCACAAGGTCCTGCACATCCTGATAGCTCTCCTCGGGAATAGTGATGACAGCCGCAGCCTCACGCGGAATGGCATTGCGCATGTTTCCGCCTTCCACGCATGCCAGACGTGCCTCATAGTTAGCCACCGCATCTTTCAGGAAACGGAACAGCAGCTTGATGGCATTGGCGCGCTGCAGATGAATGTCGCAGCCCGAGTGTCCGCCCTTGCAGCCTTTCAGCTCCACGCGCAGCGCTATATCACCGGCTTCGGTCTCCACCGGTTCGTAGCGGAACGTAGCCTCCGCATCAATACCTCCGGCGCAGCCGACGTACAGCTCGCCCTCGGTCTCAGAGTCCAGGTTCAGCAGGTACTTGCCTTTGAGCCAACCGCTCTTCAGGTCGTTGGCGCCGTACATACCGGTCTCTTCGTCAATGGTGAAAAAAGCCTCCAAAGGCGGATGCACTGCATTCTTGTCTGCCAGAATAGCCATCGCCGTAGCCACACCGATACCGTTGTCCGCACCAAGCGTCGTACCGTCAGCCGTCACCCACTCACCGTTGGGCTCTATATAGGCCTGGATGGCGTCTTTCTCAAAATCGAACACCTTGTCGCTGTTCTTCTGCGGCACCATATCCATGTGTCCCTGCAGGATGACGCCCGGATGGTTCTCATAGCCCGCCGACGCCGGTTTGCGGATCAGCACATTGCCGATCTCATCCTGCAGCGTCTCCAAGCCGAGACTCTTACCGTAATTCACCAGAAACTCCGCAATCTCTTTGCGCTTTCCGCTCGGACGCGGGATTTGTGTCAGGCTGTAGAAACTGCTCCACAAGCCTTTAGGTTCTAAATTTTTCATATTCTTTAAACTTTAAGCTTTCCTACTTCTTTCAACTCTCAACTTTCAACTCTCAACTCTCAACTCTCCTACTTCTTTCAACTCTCAACTTTCAACTTTCATCTTTAATCCACCGTCATCTCTCCGCACAGGTCTCTGCCGAGCAGCTCCTTGGCCCGCTCGGGATACTCGCCTAACAGCAGCATCATCTTCGTCAGCAGTGCCTCAGTCGTGATGTCGTATCCGGACAGCACACCGGCTTTCATCAGGTTCAGCGATACGGCGTACAGACCCATCTCCACCGAACCCGTGTTGCACTGCGTCTTGTTGACAATGATGATACCTTTATCCACCGCCGCTTTCAGTTCGCGGTACAGCCATTTGTCGGTCGGCGCATTGCCGGCTCCGAAAGTCTCCAGCACCACCCCTTTCAACCCACGCGTACGCAACAGCGCTCGTACCACCGGCTGCTGGATGCCCGGGAATAGTTTCAGCACCGCAACGTTCTGGTCAAACTGCGTGCGGAGGGTCAGCGGCGCACGCGGGTCACTGTAATGAACAAGGTGAGGCTGGTACGTGATGTGCACGCCCGCCTTCGCTAATGCAGGATAGTTATAGCTGTTGAACGCCGAGAAATGCTCGGCATTGCGTTTGGTCGTACGGTTCGCGCGGAACAGACGGTCCTCGAAATAGATGGTCACCTCCGGCACGATGGCGTTCCCTTCCTCGTCCTGCGCCGCCGCTATCTCAATGGCGGTCAGCAGGTTCTCCTTCGCATCCGAACGAAGCACACCCACCGGCAATTGACTACCGGTGAACACGACCGGCTTACCCAGATTCTCCAGCATGAAACTCAACGCCGATGCCGAATAACTCATGGTGTCCGTGCCATGCAGAATGACAAACCCGTCGTAGTCGTTGTATCGGTCATAGACCGTCTGCGCCATCTGTTTCCAGATGCTCGGACCTATATCCGACGAATCAATCAAGGGGTCAAAAGCGATGATTTCCACCGCTATTTCACCGGCAAACAGCTCCGGCATAAAGGCTTTGAACGTCTCTATATCGGCCGGAACAAGCGCACCGCTTGCCTTCTCGCGCACCATTGTAATAGTGCCTCCTGTGGATATCAATAAGACCTTACTCATAGGCTTCATTGCGTTTTCGACCACAAAAGTACACTTTTTTTTTGATATATGCAAAAAAAATTGTAACTTTGCAGCGTTTTTTATCGGTATGACGACACGAATACTGGTCATAGACAGTGATATCAGCCTGGCGATGGTGCTGACCGACTACCTCGCTTCGCGTGGTTTTCTGGCAGAATATATCCCGTCCGGACGCGAAGCGCTGCGCCTGGTCGAGCAGAAACATTTTGATGTGGTGCTCATGGAACTCCAGCAGACGGATATCAACGGCTACGAACTGCTGCGCGACCTGCGCCAGCAGCAAGCCATGCTGCCCGTCATCGTCCTCACCGCACGCAGCGGACGCGAGGACCAGCTCCGCGCTTTCCAGCTCGGATGCGATGACTACCAGACCAAACCCTTTTCCATGGATATACTCATCTGCCGCATACAGGCAATACTGCGCCGTACGCAGCAGTCCGAGACCAGCCGGCAGAAGATTTTCGACCTCGGCGGCACCACGTTCGACTCTATCCACCAGTCTTTCGGCGGACAGCACCTCTCCGGACGCGAGAACGACCTCCTGCTCCTGCTTTGCCGGCACAAGGATGCCATTGTCAGCCGCCATCTCATCCTCACCTCCCTGTGGAAAGAGGACAATGCCTTCACTTCCCGCTCGCTGGGTGTGTTCATCAACCACCTCCGTTCTTTCCTTCGACCCGTAGGATATGACATCCTCGCTATCCGCAGCAAAGGATACAAACTTGTTGATAGTAAATGATAAAATGGTAAATATAGCATGAAACTGATTGCCCCTTCTGTACTGTCCGCAGATTTCGGACATCTGGAAAACGACTTGCAAATGATCAACCGCAGCGAGGCGGACTGGCTGCATATTGATGTGATGGATGGTACCTTTGTGCCCAATATATCCTTCGGTTTTCCGGTGATGGAACCGATGCGCAAGTACTGCACCAAACCCTTGGACGTGCACCTCATGATTGTGCATCCCGAGAAATACGTGGAGCGGTTCTGCGACGCCGGTGCCTGGTCGGTCGGTTTCCACCTGGAGGCGGTGGATGACCCGTTGCCCATCCTCGAACTCATCAAAGCCAAAGGGGTGCGCACCTGCCTCACCATTAATCCCGACATTGCTGTCGAGCGACTGGTGCCTTACCTGGACAAGGTGGATATGGTGCTGCTGATGTCCGTCTTTGCCGGCTTCGGAGGCCAGAAATTCATTCCCGATACCATGGATAAGATTCGTTTCATCCGTGAGGAAATTGACAAACGCGGCCTGCCTACCCTCATTGAGATAGACGGAGGTGTCAACGCAGGCAATGCCGCGTCCCTCTTTGCCGCAGGCGCAGACGTGCTCGTCGCCGGTTCTGCCGTCTTCGGTGCCGATGATCCCGAAGCTGTTATCCGCAAAATGAAGGAATAATGGCCAAAACGCGTGCCTGCCCGATGCTTGTATTGCTGCTACCACTCGTGGCAGCAATACTTCTTTTCTATCCGCGCTGGCAGCAGCGCCACTGTCCTGCGGAGGAACAGGAATATGCGTTTGTTATCCGCAGCGCACCGCATGAGACGGCTAAATGTCACCGCTTTGAAGCGGAGGCACCGGGCACCGGAACCGTGTGGCTCTACCTGTGGCGGGACAGCACGCGGCACGAGGCGCTGCCGCAGTACGGCGACACCATCGTCGCCCGCACCACCATCCGGACGAACCGGTCCATCCGCTCGGCTTTTGCGGCGCGCTACCTGCTTTTCCCTGCCGCCACGCATGATATTCCTCTTCAGGCGCGTCTGTACCAACGGCTGGAAGCGGCAGGCCTCCGCGGCGATGAACTGGCGACCACAGGCGCGCTCACCTTGGGCTACAAGGAGGATCTTGATAACGAACTCAAGCACCGTTTCCAGGCCTCCGGCGCTGCTCATGTGCTGGCTGTCAGCGGTCTGCACACCGGCATCCTCTATGCTTTGTTGCTCGGCCTGCTTACCCTCGGCGGACGACTCAAACCGCGTTATGAGAACCGCCTCGGACGTTGCCTTCTCAGCCTGATTATCATCGCCGTCATGTGGGCTTACGCATGGCTGACCGGCCTCACGCCCTCCGTCGTACGCGCCGTACTCATGGTCACGCTTGTCGAAATAGGCCGCATGCTCTACCGCCAGTCGCTGTCCCTCAACACCATCGCCGCAGCCGCCGTGCTCATCCTCCTCGTCCGGCCTTCCGACCTCTATAGCATCAGTTTCCAACTCTCTTTTGCTGCCACCGCCGCGATTGTGCTTGTTGCCAAGGAGTTTGAGCGGACTATACACCGCCAAAATTGGAAAGATACATTCCTGGGGAAAGTTCTGAACTGGGTGCTCGGCACCATCATCATCTCCCTTGCTGCGCAATTAGGCACGCTGCCCATTACGATGCACGCCTTCGGCCAGGTGTCCAATTATTTCCTGCTCACCAACCTCTTTGTTATGCCGCTTGCTGCGCTCTTAGTGCCCTTCGGGCTGGTCACTATCGCCTTGGGCGGTTCATGGCTCGGCATCCTGGTCGGCAAAGGAACCTATGCGCTGGCATGGCTGATGAACCACGCCGTAGGCTGGATAGAGCACCTGCCGGGCAGCACCACCCGGGTGTATATTGACGGTTGGCAGATGCTCATCCTCTACGCCGCCATGTGCACCGGCTGGCTGGCGCTGCATCCCGCCAACAAAAAACGCCCGGGTCGGGCGTTATGGTGGTTGGTGCCGACGGCTGTACTCGCCGCACTCTTCTGTTTCCGTTTTGCCAAGGCTTAGTTGGTCAGCGTGTTGGGTTCGTACGCACGCCATTTGGCGATTAGCGCCTGCATGTCTGCCGGCCACTCGCTGTCGAAAAACATCCTCTCGCCCGTACGCGGATGGGTGAAACCCAAGGTTTTGGCGTGCAGCACCTGACGCGGACACAGGGCGAAACAGTTCTCTATATACTGTCGGTATTTCTGGGTACGAAGACCCTTCAGTATTTCGCAGCCACCGTACTTCTCATCGCAAAAAAGCGGGTGACCGATATGCTTCATGTGAACGCGTATCTGATGGGTACGGCCGGTCTCCAGGCGGCACTCCACGAGCGTCACATAAGGGAACTGCTCCAGCACGCGCCAGTGGGTCACCGCCTCTTTCGCCTGAGGACAGTCCTCAAGGTCCCACACGCGGTAAATGGTGCGGTCACGGTTATCCCGTGCCAACGCTCCTTCAATCGTACCGCTCTGATCCTTGAACGTGCCCCACACTAGTGCATTATACGTCCGCTCGGTCGTGTGATCGAAGAACTGCCGCGCCAGATGGGCTTTCGACTCCGGAGTCTTGGCGATAAGCAGCAGACCCGAAGTGTCTTTGTCTATGCGGTGCACCAGACCGATGGAAGGATCATTGATGTCTATCGTTTGACCATTTACCCTTTGTTCATTTTGCTCGAAGTGCCATGCCAGGGCGTGCAGGAGGGTGTGTTCGTAGTTGCCGTGCCCGGGGTGCACCACCAGTCCGGCGGGTTTGTTGACCACCAGCAGGTCTTCGTCCTCATAGATGATATCCAGCGGTATATTTTCCGGCGTGATGGTGAAGTCATGCGGCTCGTGGTCAAGCAACACCTGAATCACATCACCGGGTTTGACGCGGTAGTTGGAGGCGACCGGAGAACCGTTCACCCACACGTTGCCCGCTTCTGCCGCCGTCTGTATACGGTTGCGGCTGGTGTTGGTCATGTGCTCCGCCAGGTACTTGTCAATGCGCTCCTTGCCTTGCCCTTTGTCGACCTCGCACCGCCAGCGTTCCCACAACTCCTCTTGTTCTATGTCAGATTCGTAATTCATTAGAACCAGCTTTCCTCTTCTTCTGTCTCAGTGCTTGTGCGGCTGGTGGCGGCTTTCTCGATGTTCGTGGACAGACGCAG
>Ga0265298_10003961_pt1 | contig 19171 bp, 9 predicted proteins | sample AusTroGonzalo_MG_3_FD_193486 | JGI IMG/M metagenome (GOLD analysis project Ga0265298, IMG submission 193486) | Bovine rumen microbial communities from tropical cattle in Woodstock, Queensland, Australia - Gonzalo_01 | ecosystem: Host-associated > Mammals > Digestive system > Stomach > Rumen ... | reverse complement strand
CTCATCTGTTCATAAATGGCATCGGGCAGATTATAAAGTGTCCACATGCCCTCGTCAGCGTTGGCTGTTGTCATAGCTAAAGAAGCTAATAAAGTGACCAAAATCTTTTTCATTATAGTGTTGTTTATTATTTTATGACAAATTTACGTCCGTTCTTAATATAGATACCAGGAGCCAAAGCACCCTGTACAGCCTGACCATTCAGATTGTATATCTGCTGCAATTCCTGACGGCTTTCCATAGGAATTACTGAAATACCTGTCTGATCTACAGGCTGTTCTATCTCCGTTGTGTAGCTGCTGGTGATGTTGGACTTGGCGATAGTCGGTAGATTCATCTTTATGACGTTGGCACTACCGTCGGGATAGCGCCCCACCGTCTCGTCGCCTTTCATCGCCGTATATACAAGATGGTCGTTCCAACTCTCGTCGGCAGCAGTCAGCAGTACATCGCCACCATCAGCATCCAATTTAAATGAGGCATGCAACTGAGACTGCGGATCCAGCTTGTCACACCATATAACAAGATATCCGTGTGCAGGGATGATGGTGTTAATGGAAGTATTGCCTTTTGTTATCTGATACTTTTGAGGCTTTTTCAGGTTGTCACTCAGATACATACCCTCTACATCAATGGGCTGGTCGGTGGTATTGTATAACTCCACCCAGTCGTTGTGCTTAAAGTACTCGTTGACGTAGACGCTATTAGAGGCGCTTACCTCGTTGATGCGAACAGGGTTGAGTCCTTGGGCGGCACGTTCCTTGGCAGACAACGGTGTGAACATAGCCGTCAGGTTGACGGTATTGTCAGTGAGGTTGATGACGGCATCCGTCAAGATGTCTTCATCGCTGCTTGCGTCAACAGAGGTCGTCAGTTCGGCAGCCCAGAACAGGTCACTTGAAGTGTAGCTGATATTATGCACCTCAACAGCAATGACATTATTGCCCTTCTTAAAAAGCGACGGGTTTAGGTCGAGAGTACCTGTCAGCGGTGTGTCTTCGGCATAGCTCTGTGAGAACGTGTCGTAGTTGACGGTACCCTGGTGCATATTGACGCGTCCTGCCTCCTGTCCGTTGACCCATACCACGCATCCGTCATCCAACTGGTAGTTGAGCTGGAAGACGTCCTGTGACGTTGGTGCAGCGTTCAAGGTGAAATTCTTACGGAAATAGGTCGTAGGATTCTTTTGCTGGCTATTATTACCATAGCCGACGGTAGTGTTCACACCATTCATCTTATAACCCAGAGGGGCTGCTCCCGATTTCCATGAGTTATCACTGAAACTGGTGGATTGCCAAGTAGAGGGGGCCTCGCCACCATCGTAGTATTTCCAGGTGTCGTCCATACCAAAGATTTGAACAAGAGACCCAGAGGATTTCCGCCAGCCAGAGAAGGTGTAGCCAGCAGGTGCCTTTACCTCTAAACGTACTGGGGCAAAGAGTTTGCCATTGAAGTCAGCATAGGGCACCTTGATGCCGTTGATATAGATGCTGGCACCTTCCACATCGGCACTAAACTGTACGCTGTGTTTCTTCACGCCATTCAGCTTCATGGGGGCGTATTGCTGCAACTGGTTCGTCAGGTCTTCCAAGCGTGTCTGCAGCTTGTTTTTGATGGTATTGGCGCTATTGTCTGGTAGTCTGCCGTCGTATTGCGACATGGGTCGCATGGCATCGGCCAGCTCATCGACGATAGCAGCTGCGCGGCTCTTCTCGAAGACGCTGCCAGCCACAATACAGAACGTATCGATAAACTTCTTTCTGTATTCGTCGTGTTTGAGCAGGTTCTTAAACAGGCGTACCATCTCTACGTGGTTATAGTTGTCAAGCGAGGAGAGGCGACGATCCCAAGCGTTCAGGGCATAGTCCAAATCGAAACAGACGAAGCGATAGCGTCCGTCATCCTGACTGCGATAGGCCTTGACATTGTTATCGGGCCAGTCGTCATTACCAATATATAGCTCTGCAGCCATATAGTTCGTGAACTCATCGATGTCGAGCAGCATCTTCACCTCGTCATAGACGCCTGCATCGGTGATGTGCTCACTCAGCTCAAGAAGTCTGTCGTAGGCATCTTTGGTACCGTTCGTAAAAGTGGTGTTCTCGAACATGTCTATCTCTTCATCGTCATAGCCGTAGTTGGCATAGACGAACTTGTCGTTGGTAGGCTCGCGCAGGTTCAGTACTCCCTTGAAGCGACCATTGATATATTCCACCACCTGAACAAAGCTCTGTACGTCGATGTCGATGCCTGAGCGCTGGATAATTGTTGTCAGTGCCGGATCCATAAAGCGTGAACCTGCATAGACATCGTTTCCACCGTTACGTACCAACAATGTCTTGCTGCGGATATAGGGTTTCTGGGGGAAGAAGACATAGTCCAAATGGTTCTGGTCGTCAAAGATCTTGTTCGACTTGAGCTTCATGGAACGGGGATTCAAGGCGCGAGTCCACCCACCTGATACGCTGATGTTGACATCCTGATTGAACAGCATGCCGTCCGTAGGACTGATATAGCTGAAGTTGACAGGTCGGTCCCATGGCTGGTTCCAGTTCATGGGCTCGTCGCTGCTATTGCCAGGAATACCGTTGGAGCCATTCACGTCAATACCCCACATGGAATCGGTGAAGTAACGCTCATCGCCAACAATGGAAACAATAGGTATGGTGTATTCGTTTTCTGGAAGAATATAGCTACGGGTGACAGGCACGCTGGGCAGGTAGCCGTCTTTAAACAGACGGAAGACAAAATTAGTGGTACGAGTAATGGTAAACAGTCCATCCTTGCTCTCTTTGCTGCAATTGGTTGTGCCTGATCCCTCTCCCTGGAATGACTCCCATACAATATCGTCAAAATAGAAGGTATTTGCTTCTGCACTCTCGTTCAGATGGAAGGCGATGGTCTGCATAGCGCCATCACCGGCCTGCTCAGAAGTGATGGTCCCTTCATAGTAGTACTCCTTCCATTCGGTGGTAACATTGAAGCCACCGTTTAGCATCTGCCAGTGGATATAGCTGCCGGGGGTCCGTTGTGTCTGTGGTGTGATATGATCATTCCTGTCGGCACGCACCTTCATGCTGAAACGGTATCTGTCGCCGGCATTCCATATATGGTCGGGGGTATAAACAAAGAACTGGGTGTCCCACTCATTCGCAGGATTATCCATAGAGCGTACTTTAATGCCACGTGAGCCGTTGTAGCCTGCGCCATCAACAAAATAGGTATTCATCTCTCCACCTTCGTCACCATTCTTGCATACCAGACAGGTGGCATCGTTGCCCTCACAGTCGCCGTTCTTCACCCAGTTGGTCCATTCATTAATGGGACTTTCCTCTTCCTCTGAGCGTAAGGTGGACTTCTGTGGCATGCTGCCATCGGTGGTGTATAACAGCGTGGTACCTTCTGGAATATCAACCTTGATATTCAATGAACCATAGAAGAGCGTGCTGCCTTGATTGACGACTGGTGGTGCCAGTCGCTCGCTGGCAAAGGTCGACGTGGCGTTTGTTGCCCCAGGGGTGGGTGCGTCTGTCCATCCCCATGTGTTGCCACCATCGGAGGTACGGGCCCAGGCCGTACGACTCATGGCTTTGGGATAGTCTACGCTGGTTATCAACTGCCCGTTCTTGTCGCTCAGACAGATGGTACCACCGTCGCAGTCTAACTTAAAGGGAGCCTGGTTGTTCAATATATCATTTGAACCGAGCCATACCACTTTGAAACCTTTCGCAGGAATCGTGCCAATATCCTGAGGCATCTGCCAAAGGGTTGGCATGGTAGGATCGTTGCTAAGATACATGCCAGAGAGGTTGATCTCCTGTTCGGAAGGATTATACAACTCAATCCAACTGTCGAAGTTGGTGGCAGGACTCATCACGACGCCGGCATTCGATGCCATGAGCTCGTTGATGGTAATGATAATAGCTAATACGCTTGACCACATAGATAATAAAGTCTTTAGTTATCTCTCAGTTTAGTTTTTTCGGAAATGACGGCCAACAACAGGAAGACTGCTGAGGGGTACGTCATTGTGTAAGATGTAGCTCACAAAGAAGATGATGCAGACTGTGTTGCAGACCAGCTGCCCTATCATACCGAAGCCGAACTGCTCACTACCCCAGTTCATCATGACCGTAAGGATAACTGTCATAAGCACGTAATTGGCGATAGACCTCATGGGATAGGGTATGGGATTCTTTTTCTGTCCCACCACATAGCTCAACACCATCGCGGTACCGTAGCCAGCCACACCACCCCACGCACAAGCCCAATAGCCATACTGGGGAATGAACAGGATGTTGACGGCAAAGAGCACGATGCATCCTGCCAATGAGAACCATGCACCGTAGATGGTCTTGTCGATGAGTTTATACCAGAACGACAGGTTGAAGTAGACACCCATCATGATTTCAGCAGCCATCACGATAGGCACAACACCCAAGCCCTCACGATACTCCTCACCAATAATATATTGCAACAACGGCATCCAACCAACCACACAGAGGAAAGCCAACAGTGTAAAGATGATGAAGAACTTCATGGCTGAGGCATAGTATTCCGTCTTGTCCACATCCTTGCTTTTGGCAAATACAATGGGTTCGTAGGCATAACGGAAGGCCTGCGTAATCATAGCCATAATCATGGCTATCTTCACACATGAACCATAAACGCCTAACTCTATGTCGGCAACGGCCCTGTCGGGATATACCAACGGGAATAGAATCTTATCGGCCACTTGGTTCAAGATGCCTGCAATGCCCAGAATCAAGATAGGCCACGAATAGCTTAACATGCGTTTGAGCAGCTGTCCGTCATAATGCCAGTGAACCTTCACCAGGTCGGGGATGAACAGTAACGAGATAAAGCCCGTGCAAAGCAGGTTGATGAAGAACACATAGTAAACCGATGTCTTGCCCAGCACGACAAAATAGAAGACGTTCAGAGCAATGTTCATGGCAATAAACAACAGCTTCAACGAAGCGAAGCGAATAGCACGTTTCTGGTAGCGCAGATAACTGAAAGGAATGGCCTGCAAGGCATCCATCGCCACCACGACAGCCATCATCTGTAAGTATTCCGGATGTTCAGCATACCCCAAGGCATTGCTGATAGGACCCATCAAGCCAAAGACCAACAGCAGGAATAGGGCTGTCAGTGTACCAACAACCGCCATCACCGTAGAGAATACGGTATCGCTATGCTTACGTCCTATCTCCGGTGTCAGCCTGTCGTCATTGGCAAAACGGAACAGCGTAGTCTCCATACCAAACGTCAGCAGCACCAATATCAGGGCCACGTAGGCATACACATTGGTGCTTATGCCATAGTCGCCCGACGCTTTAGGCATGTAGTGCGTATAGAGCGGCACCAGCAGATAGTTCAGGAATCTACCAACGATACTCGACAGCCCATAGATGGCTGTATCCTTCATCAGTCCTTTTAAGTTTGCCATAGTTTATCCAAAGAATAAGTAACAGATAAAGATTGCCGCGATAATACCTGCCAAATCGGCCAACAGGCCACAGTTCACGGCATGGCGGGTGTTCTTGATGCCCACAGAACCGAAATACACGGCCAGAATATAGAACGTGGTATCGGTAGAGCCTTGGAATACACACGACAGACGACCTATAAAGGAGTCGGCACCATACGTGGTCATGGCATCCACCATCATGCCACGGGCACCACTGCCACTCAGCGGCTTCATCAAGGCTGTAGGCATAGCATCCACCCACTGGGCATTGGCACCAGTCAGTTCTACACACCAGCGCAAACCACCTATCACTATATCCATAGCACCCGAAGCACGGAACACACCTATGGCCACCAAGATAGCCACAAGATAGGGGATGATGCGCACAGCCGTCTGGAAGCCATCCTTGGCACCTTCTATAAACGCTTCGTAGACATTCACCTTTTTTTTGACGCCTGCCACGATAAAGCCCGTAATGATACCCATCAACAGGATGTTAGCGACCGTTGTGCTCACACGATTCATCATGTCTGGCGGCATCTGTGCAAAACCCCAGATGATGCCTGCCACGACAGCACAGGCACCGCCCAGCGTCAACAGCATCACACGGTTCAGCAGATTGATGCGCTGGTAGAATGAGGTGACTAAGATACCTGCTATCGTGGAGAAGAAGGTAGCTAGCAAGATGGGGATAAAGATATCCGTAGGCTGAGCAGCACCCATCTGGGCACGATAGACCATAATCGATACGGGTATCAGCGTCAGTCCACTGGTATTCAGTACTAGGAACATAATCATCGGATTCGACGCTGTATCCTTCTTCTGGTTCAACTCCTGCATCTGCTCCATTGCCTTCAGACCTAATGGTGTGGCAGCATTGTCCAGTCCCAGCATGTTAGCGGCGATATTCATAAAGATGCTGCCCGTCACAGGATGCCCTTTCGGTATGTCAGGGAACAACTTCGTAAACACCGGCGACAGCAATCGGGCCAAAACGTTGACTACGCCACCTTTCTCGCCCACTTTCATCACTCCGAGCCACAACGATAACACACCCGTCAAACCGAGTGATATCTCAAAGGCCGTCTTCGACGATGAGAATGTCGAATCCATCATCGCAGGGAACACGTCGTAGTCACCAAACACTAACAGTTTAAAGACTGCGATAACAAAAGCTATCAGAAAGAATCCTATCCAAATATAATTCAGTACCATAATGCATGCAAAGGTAATAAATTCCTACGAAACGCCCAAAGTATTTGTGAAAAAAGAGCAGTTACATCACGCAACCGCTCCTTCCTTACAAATATAATGATGTATTTGATGTTTTCATTCAATTGCTTGTCTTCCACCACTTGGTTGTGCGATCTGGATTCTGTACCCAACTGACGAAGCCAGGATAAACCTCCTTGATGCTTGTACGTTCTTCCAGCCACTGATAGTCTGTATCGACAGCTATCTTTGCTGCTGGCTCTGCCCGTTCAGCCGTCAACTCACACCATTCATTATTCTTGTAAACCTCTATTTTCAGTTTGGTCTTGGCCTCTGCAGCATTGACAATACCATATCCAAGCTCTTGACGAACAGCGGCTTTCTCAGCATAAGACGCTCCAGGAATCTTTCCGGCATTGGTGTTGACCATCGTCTTCTGTGAGACCTCAAATAACTCATGGACCTCCCAGACTTTGTCGTCGCCATTGCCAAAGCGCAACTGGAGCGTACCGCCGGCAGCCTGTAACATGACGACAGCATTCGTTTCATCATACTTCAAGTCGATAACGATATCGTTGAAGTCAAAGTCCGAACCGCTGCTAGCACTTAGGTCTTCACCTATAATGCGGATATTAAATACTTCCTGATTTTGAATGCCGCCACCAGTAGACCATGTAGCACCACAACTATTCGTATGAGACGTGACGGTCAGCTGGCCATAAGGACAGGCCGTTCCGTTAAAGTCGAGAACAGGATAGGCACCGTCATTAACGCTCTGAAGATATTCTTCCGTCACGACTTCATCGCCCCTGACTATCTCTATTTGTTTGATGCTGTAGGTCATACCGCTGGAAATCGAGAAGGTGTGATAGTGGGCATCCACCGTCACCTTACCGCCAATCAGCAGGTAGTCGTTGCTGCTATTCGTACGGAAGCCCTGATAGGTACCGTCACCTTGGGCCACCATTCTTACATTGCCCTTGACATACATACCAGTATTACCGCCCATATTGACAATGAAGTTGTCCAGCTCAGCGGTACCAGCCTCGGTATAACTGTTTGTCATCAGGTTGAACTCACCGTCAAACATGTGGGCATTGCCTGTCACTATCAACTGACAATAGTTGTAGAATGTCGTGTTCTTGGCACTGAATGTCATGCTGCCGGTTTTATAATATCCCGCATTGACCCAATAGAGACGTGCCTGCGTCACAAAAGTCTCACCAGAGATAATCACCTTACCACTATTAAAGAAATTGCCAGTGCTGTTCAGCGTCATGGCGGGAGCCGTCAGCTCAGCATCGTCGCCGAGGTTCATAAAATACGAGTCATTGGCATCACCAGGAGAATAGGTCAGAGGACCGCTCACGTTAAACTTACCCTCATTATATACCTTAGAGAAATTACCAATATCATACTTCTCAGTATTGGTGGCATTGATGGTTCCGCGATTGAAGAGTTTGATGCCTTGATTGGCAGCGATGCTGTTGCGGCCGTCGTTCAACGTAGCACCTTCAGCCACAGAGATAATACCAGCCTGCTCACCATAATCACTCTCTAAAGTGACGTTACCTCTCAGAATATAGAGATTGAAGTGGGTAGCACCGACACGTCGAATGGTTACGTTGCCGTCGACGTCAACATAGACATTATAGGGATGAGCAACTTCCATGCCTTTTTCACTGTCCCATGATGCATTCTGATAGTTGCCTCCCAGTTCAGTAACACCTGCCTGGGTTATCTTCAAATTATAGCCTTCAGCAATCTTATAGGCATAGATGGCATAGAGGTCCCACATCGTTGTTTGGCCATACTGTGTCTGTATTGTTGTTCCTTTGTATAGCGTCTCCAGCTGGCTCACCTCATCAGCATTCGCAGGGATAGCCGTTGGGAAATATGCTGCCACGTCGTCTGCTGACGGGAACTTGGTATAGGCATCGCCATTGACCGTGATGGTACGTGTCATACCCTTGGTGGCCGCATCATCGCTGAAGCCCCAGTCCTGATTGGAGGCAATAGTACCACCCACATAGTTCGTGAAAGCCGCTTTATATTGATTTTGAGTGAATTGCTGTGGAGACACCATCTCAAAATCTTTGTGACAGCTCGTCAATACAGCAAAGACTGCTACGGCTGTAACACTGGTCATCAAACATTTCTTCATCATCATCATTTGTAATTAGTATTGATCTTAACTTATAACACACAATTATTTGGTTGCAAAGATACACATTATTGTATATAACACGAAATTCGGAGTGTTAACTTTTGCAAAAATACACACAATCGTTTGCAAGAAACGAATATTCGCAGAATAATTCAACAAAAGGCGCCTGCTCACGCAGACGCCCCTCGGAAATAAAATCTTATGTTATGTGTACTTTACATCATTCTAAAGTAATCTTTGTGAGATTCATGCCCTGTCCATCAACAAAAACTTTCCCATCAGCATTCAACTTTTCCACCATCCTGTCTGTCAGTGTGACGGATAGTGAGGTTTCTGTCTTCAAGCCCATGGTATAAGCAATATATGTGGCAGCCCATCCATCAGATACGGCGCGGAAATGTCCGGTATTCCACTCATCATGTGTATGCACAAAATAGAAGGTCAGGGTTTGTCCTGCCACAGCTCCACCAGCGGGCAATGCCAGTTCGACATCTGTCTGATTACCTAATGCTATTGTGCCATACCACAACACAGAACCATCCTCATTATCGTCAGTCTGTGCCTCGTCGGACGTCTCGTGAGTCGTTTCCACAGGCTCCTCGATGACAACTGATGTTTCCTCACTATCCCTGCTCAGCAGACTCTCACGAGTAATCACAAGACTCTTGACAAGCAGACTTGTAGACGCATTACCCGTAGCACGTGTCAGACGTATCCTGGTACTGCCAGCAGCCTCAGCAGGCACCTCGTAGACATATTCGTTGGGGTTGGCACTCTTCAGGTTGAAGCGCTTACCACCATCACTGTCATCCACCTGTCCTTTCAGGGTTTCTCCCTGATAGAAGGCTATATATGGTGCAGAAACCTTTGCCTCATCATCGCTGTTGCGATTAGCACTCATGGCAATCTTGTCACCAGCGGCCAAAGGACGGTCAAGTTCAATATCCACATAGCCATACGACCTCTGTTCACCATTCTTCTCATAGGTTGCCGTGTATTGGGTGGTCTTTCCTGCCAAAGTCATCTTGTCGGCCTCAACCTTTGAGTCTGTACCAACGGTAGTTATCGTACCACCATTCGAACCACCACCAAAGGCACCAATCCAAGAGTATATCACGTAGTCCTGCTCTGACTGATACAGGTAGTCACGATTGATTTCGCTCCAAGGTGAACTGTTGCCCTTTACCCAACCGGAGAAACCCGGATAAGCCAGATCTATGCCCACACGCTCTGCAGGCCAACGGGCACCGATAGGTCCGCAAATCTTCTGTGGCACGGCACCTTTGACAGCTGTCAGTTCGACAACCTCTTTGTCGACCCTCACAAGGACAGGGATATCAATGATTTTCGAATAGCTCTGATCCGTACAGAAGCGATAAGTGGGCAAATCCTCCTCATGGGCAGAACCGCCAATCCGGGTGACACCTTCACGATAGGTGTTCAGCATCACGCCACCAAGGCCTGTGCCAAACATATCGTGGACGTTGCGACCTGCAATCTGTGCATTCAGCTGACCGCCAGCAGCCAGCACCACAATCTCGGCAGGCTTGATTTCGCTGGCAACCTGTTCCCAGTCACCATACGCGGCAGTAGCCTCATTCCACACCTTTCTCTCTGTAATCTCCGCATAGATGTGGGCATCGAAGACAATGTCGTTATAGTCGATATCCGAACGCTCAGAAGAGCCGAGGTCCTCGCAGAACACACGGCCCTGCTCCAGCAACACCGTCTTCTTCTGCGTGAATTCAGGATAGCCGTCAGTCGAGCGCTGGGCCTCAGTCAGCGTCACAATCCAGTCACTGAAATAGCCATCGCTCACGCCAACCTTCATCCACTCACGCAGGTTCTTGTCCTGTACCGGCAGCCAGCCGTCGTTGAGCAGCGACATGATATTATCCACATTGATATACTTGCCCATGTACTGACCATTCACGCGATAGTCGCTTTGAATCTGGTCATCGCCAATCGTCTTGTATTCTGCGGCCACGTAAAAGTTCTTATTCGTGATGAGGTAGTTAATCGTCCTGCCGTTATAGATGATATTGTCGTTGCCGTTGATGGCTACAATCTCATTATTGATTTTGGCATAGTTGTAGCCTTCAGGGCCATCATTGTATTTTACCGTAACATCCGACTGAGCCTGAGCCCCCTCTTTAAGTGCCAAATCGAAGCCCATAAACGAACGGTTCCATTTGTCGACAACAGGCTCGCCGGGATTACCATTCTGTGCAGCCCAAGCATCTATGGTCGCAGCAGAAACCAGCGCCCACTTGTTATCGTGATGCGTGCTGCTGCCCGTCTCGTGATAACCGAAGCAAGAGGTGTCGTCAATGTTAACCATCAGCATAATCTCATCACTATGATATGGACCAACGTTCACAGTACCGCCATTATCAAGTACGTCATCGTTTGTTGAACAAGTACCGTAATTGAAGTTATTGATGTGCTGATGATTCTGGCCGACAGTGAGGAGGTTCATATTATTGCTGTCATAAGTCGTATTACTTGCAGCAACAATAGTCTCTTGGGAGACTCCTGCTTGGTTTGTTCTTCCTTTATAGACTTGTTGTATAAAAAAATGTCTCCAATGAGGATCCTGATTACTGAGGTTCGGATTGGCTTGGAAATATTTCCTCACACGTAATTTCTGACCGTCTGTCAAAGGATCGGGCACCAGCCATCCTCCGAAATATTTGTTCGGGTCTGCCCACTCATTGGCATTGGCGTTGATACCCGTACTGGTTGCCGGATAGTTATCCCCGGTATTACTACGAGTAATGCCTTTGGTGTTTGGCCTCAACCCCATACCAGTATCAAAGCCCCATGCCTGTTGAGCATCTGGCGTACCATATTCTGCTATAAACGAACTTTCAAAGGCTTGTTGCTTGGCTTCCAGTATGGATCCTGAGATTTCATCACGCGAACAACTGGTAGCGATATAAGCTGTAGCTGCAAGAGCCAACATACCTTTAATAAACGACTTCCTCATACCACACATAAGATTTTAATGTTTAATGATGTAAATTTTCTGTATACGCCTGCAAAATTACGAAGTTTTTTCCTAACAAGGTGCTTTTTTGTGTTAAAATCTTTAAAATTAAGAGAAACTGACACCATTTGTCTGGATTATTTTGTAATTTTGAACCCTAATCAAGACATTGATAGAAATGAGCTATACACGAAACCTGTTAAAAGTTGCGCTATGCGTAATGATTCTGCTACAGGCCATTGCCTGTAAAAAAGACCTCTATGACCCAGACCAATACCAGAGATACCTCAAATACATGTCGCCCGTCGACAGTGTTGACCAGCGTCATGACTGGAAGTTGACTGCCCCCAAGCAGTATACCATTAAGGCTGATGCAGGCAAAGACATCAAGAAGGTGATGGTATTGGATGCCCATCCATTGACTAACAAGCAAGTTAACATCATGAACCAGACTGCCATTTCTGACGGTGGTTCTGTTCAAGTTGCCGTCAGCGTACCGTTGTCTCAGGCAACCCTATATGCCGCATTAGTCGATGCCGACGGGCGCTATTATGTTATTTCATTCCCTGTCAGTCAAGAAACGGATGTCAGTTTCCTCAGTGCCGTATCTGGTATCCCTTCCAACCTGACTCTGGCTCCACAGACCTATACCTACTGTTTCGAAAAAGACCTGCCGCTTGTTGACGACTACGACTATAACGACCTGGTCATTCGTTTAGGCCTTGAGAAAGACCCTGAGAAGCCCAATCAGGTCACCCTGCAACTGACATTAAATGCCGTAGGCTGTACTAACCAGCTTGCAGCCTTTGTCCGTCTGTCCTCTTTGGGCAAGGATGTCATAGAAAACGTCACGACTGCCGACGGCAAGACACTGAACGACAATCTGCCCGCAGGCTCGAAATACCTGACCGACAAGACCGGTACCTTCCAATGGGGACGACTTGGCGATGCTGTCATCTGCTTGTTTGCCGATGCACACTGGGCTATGGATAACACCTTGTTTACATCGGCCAATGCAGGGGCTATCACCCGAAAATACTATAATGTGAATACTGAGCCTGAGCAGGGCCAATACGAGTGGGCCAAAAATGTAAGACAGGACTATATAATCACCTTCAAGGATAAGGATATGGCAAGAAACTTTACCTTTGAGTATATCGATGCCTTTATTGTAACCCTGTATAATGGTGGACGCTTCGAGACTCACCTCGACTATTATAGAAATGCGCAGGTGCTCTATAACTACAATTTAGATTTGAACATCAAGGACTTGCCATGGGCATTGGTAATACCCACAGGAGATTTCCAGTATCCATTAGAAGGTCAGCAGATGGGATTCCGCAAATTCTCCGATACTGGTATAGCCTTTAACGATGGTGCATATACCGACTTCGGAGAGTGGGTGGAAAACTGTAAAGCCTATCACGACTGGTATAAGCGACCCAACACACAGAAGGTCTGGGGATTCTGACAACGCAACAACTAAAGTAAAAATAACGATGAAAAAACTGATTTGTATCGCCTCGATGGTCTTGGTGACTATGGCGATGAGTGCACAACAACACAAGCTGTGGTACAACAAACCTGCCTCTCACTGGCTGGAGGCATTACCCATAGGCAACTCGCATCTCGGAGCGATGGTCTATGGCGGTACGGAGACCGAAGAGATTCAGCTCAACGAAGAAACGTTCTGGAGTGGTTCACCCCACAACAACGACAGTCATGAGTCGCTGGCTGCCCTCTCTGAGGTACGTCGCCTTATCTTCGAAGGCAAGGAAAACGAAGCCTCGAAACTCATCGACCGCCATTTCGTCAAAGGCCCCCACGGCATGCGTTTCTTGCCATTAGGCAGCGTTAAGCTGAAATTGGACCACAAAGATGTCTCCAACTACCGTCGTGAGCTGAGTCTTGGCAATGCTGTTGCTACAACCAGCTATACATGCGATGGTGTGAAATACGAGCGTACTGTCTTTGCTTCACAGGCCGCCAATGTCATCATCGTGCAGTTGAAGGCCAACAAGAAAAAGAAACTGGAGTTTGATGTGAACTTCACCTCGCAGTTGAAGGCGCAAATATTTAGTGTCAAAGAACGTGAAGGCGTTAGCGTCAACGAGCTGGCTGCCGTTGTCGACGGTGTGGATCAGGAGGGTATTAAGGCTGGTCTGAAAGCCGAATGCCGCATCAGCGTTGAAACCGATGGTAAGATAGAGCGCAAGGTGCATTCGCTGGAGGTGGACGATGCCACTACGGCAACGCTTTACATTACTGCCGCCACCAACTTTGTGAACTATCACGACGTCAGTGGCAATCCTGTCAAGAAGAACAATGGGACGTTGGACGGCTTGAAGGGCAAGCCATACAAGCAACTGTTGGCTGACCACATCAAGAAGTATCAGGATCAATACAACCGTGTGCAGTTGACATTAGGGAATAAGACTGGCAAAACCGGTGTTGACAAACCCACCGATGAACGCTTGGGTGCTTTCGACGGCACTGACCTCGATATGGTATCGCTGATGATGCAGTACGGTCGCTATTTGCTCATTTCATCGAGTCAGCCTGGTGGTCAGCCTGCCAATCTGCAGGGGGTATGGAACGACAAGATGAATGCCCCGTGGGATTCGAAATATACCATCAACATCAATGCCGAGATGAACTACTGGCCGGCTCTCGTGGGTAATCTCGCTGAGACGCAAGGCCCTCTGTTCGAGATGACACGTGAACTGAGCGAGACAGGTGCCAAGACGGCGCAGACGATGTACCATTGCCGTGGATGGGTAGCCCACCACAATACCGACCTGTGGCGCATTGCCGGACCTGTGGACGGCACACCTTGGGGTATGTTCCCCACGGGTGGTGCCTGGTTGACCACCCATATCTGGCAACACTATCTCTATACGGGCGACAAGGACTTCCTGGCGAAGTATTATCCCGTGATGAAGGGTGCTGCCGAGTTCCTGCTCGACTATATGCAGACCTACCCCGCCGCAGGCGAAATCAAGCAGGCTGCCGGCTGGCTGATGACCGTTCCCACGGTATCGCCTGAACACGGACCTCGTGGCAAGGGCACTAATGTCTGTGCCGGTTCGACCATGGACAACCAGATAGCCTTCGACGTGCTGTCACAGGCTTTGCTTGCCGCTCAGGCATTAGGTAAAGACAGCCTGTTTGCCGCTAATCTGAAATTCCAATTAGGCAACCTGCCTCCCATGCAGATTGGCCGTTACGGTCAACTGCAGGAGTGGCTCATCGATGCTGACGACCCCAGGGACCAGCATCGCCATATCTCTCATCTGTACGGTCTGTATCCTTCTAACCAGATATCACCCTACAGCCATCCCGAATTGTTTACCGCAGCTGCCAACACGTTAAACCAACGTGGTGACATGGCTACAGGCTGGAGCTTGGGCTGGAAGACGAATTTCTGGGCACGCATGCTCGACGGCAACCACGCCTTCACCATCATCAAGAACATGTTGAAGTTGCTGCCCGACGACAGCAAGGCCCGTCAGTATCCTAACGGTCGTACCTACCCCAACCTGTTCGATGCCCATCCGCCCTTCCAGATTGACGGCAACTTCGGTGTGTCGGCAGGTATCTGCGAGATGCTGTTGCAGAGCCATGACGGTGCTGTCCACCTGTTGCCTGCCCTACCCGACGACTGGAAGGCCGGCGAGGTGAAAGGTCTGAGGGCTCGTGGCGGCTTCGTGGTCGACGAGGTTTGGAGCGAAGCTGAACTTCGCTCCGCAGTGGTGCGTTCCACCATTGGCGGCACATTGCGCCTCCGCTCGTATGTGCCCCTGGAGCTGGTTAAGGGTCCGAAGGGTGTAGTACTCAGCGAGGCACAGGGTACATGCCCCAACCCGCTGTTGGCACCAGCCAATATCAAGCAACCTCTGCAATCTTCTGAGCTGAAGTCGCTGTCACTCCTGCCCATCCGCAAGGTCTATGAGTACGACATTCAAACAACTGCAGGACAGGTATATCAATTGAGAATTGAGAATTGAGAATTGATAAATATTATAAAGTATGATGAAACAAATGATGACTGCTGCAGCATTGGCTTTATGCCTGCTGACAGCCCAAGCAACCGAGAAAACATTCCAGAGTCCTGACGGAACAATGGCCGTCACCGTAAGTGACGAGGGCGGACGTCCCGCGTATCAGGTCACCCTTAATGGTACTGTGTTCGTTGAGCGCTCGCCGCTGGGTGTGAAGATGAATTTCGACAATCTGACACAGGGGCTGACCCTGAAAGATTGCAAGGTCGGCACCTTCAAGGATAGCTACTCCCTGCCGACCATCAAGCAGAGCCAGGTCAGCTATGAGGCTACCGAGGCTGTCTGCCAGTTTGAGAAACAAGGCAAGCCTGCCCTTGACATCATTTTCCGTGTGACGGGTCGTGACGTGGCTTACCGTTATAAGATTTATGCCCAAAAGCGCGATATGATGAGTGCTGTCGTAGAGGGCGAGGCCAGCAGCTTCGTACTGCCCGAAGGCACCACGACCTTCCTCTGTCCGCAATCAAGGCCCATGGGTGGTTTCGCACGTACTGCTCCCAGCTATGAGACATCGTATTCCTGGGACGACCAGACGGGAAAGAACGGCTGGGGCGAAGGCTACACCTTCCCCTGCCTGTTTAAGACGACAGCCGGCTGGGTCATCATCTCTGAGACGGGTACTGATGGCAATTATGTCGGTTGCCGACTGATGAATGACGGCGGCGCCAAGTACAGCATCGGCTTCCCGCAGAAGGGTGAGATGAACGGTTATGGCACCACGACAGCCACCGTTTCCCTGCCAGCCCTCACCCCATGGCGCACCATGACCATCGGTACAACACTGGCACCAATCGTCGAGACCACGATAGCCAACGACCTCGTACAGCCCAAATACAAGGCTTCGAAGGCCTATACCTACGGTAAGGGTACCTGGTCGTGGATTATCAGAATGGACAACAGCTGCAACTTCAAGGAGCAGAAGGAGTACGTTGATTTTGCTGCTGCCCTGGGCTATCGCTCTGTATTGGTCGATGCCCTCTGGGACACACAGATTGGCTACGACCGCATCGCAGAGTTGTCTCGCTATGCCAAGACAAAGGGCGTAGGCCTCTTCCTTTGGTACAACAGTAACGGTACATGGAACGATGCCCCACAGGGTCCACGTTTCAAGATGGACCGCTCGACAGCTCGCCGCAAGGAGATGAAGTGGATGCAGGATAACGGCATCCTGGGTATCAAGGTCGACTTCTTCGGTGGTGACAAGCAGCCCATGATGCAACTCTATGAGGATATCCTCACCGATGCCAATGACTTTGGCTTGCAGGTCATCTTCCACGGATGTACCCTGCCTCGCGGTTGGGAGCGCATGTATCCTAACTTCGTTGCTGCCGAGGCCGTGCTGGCTTCCGAGAACCTCCACTTCGGACAGGGAGCCTGCGATGCTGAAGCCAAGAACGGCTGTACGCATACCTTTATCCGCAACACCGTAGCCTCGATGGACTTCGGTGGTTCTGCCCTTAACAAGCGCTACAGCACCAGTAACGACCGTGGTACCTACCGTCGTACCAGCGACGTCTATGCCTTGGCTACTGCCGTCCTGTTCCAGAGCAGCGTCCAGCACTTTGCCATAGCACCTAACAACCTTGAGGATGCTCCCGCCTGGGCCATCGACTTCATGAAGCAGGTGCCCACCAACTGGGACGAGGTACGCTTCATCGACGGCTATCCTGGCAAGTATGCCATCATCGCCCGTCGTGCCGGCAACACCTGGTATGTGGCAGGTATCAATGCTGAGAAGCAGCCGCTGAAGAAGACCATCACACTGCCCATGTTTGCCAAGGACACTCAGCTCACCATCTATGCTGACGATCCTAAATACGCCAGTGATCCCACAGTAGTAGGTCATGTGAAGCAGGTTAAGCAGAACAAGAAACAGCAGGTGACCATCACCATCCCAGAGAATGGCGGTAGCCTGATAGTAGGAAATATCTGAAACTGAAAAGAGCTCCGCTTGGAGCTCTTTTTTCTTTATTTGACAACCATCTTTTTCCCTTGACGGATATACAATCCCTTGCTTGGGTTGGCCACAGGCTGACCTTGTAGATTGTAATATCCATGAACCGTCAATCCATCACCATGAATCGTTGTGATGCCATCACTACCGATATATGGCTTCACGTACTTGGTGATCTGCGACAAGACGTTAGCAGTACGAACGGGGAAGTATTCATTCAGCAGGCGGTTACGCTCAGCCATGTACGTCTCGTCAACAGTATACACGATGTTGGTCTTGTCCTGCCAATGATGGACGTCACGGCGATAGTCGCCCCAACGGGCAGCCTCATCATAGATAGCCATTGAGATGTTGTTATACAGGCTGTCCCAGACCTCAACGACAGACTGCTGACCTAAGAGACCGTTGTCCGACAGCAATTCCTCAGCACGTTTCTGGTAGCGGCGGGCAAAGTCCTGGTTGTTCAGCAGCATATTGAAGATATCCGTCGGACAGCCGCTGTTACGCCGCTTGACAGCATCCTCAGTGGGATTTTCAAAGATAATCTCTGAGTCCCAGCACAGGAACTTGAAGCCCTCCTTATTATTATTACGACGGATGGCATACCAGTTGTGATGGTCCCAGTCGGTATTGCCAGCATACTGGTTGATAATCATGTAGTCGATGAAGTTGTCCTTGTCCAGTAGTGTGTCCAATTTCTCGTAGGCTGCTGCGGGCGTCAGACTCGTTGACCGACCGGCTACAGCCTGTACCATCTGCAGCATCTCGTTCCAGGCATCCAGCGTACCCTCGCTGGCCTCGATATGGTTACCGCCTTCTTCTTCAATCTTGATGACGTCATAGTCACCCTTCTTGCCGCCAAAGTGTTCCTTACCGAAATTGTCATCTACACGTTCGGCAATATTATAAAGTCCCCAGTACATGCCGTTCAGGAACAGATGAACGTAAAGAGCATTAACGCTGGTGTGGCCTATTTTGCGTTGCATGCGACGAGCCCACACGTCACGGGTGTACTGGGCTTTCTGACGGTTACCCTCGCTCCAGTGCTGCCAAGAGTTACCGAAGTGGCAACGCAGCACCAACTGCCCGAACTTCTTCGGTTCGTCCTTGCCGTATAACGGATACTCCAGTGATGACGGACCGTAAGTCTTTTTGAACTGCAGACGGAACGAATGCTTGGGATTCTTTTCTGCTAGACGGCCATGACCGCCATGCAGCTTCAGCCCGCAGTCAACCGTGAAGTCATGGTTCTGCGGACCACCAAAGAGCTCGGCACTGCACTGTCGTGTCCACCCGTTGCCCGTATTGTCGCCTA
>Ga0265298_10003960_pt1 | contig 19172 bp, 13 predicted proteins | sample AusTroGonzalo_MG_3_FD_193486 | JGI IMG/M metagenome (GOLD analysis project Ga0265298, IMG submission 193486) | Bovine rumen microbial communities from tropical cattle in Woodstock, Queensland, Australia - Gonzalo_01 | ecosystem: Host-associated > Mammals > Digestive system > Stomach > Rumen ... | reverse complement strand
GTCCGTAACCATCTATACCGGTGCCTCCCCCGAAGGTCCGGCCGAGCTGAACCGCCGTCTGGGTGAGCAGCGTGGCCTGGCCCTCCGCAAGGTGCTCGTCAGCCATCTGCAGGACAAGCCCATTCACATCACTGTGGTGAATGAGGGTGCCCGCTGGAAGGGACTGTACGACATGGTGGAGGCCAGCGACGAACCTTGGAAGGCCGACGTTCTCCGTATCCTGGAGCAGACGCCCCGTGAAGAGGGGAGTTTCCAGCCGGAGTCCCGGGAAAGGGAACTGCGTAAATTGAAGAAAGGAAAGGTCTGGGAGGCCCTCTCGACCAATTACCTGCCCGCTCTTCGCGGCTCGGGTATGGCCGTGGTAACGGAGCAGCCTGTTCCCGTGTATATTACCCTGCACGACACCATTGTCCTCCGGGATACCATCCTTTATCTGCCCAAACCTTGCCCCAAGCCTTACATCGATCATCGTAACCTGGTGGCCATCAAGACCAATTTCCTGCTTTGGGGTGTCCTGACTCCCAATATTCAGTTGGAAATACCTCTGGGCACCAAGGGCCGCTGGAGCATTGAGACGGAGTTCTTCTGCTCCTGGTGGACCTGGAACAGAAACACCCGCGCCCAGCAAATCATGAACCTGGGTGTAGAAGGCCGTTACTGGCTGGGCAACCGTGAGCGCCACCACAATCTGGATGGCTGGCATATCGGTCTTGCGGCAGCCGTCGGCTATTACGATCTTGAACTCAAACGCAGCGAAGGCTGGCAGGGAGAGTATCTGAATGTATATTTCAACGGTGGCTATCAGCACCGTTTCGGACGCCACAAACAGTGGCTGGTAGACGGCGGCCTCGGCCTGGGTTACATTCCTACCCAGCACCGTCACTACCTTGGCAGTTCTGTATATCCCGTAGGCTACGAGGAGAGTGAAGACAATCACCTCATGTGGCAGGGAACGTCCTGGAGGCACATTTTGGGTGCCACTCATGCGAATATTTCCATCGGCTACCTCTTTGGCGCCGGCAAAACAAGCAAGAAAAAATGATGAAACGCGCCAAAACAATCACATTTGCCCTCCTTCTCGTCGTGTTGGGCCTTAGCTCTTGCCGTCGTGATCTCTGGGTACACAAAGAACGCTTCAAGCAAATCATGCTGGACGTTGACTGGAGAAACTATTTCCGGAATGATGTGTTGTATCCCAACACGCCGGATCCGGATGGAATGACTGTGTGGTTCTTCCCGCAGGAAGGTCCGTCCCTGAGTTTCACCACTACCGATGTCCGTCAGTTTGAGACTTACCTCACCAAGGGTCCTTATCAGGCTCTGGTGGTGGACTATTCCCCGAAGGAATTCAGCCATCAGGAGTTCGTGGGCATGGATTACGCTTCTACTGCGAAGGTCCAGTCCGTCTCCTACCCCTATCAGGCAGATGAATTCCCGGAACTTTACGGCTCCGAGGCTTATGCACGGGAACTTCCTAGAGAGGGCAACTATTGCACCCTCTTCTGGCAGCCGGAGAACATGGCCTGCGATACGCAGAACTTTACGGCCAACACCGGAGAGTACGATACGTACATCCCGTATCAGGAGAGGGACACCTATCAGGAAACTCTCGTCAAGCAGACTGTAGAGATGGAACCCCTCATCGTTCCCTGGCGGATGCGCGTACGCATTTATATTAAGGGAATCTATTACCTGTATGACACCAAGGCCAGCATAGCCGGCCTGGCCGACGGATACTATTTCATGAATGACCGCACCAGTTCCTCACCCAGCCTTATGGCGCTGGATGACTGGGAGGTACATGTGACCGGAGACAATGTGGGTTATATAGCAAAGACCTTCATGACCTGGGGTGTGCAGAATACCAGTATCCTGTACCAGGGTCGCCACCTGGAGCCGGGCGAAAAGGCCGAACCGGAAGATTATTCTTCTCATCCGGCAGAAGAGATCCGTCTGAACCTGCGTTTCCTCCTCCGCGACCGCGAAACGGTTTGCACCTATCACTTTGACGTAGGAAACATGGTACGTGCCTTCTGGAACGAGTACGCCCTGAGGATCGACCTCATGGATGGTTTCGAAGGACAGCCGGAGCTTCCGTACGTAGAGGCATACAACGGCATGGAAGTGGGTGGTATCGTGAATCCTTGGGAGGATGAAGACCCCATTGAAGTAGACATGTAAATAATAGAATATTAGCAATTAAATCGTAATACATCATGAAAAAGTTTTATTTGTTTGCTGCAGCAGCAGTTCTCCTCACGGCTTGCGTGAAGACTCAGAACTTGGACGAGGTGGCCCCCATCAACACCGATGAGACCGCCGTCAGTTTTGACGTGTACACGGCCCGTGCAACCAAGGCCGGTAAACCTCAGGAAATCACCACGGCCGTACTGAAGGAAGGCCCCGGTTTCGGTGTTTTCGCCTACTACACGGACAACGCCAAGTACGATCCGTATGTGAAGCCCAACTTCATGTACAACCAGCAGGTAAAGTGGAACGCAGAGTCTAAGGTATGGGCTTACGAACCCGTAAAATACTGGCCCAATGAGACGGGAGACGCCGCAATTACCGATGATACTGACTATGTAACCTTCTTCGCCTATGCTCCTTACGTGATTTCAGTGCCGTCCAGCGGTGCCGTTAAAGTGCCGGAAGGAAAGGGCCTGGATGAGACGGAAGAGCAGCACAGGAACATCACCGGCATGATTACCAACAACACCATGGGTGATCCTATGATCAAGTACGTGGTGGACTGGAATCCTAAAACTTCGGTAGACCTGCTTTGGGGTGTCCAGCCTGAGAATGAGGATCCGATTGTAGGTAAATACGCAGGCTTTCCTTTCCTGGATCAGTTAAAGCCCAGAACCACGAACCCTAAGGAACTCGAGTTCAAACTGATGCATGCCCTTGCCAAACTCAACGTGCAGATTGACGCTGACGTTGATGCTAATAATCACGATCAAAAGGTTGACTCCTTGACCAGGATTTATGTCCGTTCCGTCACTTTCGAAGGTTTTGCCTCTAAGGGTGCCCTGAACTTGAACAATACCGTAAAGGATACTCCCCTCTGGATGGATTATAACGGAATTGACAACCTTGTTGGAGAGCCGGTTACCATTTTTGACGGCCGCAAGGATGGCAAGGAAGGTCACCGCGATGGCGTGGCCACCAGAGAAAAAGTTTTAGGCTTGAACCCGGAAATTATCCAGTCTGCTCCTTATAAAACCTTGGAGTTAACGGATGGTGTAACTAATAATGCTGTTAACCTTTTCCAGCCCATCGTTGTCCCCAACGATCCTGCTGTAGCGATTAGCAAGGTCGATCCCGTTTTCGTGATTCCCAACGGGGAAGAAATGGCTATTACCATTGAATACGACGTGGAAACCATTGATGAGAACCTGGCCGGCTATCTTTCCGATGGCGTCACCCATGGTAGCTCCATCAAGAACACGATTACCAAGTTTATCCTGGACTCCAATGACGCAAAGGTCAAAATGGTAGCTGGAAAGGCCTATACCATTACCCTTCATTTGGGTATGACCAGCGTTAAGGTAAGAGCAGTGGTGAACGAATGGGATGAACCTGCCGAGTTTGAGGTAGCCCTTCCCGCTAACGAATAATCCCATTGATGATTCCGGCAGGGCGCCGGGCTTTATCCGACGCCCTGCATTTATAACTTTCAAAAAACTTGAATATGACGGGACACAGAATTTTCACACTGGCGGCGCTGACGCTGCTGGCTGTGGCATGTAATAGGGAAGCAATATTCCCGGAAGAGGGGCGTGAAGAGGTCATAGATTTCTCGGCCTTCTTTGCACAGGATGCCACCAAGGCGGTGGGCGAAATCAATGATATAGGAGATTTTGCGGAACTAGGACTGCCAGACTCAATTGGCGTTTTCGCTTGCTATACCGGTGAGATGGAGTATGACCTCACCAGCGTTTCTCCGGATTTCATGTACAACCAGAAGGTAACTTATGAAGGAGGTAATTGGACCTACAGTCCCGTCAAATACTGGCCCAATAACGCGTCCGAAAAAATCAGTTTCTTCTCTTACTACCCGTACATTTCTTCCGAGAATGCTTTAGAAGCAAAGGACGGCATCATTGGATTTTCCAAGTCCAACGCCAAGGGAGATCCCTGGCTGGTGTATAAGCTTCCCAAAAAGGCACCGTATACCCAGACTGACCTTATGTATGGCGTCCCCCAAACGAATATACATAAGCCTGCTGTAAGCGAAAAGATTGAGTTCCCATTAAAGCACGCCCTTGCCTGCATGGCAGATACGGTTACTGTCAAGATGAGCAGTGAGCTGTATCAAAAGATGCACGATTCTCTTGACATCAGCATCACGGGTCTTCGGATTGTTTATAGCAACCTTACCAACAAAGCCCGTCTGGTCCTTAACAGCGACGAAGAGCCCATTTGGAAAGAGGTCATCAGCGGGGAATTGCAAACTTCCCGCACTTATGAACAAGACATAGTCAACAAGAAATTCTCCAAGGATATCTCAGTAGCTAAGGCAGATACAGTTCTGACCATTGTTGAGGGGATGGGCTTGTTCTATATTCCTTTGCAGATTGAAGGTCAGCCCGCACCGGAGGTAAGAATAACCCTCTCTTATGAGGTAAACGGTTTGAAAGACCATGGCACTTTTGCTGACTCTGTGGTCACGGTCAAGCAGTTTACCCCTGGCAATCCCGGTAAGAAACAGAATCTGGCCCTCACGCTCACGAAGGATTTCAACCTCGATGCCGACATTATCACGGAGGTCAATGGCATTTCCATGCCGGATGACCTTGAGGCAAGGTATGAGGATGTAAAGATTGATTACGAGATAACCGACACCCTCACTTTTATTCCCGTTGCTGATAGTAGTTCCGTGCAGAAATACGTCGTTCCTCGTACCGGCACTTATACGCTGCAGGCCTGGGGCGCCAAGGGAGGAAGAGGAGCTGACCAATCTGGTGGTGAGGGTGCCAACGGAGGATACGCTACAGCCCAGTTCAAGCTCTCCATAGGAGATACTCTTTATGTCTACGTTGGAGGTATGGGCGGCAATTCTGAATCCGACTATCATACCGGAGGTAAAGGGGGATGGAATGGTGGTGCCGGCGGAGGTTTTTCTGAGGCTGGGGGGTACTCCGGTGGAGGCGGTGGAGGCGGTGCTACGCATATCGCCATGTCTAACATAGGTCATATTGCCAAATGGTCTTCAACCAAACTATCCGACCATGTCGGTACTGTTGGCCACTTGCTCCTTGTAGCCGGCGGTGGTGGCGGTGGTTCGCATTCTGTTCGTGTGCCTGGCGCAGGTGGTGGAACGAAAGGCACCCCGGGTTATTGGACTACAGCGGATAATTGGAATAATGGCGTTTACTCTTATGGCGCTACCGGTGGCAATGGAACAAATGATAGTGATTGCCAACAGGGTAATGGTGGCGGCGGCGGCGGATATATTGGTGGTAGCGCTAAAGCGTCTAATAGCATTCCTTCTTCCGGCGGATCCGGTGGTAGCAGTAATGCCAATACGGCCCGTTATAATTATGTAGGCAGCTTCGAAACTATTGACGGTGCCTCCTCAGATTACCCCAAACCTAAGCAGGTGGAGACAACAGGCAACGGCCTGGTAGTCATTACCTTTGTAAACGAGCTTCTATGAAACGACAGATAATCACATACATCCTGGCGGCTTTCTGCGCCGCAGCGGTTTTTTCCTGCAACAAGGAAGCTGCCATTGACAATGTCGGCCCGGATAGCGACGAATATACCGTCCTTATGACGGCGGCCATCGATGCTTCTACCAAGGCGGTTAGCATTGAGGGAAACGAGGTGGTCTGCACTTGGGCCATCGATGAGGAGGTGGCTCTGGTATACAGGGACACTGTCATCAGTAAGCTTAAAGTTGTTTCCGTTGACGGTAACAAGGCCCAACTGAGTGGCACGGTGAGAGGTTCCTATACTGACGGAGCAGAAATGAAGCTCTTTTACGGTGGTGATCTCAATGACATCGTCTATGACTATACCGGGCAAGACGGAACAATTACATCGGCCGTGTCCAAAGCGTTCCTCCAGGGCGATACGAAAGTCCTGAAGCCGCGTAAGGATGCTAATTCGGTTGATGAATTGGCCAAGACCCTTACGCTGGAAAGCACTACCTTGCATCATCAGCAGTCATACATGGGACTTGTATTCTATCTTAATGACAAGCCCACCGATGTGAAGTCCGTGGTCATTACGAAAAACGGAGATAATATCGAGAACATTGTCAAGGTCCGTAAACCTCTCGTTCATGTAGCTCCGGATTCATTAAGTGTTTATGATTATGCTCATAAAGACTTCTTCACCGTTACTTCGGGCCAAGATTATGGGCAACATGCATTCTATTTTGCCCTGAGTGACACTACCACTACTATCCTGAACCATATGTATAAGTTGGAGATTACTACTATTACTCCTCCGGCTTCTGTACTCGATAAACCCGACACAACGGTTTATTATGGTCAAGTAGCGGCCCCTGGGCTGAGTGGTAACTATTTTGCGGACTTCCGGGTGAATCTCGTCAGACGCTCTCCCGTTATTACAGCCCCCACTGTGTATTCGCACATCTATTACGATGGACTTCCGCATAACTTGAATACCCCCGCGGATGTGCGGCCCGGTGCCTATGCGGAATATGCTGTTTCCGAGGTCCTTGATGAAATGCCGGTGGAGTCTGCATGGAGTCGTACGGTACCCAGACGAATGGATCAAGGTTATTATGCTGTCTGGTACAAAGTCAACGGTGGTAACGATTACGAGAGCATCCTTCCTACATTCGTGGGCATTACAAGCATCCAGCCGATGGATTCCACGAAAATATATATACCTGACAATATAGCAGTGGATAGCTTTACATATGACGCCGAATCTCACGCACTTCTGAAGGTTGGAATCCATCCCGTTGTAAAGTTGAAGGAAACAATTATAAGCGGTGCAAGTGTGCAGTATTATGCGAAGCGTGATGATGCCAATCCTCCTACTGGCGAAGAGGCTGGTTGGAGCACGGATGTTCCTCGGGGGACTGATGCCGGAACCTATTACATCTGGTTCCGCTACCTGGGAGACAGTTCTAAGGGTTATCTGCCCGCCAAGGCTGGCCCTGTAACGGTCACGATTGGTAAGAAGCCCTTGATTCTCACGGCATATGACCAAGATAAAGACGATATTGAGAAGACTCTTGATAAGGTTGGCGAATTTGGCATGTGCAACAATAATGTGCTCCACAGTATTGATTTTACCATTGTCGGTACCGGAGATACGCCTGCCGCTGGTGATCTAATTAAGTTGTCAAATGCTGTTATTCGGGACACCCAAAGAGGTATTATGGTAACCAGCAACTACAACATTACCTACATGGATGGTCATGTGACGGACTAGCTGTGTTAATTTAGATAAGCCTCCTCTCGAATTCGAGGGGAGGCTTTTTTATATTGATATGGCTACGGTGCCGGAAGAAGCGTATTCCGTGAATCGTTAGGATACGAATACTTATATTGATTATATTTTACAAAAATTTGCAGGTTTTTGACCCAATATTTTTTCTTTAGTGCTATTTTTGCTTAGGAATGATGTCCCTATAAAACTTTGATTACTATGCAGAAGATAGTTATTATCCTTATGGTCGGCCTTCTGACCCTGGCGGTATCCTGCGAGAAGAACCCGGTTATTGACCCGGTCGATCCGGTCGATGATGGACTGTACGACCTTTCGCAGGTGTCCGTAGTGGCTTCTGGTACCATAGCGCTGGAGGATTTTTACAACAAACTCCTTCAGGATGCCAGGTCTACCAACGATGACTTCGACCAATCCCTATACGACTATTATTCCGGTTTGCTCAAGCAGGCGCAGAATCCCGGGACCAAGGCGGACGACAGTGGCTCCGGCTCAATGGCCTATGGCTGGACCACCCTCCGTTATACTACCCTCAGCGCTACAGGAGAAGAGATCGAGTGTTCCGAACTGCTGGTATGGCCTTATAATTCTTCAGCGGAGCAGAGGCCCCGGAATGTTGTCATCGGCTGTCACCTCACCATTCTTGCCGATGAGGAGTGCCCCAGCAATTTCTCCAGCCTGCCTTTCGGCAGCGATGTCAATATGCTGGCCTGCTTTGCCAACCCAATGAACTATAACGCCTTGGTCGTTATTCCCGACTATGAAGGTTACGGCGCCACCAGAAGCCGCAACCACCCTTACCTGAACCGGGAGGTTACCGCCCGGCAGGTGGTGGATGGAGCCAAGGCCGGCATAGCCTGGTTTGAGAAGCAGCAGATGAAACTGGTCGAGGGATGGAAGTCGGTGGCCTTGGGATATTCCCAGGGCGGAGCGGTGGCCGCCAGTGTGTATCGTTATTGTCACGAATACAGTGAGACGGGCCTTCGCCTGGCCGGTGCTGTTTGCGGGGATGGCCCGTACGATCCTATGACTACGCTGGACCAATATATAGATAGTGGAAAACTGTTCATGCCTGTGTCTGCTGCCCTCCTGTTGAAAGGTGCCGTCGATACGGATGACAATCTCAAGGCGCTGGGCTGCAAGTATGAGGACTTTTGTACGCCGGAGTTCGTGAAAACGGGCGTCTTCCAATTCTTGGAAGAAAAGAACGTGAGGAACAAGGATATCCACAACAAATTCCTGGAGGTTTCCAAGAGCAGCGACGACGGGTTCAAAATGTATTGCTGGTCAGAAGCCTGGAAAGCTTTTGTCCCGTACAACGCAGCCAACGCGGCCAATTCCCGCCTGCAGTTGGACCTGAGCTGCAACAATGGTATGAGCTATGTTCCCATCGACCAGTGTTTGAGGCCCTCCCTGGTGGAATACTTTAAAAAGGGAACGATCCCTTCCGATGTTCCGATCGAAAAGATTGAGGCTCTCCGGCAGTGCCTGGTAAGGAACAGCATTGGCATGGGTGGATGGCTTCCTCCTCAGAGCGGCGGCATCACCTTCTTCCATTCGATGGCAGACGAAGTGGTTCCTTCCTGGAACCTGTATGCGGTGGAGGACATGTGGAATGAGGTGCGACAGAATTACTCCACTTATTTTTACACCCAGTCCGAAACGGCTTTCCACAAATCTACCGGAGTCCTTTTCTTTGTCTTATACGGCGGTATCTATGTGGACGAAATCCTGTCCGGCAGATGGATGTCTGCCCATAGGAATCTGTAGCAAAGAGTTCAAGGATTAAACGCAAAAACCAGGCGTTAAGCCTGGTTTTTTAGTGCGGATGAGAAGAGCCAAAATAGGCTAATTAAACATCTTATACACAATGTATTATATAAAATACTTTAATCATTTGGTGTAAAATAGGTGTAAAATTAGATACCTTTCAATGCTATTTTTTGCTTGTATAGGATAGAAAACAGCTTATTATAGCAATACGGTTATGCATACTTGGGAGCATAGACTATGACCAGCATATCAAGCAAGGGAAGATATTTTTCGTCCAAGGCCTCGCGGACGGCTAGGTATACTTCTCTGTCTGTAGCGTTAGGGTCTTTCATGCATCTTCTTCCGTATACAAGGAGTTGATCCAGAGCATATGGGTTGTTCAGGTTGTCCTCGAAGATAGAGGCCGACATCATGTTAAAAGAGTTCTTATATTCAATTTTCTTTTTCATAGGATTTATTATTTGATTGTTTTATTTCCCCGGGCAAGTCTCTTTGCCCGGGGTTGTGAATGATGATTGATTAGGCGCACTTTTTCTTTTTGCTGACCGGGATCTCACAGGTCTTCATCATCTTTTTGATAACGTCCATAGGTACCTGGTCCTCTTCAGGTCTATCCTGATTAATCATCTCGGAAATAATCTCGGGAATATATTTTTTAGTGGACCCAATTAGTATTCGGGATGAATAGAAGGCTGCTACAGCCATATGAACCAGCTGTGCTTCTCTGAATTTCTGGTCGGGTTGTTGTGATTCCCAATTGAACCATCTACCTGCATCCCCGAGAGCTTCCATGATGTTAAACTTATCAAGCCTTATACCCTCGAAATTGAAATGTTCATCCTTCGGGCTGGGTCTATATGGCTTTTGTTCCTCTTTCAGCACCTCAAGTAGAAGAGTTAACCCCTCGACCTCACAAATGGTCTTAACGAGCTTCTCATTGTACTTGTCCTCCCCAACCAGTAAAGTGTGCATCTGGTAGTACCTCCGAGTTAATTTCAAGAGGAAATCGTGTTGCTTTTCATCGTTTCTCCTCTGAAGATTCCGGATTCCATGCCAGATGAAATCTCGGAGTGTTTCTTTGTCCATGTAAGTGTTCCCGAAAACGAATACCGGTTTGTAAAGTTGTCCATCGCTACCGATATAAAGTCCAAGCCTGTTCTTCGGCATCTTTATTTTGCCGGACTTAGGGGACTCTACTATGTTCAGGATGGTGGGGGTGTTATTCAGTGTGACATTCTTGGTAAATAACTTATTCATAATTGTAAATGTTTAATTGTTAATATTTTCTGTTTTAAAGAAGGTGGCCGTTGTGAGATGACCACCCTCAAGGATTAATTGTTAGTTAGTTCCACTTTTTGGCTGTACTTTGGTATTTGACCACGAGATGTGCGGCAAAATAGTTCATGGCGTCTTCAAGCTCTTCGACCGTAATCAGATATTGAGTCATATCTAGTGGCTCGTCTTGAGTGTTATCATCTTCTTCAAGGTCGGCATTGAACGAGTAGTCATTGATCCTTTCGGCAATAGACTGGAACATCATAACCTTCCAAAGTAGCTCTGATATTAGAAGTTGGTGGTATCGAAGATCTTTTCTTTCCAAGTGCTTTTCTAGCGTCTGACGAGCGAGGCTACTAGCACGTAATTTACGAAGCCCCGGGCTATAGTGTTCGTCAATGACCATGTTGTACCATCTTTCGGAAAGCCCTGTGGCATTTATAACTTCCTTCTTCGACAAATTTTCTTTATGGAAGAAAATCATCCAGAAAGTGATAGATGGGTTCTTCTTGGCATCGATTCCCATCATGTCACTGATTTCATCGAGAACTGGAGTCTGGGAATTGTTGTTATTTGCTGTGAGATAGGGGGTGAGGTTCTGATCCTTGACCATTGCCTCAGAATTCATTTTAGTTTTCATATTTGCTATTGTGTTTTTTGGGTTTCTTGTTTTAACTCCAGCCGGAACTTCCGGCTGGAGCAGAGAGGATAATTAAGCGGCCATCTTAGGATTACCGTTAATCAGTGTGTCAAGGGCCTCGATGAGCATCTCTTCACCAATCGGTGGCATTGCGACGACTGTACTATTCTCAAGGTTGAAGAGTGCGATGTAATAGCAGTTGCTCTTAGTCTTGCTGGCGACAATCCCACCTTTGAAGGAGGGCCCAGCAACTTTGATTGAAAAACCAGGTGCCATAAAGATTAAGCGCTCCTGATTTCTCCTGTCACGTGCGCACCACTTCATTAGAGAGGGTTTCTCGCTACCTGGCTCGATGTTCCAAGTTCGGGTGACTTCCTCGTTTTCCGTTTTGAGGTGCTGGAAATGCTTTAAAACCTTAAGGGTTTCTTTGTCGCGGCTCTCCGTAAAAGAAAGAGCGAGCGTTTCGTAATTTGAATTAAACATAGTTTGAAATATTTAATTGTTAATAAAAATGGTTGTTTGTTCTTGGCAACCCTGGCCAGTTATCAACTGCCCAGGATCGTGTAGATGTTCGCTAGTCGGTTTCACAATCGGTCTAGCTGTTGTCCCGTTTCCTTTATCAGTATTGTCAAAGAACTCGCGTTTCGTTCGAGAGAACTTTCACCCTAAGGATTTGAGAAAAAATCTGACAGATATTTTTTGCATTTTTCTCTAACTTTTTTCCGACAGTCTTTATATTGCATTGATAATCAGCGTGATATAAATTGATAATTTTTCCAGGATTGACATGACAATCCAATCCCTGTCAGAAAAATGGCTTCTGACAGGGTAGATATTATGGTCGAAAAAGGGTAAAAAAAGCACCGGTGATTCTACTCACCGGTGCATGATTCACGTCCTGTCTTATTCTCTAGATAGGAACGTTAAAGATTTCTGGAAGTTTGTCTTTCCATTCTTTAAGCAGAGCCTTCATCTTGACCCTATTATCCTGATAGAGGTAAAACTGGGGGCCTAGATCACTTTTACATTCCGCAATAAAGAGTTTTGCGCTCGCTTCAGAATCTATGTTATCCCGAACACTCTCAAGCTTCATCTTTACCCATTTATTCACGAGCTTCAAGTATGTTCGAGAGGTCGTGCGGCCAGGCAACTCCTCTTCCGGAATAAACTTCTCAAGAACCTCCATATATCCCAAAGGCAGGGTGTCATTGTACTTCTTCTTAGTATGTACAATGCCAGCATCCCGGTTGCTTGTCGCTGATATACCAGCCTGAGCCCTATCTTCTGCGCTCATATATTCTACATCACTAACCTCATCCTCCTCCTGTTTGGGTAACTTGGCAATCTTGGCTAACTCAAGAGCATGGAACAAGATACAAGCTGCCAGCATATTCTTGGTTTTCTCGAACGAAGGAAGCGCTCGTTTAGCAGGAGTCCACTGTAATCCATCAACCTCCTCCAATAACTGAGGCCAAATCTTCTGAGAAATAAGTTCCACGAGTGTATCGTCCTGCATCCTTTGATATGGCTCAGTCATCCAACGATTAGCAAGAGAACTATTCGAGGAGGAGGATGTGTTCGATGCCAGATTCTCTTTGCCCTCAATTGGTCGACCTTCTAAATTATTTGTATGACTAATACCTTTAGCTTTCAAGAGTGAAAGATAATACTCTAACTCCTCTTCTGTAGGATAAATGTTTACGTTCTTGGGATATGAGGATGCCCAGCCATAATAAATAAGTTGTGAAAGCTTAAAGAAGGCTATAGCGTTACTATCATCTGTTAATGAGTATGTTAGCATCCTCTCCTCATTATTCATATTCTCAAAATATAGATACAAGCCAGAGTAATCAAAAGCTAGTTTTACGATATCAAATGCTTTTTCATCTGACGAGGTAAAAGGAAATAACTTTCCAACAAGTTCAGGAGCATAAGACAGTTCCTTATTATCAATTAATCTCGATTTAGGGGCATTAATCATTGATGAAAAGTCGTTAAACTGAGGGATATAATCTGGGTCATACCTTGAAAGTCCCTCTGTATTCATAATAGCTCCCGCCAACTCTGCTATTTCGGAAAAATCAATACTCTTTTTTTCGCAAAGAGCCATATAGGCTCGATACTTTCCCTTTTGAATATATTCAAATAATTCATCTGTTGCGGGACAATTCATGTCCGTCAGAAGCTTATACAACCCATAGCGTGACATAGATTTGAAATAGTCAAAGAGACGCTTGGAAGAAAGCTTACAATAGGAAAGATTAAACTGCTTACCCATCAACTCACTAAACCTTAGCAGCGTTTTTTTGTAAAGGAATGGATTGTTTACGACTAGATGACGGCAGACCTGGAGTGCTGGACGTATTATCGCATAATCTATGTAGACATAGTACTCCTGAGCATCATTATTAATAGTCGAGATGCTCCATTTTTTTATTTTGGGGTCATTGTACGCCTTCTCAGCATCTTCAACAGTGTTCTTATATCCAGTCATTTTTAATAACGGATAACACAAAAAGAAGTAGGCCTTAAAAAAGTACGAAGAATCTAAAATGGAAAGTTCTTTGTCATGCGCCTTCATAAACAAATCACCGCCTCTTTTAAGCGTACGGGATTTTTCTCCCAAGACTGCCGCTGCTAACAGAATTGGTGCGCAAGTTACTATTGAATAGAATGTTGAATGATACTCGTCCTTCCATTTTGTCCACTCTTCTAATGATGCCATATATTATTCTTCTTTACTTTATTTCCGCTATTGCACTATCAACCTCAGCCCTTCAACTCACTATATCCAACGCCCTCCTTCTGCCAAATAACCCTTTCTTGAACACACACATCTTTATTCCTTCCATATCGCATTAAATACAGGGGGTGGATAAAGGGATTGTCTACGATATTGGGTCTGAGACTGGGCGTATACTTTTTTGCGGCCTCGAAAATGTTCTCAGCCTTTGCTCTTAGCTTGGGGTTCTTATAAAGGTCTCCCCAGCCAAGGTATGTGGGAACCGCCGGACCATTGACAATTTCTTCGGCAACATCATCATCTTTTGCAACTGTTGTATCAATCAGTTTCTTTGCCTTTGAGAAATCAGCCTCCCGGATACTTGAAAGATTAAACAGCCGGATAGTACCACCTTTCTTGTCAATTCCGAACAACTCTGCCAGGGCGTACATGGTTTGATCCACCGAGAACTCCAGCCTGCCATCACTACGGCTACTTACTGTTTCCAATGGTCTCGCACTGCCGGGATTCTTTAGAACCGCATTGCCAACGACTTTTTCAACACCATTACCAACTAATAGTGTCCCTCTCCTATACCCACCGTCAGGAGTCTCTTCCCAATATGCAAAGGCCTTAAGCAACTGTTAGTATTTATTGTTCTTCACCTAATGAATTGTCCTCAAATGAATAGTATCTATACCAAACCGGAAGTCGAAACATATTACGAAGGTGTTGTATATACTTCTGATCATCTCGATCCAGCGGTTTTACTGAGATAATAATCAGTTTTGCGGCCTTCGATTTATCAGGGTACTCGGAATAATCAAGAATCTGCCCCAAAGCCTCACGAATACTCAACCTGGCTGTATTGGTTTTTACCTCAAAATAGTGGGTTCCTCCGGTCTTGTATGTAGCGGTTATATCTACAAAGTTCTTTTCAATTACCACATCAGAATAATCTCCAGAGGCTTCCAGTATAGCTTTTACACTATTCTGAACCTTGTTGTGGACCGGATTATAGTCGGCTCTCTCATAAACCCCACCATGAACTCTCTTTTCACTCTTCTTTTCGGCTTCTTTTCTCCCGCCACTCTTAGAACGTTTTGTTGGATGGGAAATGGCGCCAAAATCATCATCGAACACAAAGTCCCCGCGTTTATCCATTAGCTTATAGTACAAGCCTCTTGTGCTGGGGTCTTTTTCGGAAATATGCCTGGGATTTGAGGTGTAATCTTCAAAATCTTTGGGCTTAAATCTTACGTTGAATACTTTGTGACCTTCTTTGATTAGCAGTTGGGGATTGGCAGGAACGTTGGCAACAGTGGTAAGCATTTCGTCATACCACTTGTTCTTCTTATATATGGAGAGTACTCTTGTAGCCTCTTTTTCATCTATGCATTCCGCGTTTTTTATGCAGCCAATATATGCTTTCCCAATACTTTGTGTATAGAAAAATAAGTGAATGTCATAGGTGTTACCCGCATGATGATAACCGTTGAGTGGTTGAAGGAAGCCATAGTGGTAACCATCGATTAGTTTTGAGAAATCAAGCAACCATTCTTCGTGTCCAAAACCATTCTTCTGCTCATAACTATCCTTGTTGACAGCCTTGTCCTTTCGGCCTGACGGGAATAGCCAGCCTTCATCATTGTAGCAGATGCGGGATATCTTTTCCATATTATTAAAAGTTTTCCTCGATGTACTTCAACAAATCAGCAAAAAACCAGGATGAGATCCTTGAAGCTAAGGTTGGGCATATTGTAAACGTTTCCTGGTTATGAGTACTACTTCAGCTTAAAGATATAAGTAATGGTTCCGGTTTGCAGGGCCGGAGCACTTGCACTCTGGTTGAAATGAGCCTTAAGGGCAGCGCTGCGGGCAGCGTTCCACAGAGTCTTATTTTCAACCGTTGTCCCTTCTGCTCCAGGGATGGCTTCCGTCACGGTGCCATACTGGTCCACTTTCACTTGTACTACCACGATGCCTTCCACCTGGGCTTTATAGGCGGGTTTAGGGAGAGAACCTAGAATACTCCGGCCCTGTACGTGGGCGCTAGCCGTGCCTTCAGTTGTTTTCTCGTTGGGGGTAGATTCTTGAAAGCTAAACTTGGTTTCATCGATAATAGGTTTGCTTACGATGAAAGGCTCTTTCCCTTTCGTTGCATCAGAGATAATCTCTTTGGCTTTTTTAAGCAATGGGATCCACTTGCCAGCACTTATTTCCCTAACCACCACTCTATCCGGGAATCTTACATAAATCTTGTCATCCCGTCCCATAAAGAGTATCCCATGCTTGGTGTTATATACCCTTGTCATGGGGTCGTCATACCTTACTTTAAGTGGGGCAACTGAAGAAAGGAAAGCCATGAGGCCGTCAACTTCGTCCGCATCGATGGCCTCCCAGATAAAGTAATCATCCACCTTTGTCCGTGTGTTTTCCCTTAACACCTCACCAGATTCCGTTGTAAGGATGATCTGAGACAGACACTTGCTATCATTATAATTGTAAAACGTCCGGACGGTCATATTTATGTCCGACCTCTCTACGACCTCCGCCTCCTGAAAGAAAAAGCTGGGGGCATATGTCTCAATGAAATCAGCCACCGGGTCGTTAGTGACCAGATAATAAGAGTATGAGGGTATATTTTCGGGATAGCCCTTATGTACATACACCTTCTGCCCTAATACGGGGAGAACGATGAAAGATAAAAGCAAAAAGGTAATTACTCTTTTCATGGCTCTATTTTTTCTCTGTTAATTCTTGGTACATCTTAAAAAGGCGAGTAACGATTTCTGATTCGGTGGCGTCCTTAGGAAAGCCGTAAGCCTCCAGAACGGCGGCATCATTGGTGCGGTGGGCCTTACGGAGCTCGGAAGGCATAGCCACATCATCGTACAAATCTGCTAGGCTGCTATCCGGATAGAGAGCTCGAGCATCGAGAATAGCTTGGGCAGACGCAGAAATCTTTGCTACAACCGATTCATCCGGATTAATTGGCCATGGGAAGTTATTGTAAACGATGTCTTTCGAGTAACGGTAGTCAGACTTTAAACGGCCACAAACAGCTCGCATCCAGGCCATATGCACGCTTGATTCAAGGATGCCGAAATGATAAGTTGTCGCTTCCGGTATGATGGTCACTGCGTTGGTCGGAATGGTCTCATCAGTAAGAAAGCCCATAGGAATGTAAGGCCGCCTTTCCGATGATGTTGCGGGGACAATAATATAAGTAGATGGATTCTTGGTTTCTCTAAATTGAGTAGGTTTGTCTGCAAGCTTTCTTCGTCCCGGATCTGGAGCGGCAAGACGGTCCTCGCGGCAAGCTGTTACTCTTTCCATCACTTTTGGCATCTTCCTTAATTCTGAAGGAGAAACACCAACAAGCCATAAGCAATAACGCCTCCTGTTATTAATAAACTCCTCACTGCCAACGAGTTTCTTTATATAACGAGCAGACTCAGGGTCTAACTTGATAAAATCATCATAATCCGATGCTTCAATGATCAAGTGTCCACCATCTGCTGGCCTATTACCCGTTGTCATAGAAGGGACATCACACATTGGAACACTCCGATTATCAATGAAAACATCATCAGCATCAATTATGTACCCATTAATATGAGAAACAATCTTAACCCCATCCTTGTCGAATACTTGGAGCTGCTTTGAAGGAGCCCCGACAGAAAATCCAACAATAACGCAATGAACGTGCGCCTTCTGGTTTGCTTCGCTGTCCCAGATAAAAGTGCGCCAGGCAAAATCAATATGAACACCGAAACGCTTCATCAATGGTGCCCAAATCGCAGCAACCTGTTCCCCCTGGGTGATACTATTCGTTGATACAAGAGCCGCTTTAATGTTGGGGTTGTCCCGCATCATCATTGCAGACTTAAAGTACCATGCAGAGACATAGTCAACCTTACCGGCCGTTTTGTATGGCTTCCCATTCTCGTCAACGAGAACTGAGAGCATATCTTCCTTCTGGCTCTCATTCTGAATAGAATAACCCAAGAACGGCGGGTTTCCCATGATGTAATTCAATTCAGATGAAGGTACCACCTCATTCCAGTCCATCCGAAGAGCGTTGCCTTCGCGGATGTTGGTGTACGTCTTCAGCGGTAGCGGGTCAAGGTTAAAGCCTACTATCTCATCTGTCTTGGACATCATCTGGGACTCGGCTATCCATAGGGCCGTCTGGGCAACAGAGCAGGCGAAGTCGTTAATCTCAATGCCATAGAACTGGTTGATGGATACCTTAATCGGATCCACCATTTCACCAATAACACGGTCGCCGCCATATATCACACGTAGAGCTTCATTCTCCAACCGACGGAGGCTGGTATAGGATTCCGTGAGAAAATTACCACTACCACAGGCCGGGTCGAAGAACTTTAGCTTGGAAATCTTATCTTGGAAAGCGATAGCCCGTTCCTTCTTCGTCTTGGTAACAGCTGTGGTCTTGATATCGGCCAACTCAGCTTTAAGGTCATCCAGAAACAGCGGGTCAATTACCTTGTGGATATTCTCGATACTGGTGTAGTGCATACCGCCCGCTCGACGAGTCTCCGGATTAAGAGTGCTCTCAAACACGGCGCCGAAGATAGTAGGACTGATGAGGCTCCAGTCAAAATCATCACTTGCCCGCTGAAGGATGAGGGTGCGAATTTCATCATCAATTCGGGGAATCTCAATCTCACCAGCAAACATTCCACCATTGACATAAGGGAACGCAGCCAGGTCTTCATCCATATACTCGTCACGATCCTCTGGTTTAGTGTCCAAAACTTCAAACAATTCTATGAGGGCTTTTCGGAAATCCTTTGCCTCGAACTGCTGCATATAGTCGTGGAACATGTCTTTCCTTCCGAATATACCAGCATCTTCGGCATACAAGCAGAACACAAGACGAACACAGAGCTTATTCAACGCCTTCTGGGACTCGGGGTTGGTGGGGTCCTTATATTGGGCCAGGATTTTGTCATAGAGAACACCAACGATCTCACCTGCCTGGATAGATACCTCAAGCTCTTTCTTCAGATGGATGTTCGTATCATCAACCAGGAAGGAAAGCCGGTGATACTCCTTCTCCAAATCGGCCAACTGAATTACCTCCGGCTGGTCATTGGGCCGCTCCATATCGTGTACTTCAAAGGTGTTGAAGTTGCAGGCGACAATCCACCTGGGAGCCATAGACAGAGGAAGCCCAGCAGCATATCGACGGCCTTGCTGGTAAGGGGTAAGCTCTTGGCCATCTGACTGGCGATACTTAGCACTTAGGTCCACGTGGGAACCCTTCTGTTCAATCAGGATCTTTGTAGACGGGATATA